>Ga0326727_10002621_pt1 | contig 60416 bp, 73 predicted proteins | sample MB2enrmetagenome_FD_207643 | JGI IMG/M metagenome (GOLD analysis project Ga0326727, IMG submission 207643) | Lab enriched peat soil microbial communities from McLean, Ithaca, NY, United States - MB29MY | ecosystem: Environmental > Terrestrial > Soil > Wetlands > Peat | place: USA: New York...
CAAATAGAATCGATATACCGCTTAAAGCAAAAATATAGTTAGGTAATCGCTTGAGAAGCGCTAAACACTGCATAAAGTAAGCCTTTTTAACCATCGACTTCTAATAACTTGTAAACTTACGCTAGCGGACCATGATAAGTCAAGTGAATCAGAGGTGATATTCAAGGCTTTTAATCCTGTGGGTATTGGCGGCAATAAGATGACAGGTAGTGGCTGGGATAGTGAACTCTCTCCCCATTGGTTGACGGCGGTAACACTCAGGGAATGGGTTGAGCCATTGGTCAAGTTGCTGATATCCAGGGAGGGATTATAGAGTAGCGGCTGTGAGGCATTTCCCGCTAAGGTACCATCCAAATAGACGTTATAGCTGGTCGCGTCCGGCTGTTTCAGCCAATAGAGAGTAAAGGAAGTATTCGTGAGATTCCCTGTACTTAGACCCGTGGGGGTTATTGGCGCTACCCCCAGGGTCATTGGGTTGATTGAATTTGACAGTGGACTCTGACCTGCACCATTAACCGCGGCTATCTGAAAACTGTAGGCTGTCGTCGGGCTTAAGTTACTGATATGGTACGTGGTTCCCCCTGTTGATGCTATCTGACTGCCATTTTGAAAGATAGCATAGCTTGTGGCTCCACTACTCGCGGTCCAAGATAAGTCTAGAGAATTCGAGGTGATATTGGAGGCTTGTAATCCCGCGGGCGTTAAGGGTAATAAGGTAACATTTAGCGATTGTGAGGCAGGGCTTACACCCCATTGGTTGACGGCGATAACGGTCATAGTGTGGGTTGAGCCATTCGTTAAATTGCTGATATCCAGGGATGGATTGTAAAGCAGCGGCTGTGAGACATTTCCCGTTAGTCCCCCATCCAGATAAACGTTATAGCTGGTCGCGTCTGACTGTTTCAGCCAGTAGAGTGTAAAGGATGTGTTCGTGAGATTCCCTGTACTTAGACCCGTGGGGGTTATTGGTGGTAACCCCAGAGTCATTGGGTTGATCGAATTTGACAGTGGACTCTGACCTGCACCGTTAACAGCGGCTATCTGAAAACTGTAGGCTGTCGTCGGGCTTAAGTTACTGATATGGTACGTGGTACCCTCTGTTGATGCTATCTGACTGCCATTTTGAAAGATAGCATAGCTTGTGGCTCCACTACTCGCTGACCAGGATAAGTCAACGGAATTCGAGGTGATATTGGAGGCTTGTAATCCCGCGGGCGTTAAGGGTAATAAGGTAACATTTAGTGATTGTGAGGCAGGGCTTACACCCCATTGGTTGACGGCGGTAACGGTCATAGTGTGGGTTGAGCCATTCGTTAAATTGCTGATATCCAGGGATGGATTGTAAAGCAGCGGTTGTGAGACATTTCCCGTTAGTCCCCCATCCAGATAAACGTTATAGCTGGTCGCGTCCGACTGTTTCAGCCAATAGAGTGTAAAAGATGTGTTCGTGAGATTCCCTGCACTTAGGCCCGTGGGGGTTATTGGTGGTAACCCCAGGGTCATTGGGTTGACCGAATTTGACAGCGAACTTTGACCTGCACCGTTAACAGCAGCTATCTGAAAACTGTAAGTTGATGTCGGGCTTAAGTTACTGATATGATAAGTGGTACCCCCTGTGGATGCTATTTGACTGCCATTTCGGAAGATAGCGTAGCTTGTGGCTCCACTACTCGCTGACCAGGATAAGTCAACGGAATTCGAGGTGATATTGGAGGTTTGTAGGCCCGTGGGCGTTAAGGACAATCCGGCATAGCTAATAGTCGCATCTGATGACGTACCTGTAGAATTTACAGCATTAACATAAAAGATATGATTGCCATAAACACCAGAAAAGGCATAAGAATTGGTTGTTACATTTTTGACATAATTACCATCTAGATAGATGTTGTAGGAAGTAACAGAGTCTGAAGAAGGATTCGGATTCCAAGATAGCGTACCGGAACCATTGGCACCGGAAATAGAAAGTCCAGTAGGCACTGTAGGAACTGCGTAGAAATAAATATAAGCAGTTGAGGTTGAACCATCCCCAAATGTAAGAGACAGGGCCTCGTAACCGTTACTAGAAAAGGAGCCCGCTTGAGTAGTATATACACCAGTATTGAGTGTTTGAGATTTAAGAGTATATGGCGTATTGAAATAAGTACCTGACCATTCATAACCAACTTCATTTCGAGTTTTTAAAACTTTAAACATCACCGCATAAGTATTAGAATCATAACCAATCTGGAAACTACTTTCAGGATCAGGATCACCCCAAACATTAGTCCCAGCGTAAAGTGGCAAAACATTAGAAAACAACGAAACCAAAACAAATCCGAAAATGAATAGGTTTTTCTTGAATTTAATGTGGCGTCCGCCACCACCCTTGCCTTCCATACGTCACCACCCCATAAATCGTAATTGGTATCCACGTCAAAAAAAATGCTCCCGAAGTGATTAGATATTTCCAAGCCTTTTTAAGGGTCACTCTCTCCGCGACCAGCGGAAGAATATGTTGTTATGAGCACCGTCAATAAGTACCTAAATCCACCCGAAGCGAAAGAATAGGCAAATGATGCAAGAATGATCAGTTGCATTGGCAGCCACATGAGGGCGTCAAAGGCCCGAAATGCTTGGCCGTAGTTTCCGTTCCATAGGCTTTGAAGAATATAGGCCAATAGTCTCGGAAGATACTGAATTCCAACCTGAGTTTGCCCCCGAATCCACCGAAGCCGTTGCTTCATGGAGTCCATCAGTCTAACGGGCTTTTGATCGTAAAGGACAGCACCCTCCGCCAAAATTACCTTTTCGCCATTCAGTAATAGTCGGCAAGTGAACTCCACGTCGTCAACTAAGGTTGTAACCTGCCATCCGATGTTCTTTAATACTTCCGTGCTGATACACACCCCAGTGCCGGCCAGCCAGGCTGACATGCCTAAAGCGGTTCTGATCATCTGCAGCCGAAACATGTACCAGTAAATATACGCATTGTTCATCGATACCCATGAATCATTGGGATTTTGTGTCTCTTCATAGGCTTGTAGAACTTTATGGCCCGTTTGTAAATGATGATCTAGGACTAAAAAAAACTTCGGATCAATCTGATTGTCAGCATCTAGGATAACCACGGCATCAAAGTTCTCTAAATCTATTTGATCGAATGCCCATTCAAGAGCAAATTGTTTTCCACGTTGTAAGAGATTGTGTCTTTCCCAAACCTTTGCTCCTGCATTTTGAGCGCATTGGACCGTGTCGTCGCTGCAATTGTCGGCCACGACATTGACTGTGAATTTATCCCTTGGGTAATGCGCTGTAAGGATTGATTTCACTGAATCGAAAATAACCTTCTGTTCATTGTGCGCCGGAATGACTACCGCAAATTGGCTCTTACCGGGTCCTACCGGAGTCCCTTTCTCAGTCCGTTCTATACTTAAACTGACTAGCAGAAAGATCATGTGGTACAAGTAATAGACTGTAATAACGAACAAAATCAAGTTCATGATGTGCCCCCTTTAATGCCAAGCGACCTGGAACGTTCCAAGGAGATCGTAGTCTTAGTTTCACTGTTCGTTATCTTAGTCGTAGGAGATTTCAAGGGTCTTGCCAACTTGTTTAAGTTTTACATTTCTGCTTTCATGCAACATAATATTCGTTCGTTTAGGTCGACCATCAGCGGTTCTCGTTGAATAATTGTCATAGGAAATGTACGTCTTATCGCCTAAGACCTTGTCTCTTACCTTATGAACTTCAGCATTATGTTTTATTCCCATAAAGATTGTCGTTCGTTGACTTCTTTTTAAAGGAGCTTTAGCGCCTATTAAATAGGCGGCTACCTCTTTCTTTTTTGATTTATTCCTAGCTGTTGAGCGATTCGAAGGGCTTGTTCTCTTTCTACTTCCCCGGCTTCTTCGCTTGTAGTTATTGGGATTGTAATTAGGGAAGATCTTTTTCAATCCCTTATTGATGAGCAACTTAGCGCCCATAATCCCAAAAACAATGGCATATAACGGGCCAAGTAATCCAAGGACCATCGACATATTATTGGTAACATCACTGGCACTCGTATGAATCATTGCAATCGTCACCCCATTAAGTACGTTATGCAGTAAGGCTCTTGCTTTTTTACCGTCTCTTCATGAGAAATACCCTAGAAACGGTGGTGTTTACATCGTTTTGGGTGCCCAATAATAAAAGCGGCCCAATTAGGCCGCTTTTATCTATTTTCCGAGCTCCGTCGGCCCGGGAGACACCGGAAGGGTTCATTCTAGGACCGAAAAACACTCTTAGCAGTTCGGATAAGCAAGGGAACCGCCATAATCCCTAAACCAACAGCCAGAAGAGGCCATAAGGTATTGAAGACCGCTGAAAGTTGAGTTAAAACGTCAGCAGGTGCAATAGCTAGACTCACGATAACACCTCCTCTCGATAGAATTTTGGATAAATAAAAGATCACCTTTCCTGCCATTTACGAAAAATTGTTATTATACCACCTAGCAAGAGTCCAACCAACATAATGGAGAAGGCCGGAGCGATGATAGGCCATATACCCGTGATGGTCGAATTAAAAGCATGGTAGAAAAGATTCATGTCTATGTTAAGATTTAAGGCCATGACCTCACCTACCTCTGCTGATAAACTTTAAGAATGTTAATGATGCCACCGAAGACAAAGAGTGCTAGCAAGGCACCAATGAACGGCCAGAGCAGTGGAGTTAAACTCCCGAATATGTTCGCGAATTGTTGGTAGACTGATCCCATATCAACTGTGAAACTCATCCCTTTATCACCTACCAACTTAAAATTAATTATCAAATGACTAGTATAAAATACCGGTTACCATTTGCCCCAAATATGGATATCCTCGTTTTGGAACATTCTATAGTACTTTTCAGGATGTCGTTTCATATATGCTTCATGGGGGCTTCGAAATATCAATTTGATTATTTTTATTATCTCAGGAAGGAACACTAAAGAAATTGAGAGCACCGTTAATGGCCAAAATTTAATCCACATCGTTGACGCTTGAGAGAAGAAATCAGAGATATTCATGATTAAACTCATTCTTTCATCACCTCCCAAACTTTAGAATCGCTGTGAAAATACCCAGACCTAGTGAAACATAACCCACGACACTTACTAAAAATGGATTGGATAGAAACCAAAAAACGCAGTAGTTGAAGTTGTAATCCATAAGATCACCTATTTCCCCACCAGGATATAAGCTTGGAGATGAAAAGCGAGGTTATTACCGGTGTAAGAATCACGAAACCATAGACTGCGACTAAGCTATGGCTATCTATTATTGGCCACATTAGATAAATCCCTCCCGGTCCGCAATGTCGTAGATGACCTTGACTCCTACCAATACCGCGATAACGACCAGGATTCCTGCTATGATCATGTCGCCATAGCTGAGGCTTTGAATAACCTCGAAAATGCCATGAGGCGTTTGAACTTGGTAATTCATGTTAATCACCTTGCTTAATTATAGATTCAAAATCCCGACTTCCACAATGAACAAAAACTGAAGCGCCTAATGTGTATTAGGCGCTAAGCGGCGTATGAGTCAAGAGTGTAGGGATTGTAGTGAAAGTCTGCCTGAAAGGATTATCCAAGATTAGGCTTGTCCAAGGCCTGTGCTAAAGCTCTTTTAAGACTGAGCCGAAATGACCTTTTTCCCAGGGTTGGCGCTATCCATACCTCCGAGATAAGATGTGAGTCACGTAGGAAATCCCGAAACAAACATCATAACAAATCGACGTGAGCAAGAGAAAAATGGGCTTTGCTCTTTCGAACAAAAACACGCGTAGATAGGCCAAGTATGAAGGAAAAGAAAACAGGAAAAATTGTCTGTCAAGGAGGAATTTGGACGAAAATGGAGAATTAGATTTTAGTGAACTTGTCACAGTATCTCTTATCAGGCCAACTTTTAAAAAATGTGGAGGACGTCTAGCGTTTTGGGCGAATGGTTATAATCCCCAATAAGGAGATGGCCATTTATGCAATATGTCAAAAGTCAGTTAGCTCGTCAAGTCGCTCAAGAATGTAAGAGCGTAGAAGATGTCCATAATGCATTAAAAGACCTTTTTAAGCGAACTTTCCAAGAGACTCTAGAAACGGAAATGAGTGAGCATCTTGGTTATGAGAAGAACGATGTCAAGGGAAACAACTCGGGTAATAGCCGCAACGGCTATTCTTCAAAAAAGCATCAAAACAAGTTTGGTGAAACGGAACTCGATATCCAGAGAGATCGGAATGGAAAGTTCGAGCCTCAAATCATCAAGAAATATGAGAAAAGCGCCAGTGAAATCGAAGAGCAAATTATTGCTATGTATGCTAAGGGAATGTCCACCAGAGACGTTGAGGCCCACATGAAAGACATTTATAACATTGATGTCTCAGCCGATTTTTAGTAAAAAAACTTGTCATAGTGTCTCTTATCAGACCAACTTTTAAAAAAGTAAATCTTATATTGTGATGCTAACCTCTGTAAGTTGCAATTTTACTTGTCTGAATAGTAAATACTGTATTGTGACTGTTTTTTTACATGAATGGTGCCATACCTCACATAGGTCTTACCTCCTTAGAAATTTGAGTATTTTGGTAATAGAATCAGGATCTTCTATTTCAGCTAAAGCATCAAGTATTTCTTTTTCATATTTGAGAAGGTCGTTACTTCGGGCCCCAATCCCGTATCGAGTTGCAATGGTCTCTGCGACACGCATTGCCTTATCTCTGCTAGTGTTGAGCCAATGGTCTGCTATATTAGTTAGGGTTATACCGTTATAGAGATAGAGCCCGACTCCTTGTTCTTCACAAGCATCATCAATGGCATCGATTTCTTCTACTGAACCCATGCCAGTTAGCATTATTACTGGTTGCCGATTTAAGTAATTACCAAAGATCTTGGAACGTTCCATAGTGGATAACCACTCGTCGATGGTTCCGATCTCGATAATCTCATCTTCCGTTACAATATCCGCTACCCCAACTGTACAAGGAACATGAATTGTGGCACTAAGGCCTTTGGCTATGCTTCTAAGGGCAAACTCATCGAAATTATTCATTTAATATTATTCCTCTCTTCTCTTCAGTTTAGATACATATTATTTGACGATTCGGGTTATTAATTCAGGGGAAATGAAGGGAAAACGTAGCACGAGAATTTTAGAACGTATCGAAAGCTCAGGAAACAACTTTTATCTAACTCCCGTTTGTGAGTTGATGGCCATTAAATGTAATGGACTTATTTGTAAGAAAATAGCAATGAAAGGAATAGAGCATATTATGAGAGCTTTTTTTGCACTAGATTTACCCAAAAACCATAAAAGTAAATACCCAGAAACTTACGAAATAATTAATTTTTTACAAAGTTTTGGTTGGGATCTCCTTAATGTAAATAACTTACAAAGAGAAGATATAGAGGGTATTATTCTTCCAAGGAAAAAAAAACATGAAGAGGAAGAAGACTTAAAAAGGAGAAATGGTATTCCAGAAACACAAAATACTCAAGAAGAAAGTATTCCAGAAACACAAAATACTCAAGAAGAAAGTATTCCAGAAACACAAAATACTCAAGAAGATCAAACTGATAATGAATCAATTAATAGAGTTAACAAAGAAAATGAATTAGCTTATATAAAAAAGTATTTAGAACTTTCAACAGTAATTTTTGATGAAATGCCTGAAGTTGTTGATGCAGAAAAAAAATACGTAATATATTTAGGTTATATCAATGATAAAAAAACTATTTTTGTAGTTACCAGAATGATTACAAGTCAAATTATTTTTCGTTTACTACAAAGGGAATTACCATTATTGCAGAATTCAACTGAAAGAGTTTTAGATAAAGCATTGTTTTCTTCTTTTAAGGATGGTTATTTAGTAGATTATAATCAATCATTCGATATATCTATATATGAAAGACAACATAACCATGAAATCATTACTGGACACGTTATTACTAATCATAAGGAGAAATTCAGAAAAGAAAACGATAGAGATATAATGATTATAATGTTATTTGGGCTTTTGAGTGTAATAACATTTATTTCTAATGGTTTAATTGATAATCACTATTATTCGAGTAATTGGAAAATCAATTTATTCGTAGAAGTATCTAGTAAACTTTTTCCGGCAGCAACATCAACTTCATTAGTAAGTTTATTAACACTAGTTCTTGCTTATAATAGACTTAAAAAAAATCAATTAATCAATTGGAAGGTTACACTGAATAATAATTTTCAACCATTACAAGAAAAGAAAGCATACCAAAATAATAAACGTTTGTTTGGGTTTTTATATAGACAAGAAAAAAAACAAACTAAAAAAACGCCAATGATTTTTTCAGAGAGCAATGACACATAAGCTTCTGAAGTATCACTAACCTGTAAATTGGCATTATTGTAGGTTTGAAGCCATCTATGCCTGAAAGTTGAACTACTATGTTAGGCGTCTTATCTAACGATTTATTCTGAGATATATCAGAGTATGGCAATGTTACGTTAACTCCAAATTTAATCTTTCCTGTTGCTGCATCTGTAATGATGCCATAAGCTAAAACTGCCTCGGACAGCAGCGGCTCTCCTTTGTATTCACCTTACGTTGTGCGAAAATTCTTTAATCGCCATTTGAAAATTTAATTCAGGTTTAACCCCCACACTATGCGTGGGGGAATTTATACACGGTAACCTAAATGTGTTATTAATGTAACAATAACACATTTAGGTTATCAACAGAAGTAGTAATGATGCGCCCACTCTGATAAAAATGTTACTTGGAAATCAAGCAATAAAGCTGTAGCAATAGTCGATGTAAACGGCAAAATATTTGGGGTTAGTGCTGGAACGGCTGTAATTACCGTAACAACTGCCGATGGAAAACTAACAGCCACTTGTACAGTTACGGTCAGTACGCCAAAGATACCAGTAACAGGGGGTAAGCTTAAATACAACTAGTTCAGTATCAACGTCGGAGTCGTTCGTACCTTAAACCGTACAAACAAATCTGCGAGGTTAAAAAAGCACTCTCACAAAAGGCAGGAGATTTGTGGGAGTGCTTTTTATACAAGATAAATAAGGGGCCGGCCAACATTTTAACGAAAATCTACACTAAGACATATTGTGGTAGCAAAGAGCCAGTTTCCCTTATTCAAAGAACCTAGGTGTATATAAGACAGAGGACTCCGTGAAAATTGCGAAGTCTCCTGTTTTAGGTTTAATTATGAGCCAATCGTTAAACCTTGATTCCTCGTAATTTGTTTAACCTTAAGTGATTGTTGAAGTAACTTTTTAGAATCAGGGTATCGTAATGCCTGCAAAAAACTGCCGATCTCGTTTACCATATCGGCGTATTTCTGAATTTCTAGGGCTTGCGTCAGTGCATTTTCTATGTCGGCTCGATCAAAGTAATCGTGCATGTCTTTTCCAGTTATTTTTTCGCAAATTTCCAAGATCTTCAGAGCCCATAATTCCAACCCTTGATCCTTATGGGTCTTTCCTTCATCTAGGCGCTTCGCTATTTCCCACCCTATGCGTTTAGCTTTTTGATTTAAGAGAATGTTTTCCCTTGCATCAATTCGATCCGAAAGAAGGCGCATTTGGCGTTGCTCTTCTTGGCCCCTGAATAGCATAGCAAGTATATCATCAACACCAAGCGCCGGAGGTTTATGACCCCTGGGGGCTTTCAAGACATGCCACCCATTGTTACCATGGACAATTAGGCCCGCATCCTTCGGGATTTCGTCCGCTTTTAACAGGCCGCGCGGTGCTGCAAAATATACACGATGGCATACCTCAAGGTACTGGGGAAGCGCCAGTTCTGTAAATGCCAACCATCCAGAAGATCTCAAATGCTGTGCCAGGTTATGAGTCAGTTCACGTCCATTCATAGTTTTCCCTTCAGTTCAGCTAACTCTGTCTCAATATCTTGCTCAGCCTTAACATGTTCTAACTCTGCAAACGGATCTTCTTGCTGTGTGGCCATAGTCGAAGTTGCCTTTGCCTCAGCCTCCGTGCGCTCCACCTTGTCTTTAAACCGGTCAATATTCGAGAGAGGATCATTACCTGTAAGGCCCGATATAACCTCATTAGCCTTCTTCATCGTCGTTGCTCGGCGTTGGCGCATAATAAGATTGTCACGTTCAGATTTGGCCTTGGAAAGCTTGTCTGTTAAGATACGCAAGTTTTCCTGCAAATCTTGCAAAGCTTGGGTCTGTTCTTCCAATTGGCTCTGATAATCTTTTAGGCTATCCTCTGCTTGCTTTTTCAGATTAAGCGCTGTTCTTGCCAGTTCATCCTTTCCGGCCTTTACTGCCTCAGTAGCCTGAGCCATACGACTTGCTATATCTTCCTGAGCGTGCTTAATATATTCCTCCAACTGAATTTTGTCGGCAACCGCACGATTAACTTGGATCTGAAATGACCGTACCTCTTCAGTGGCCCGTTCTACATACAGATTAAGCATTTTCTCCGGATCTTCAGCCTTATTTACCATATCATTGACATTCGCTTGGAAAAGGTCCTTAACTTTCGCGAAAATACTCATAATGTGAATCCTCCTTTTATTTGTTAAACATTGATATGTTCTTTAACGCATTATCTATGGCGGTATCCTTCCATGCGTTGCCGAAACGGGTAATGATCTCATTGAGCTTTGGTTTGACTTCTTTTAAAAGATTTATTTGTTCTGCTTGGGTGGCTTCAGCCTTATATACTTTGAACGTGATCAGAGAATCCTCAACATAAGCAAGGGCATTCAGAATATCGAGACCTTGCTCATCGAACGCTCCGTCCGCAATCCGTGAACGCAAGCACCAAATTTCACGCATTACTTTCTGGTGGCCCTTCTCTGTTGCTCGTTTATCTCTCCATGGCTTTGAAAAGCGCCACGCGACGAGACTAGCCATGATGATGATAATGGATATACCTAATCCGATGCCTATAACCTTCAAGGGAAGTGAATCGAATGGAGAAGGAGAATTTGAGTTGTCTCCATGTTCACTTGTGAAACCTTCGAAAAGCGACGATAAACCAAAAGACAACGATCCGATCATTAACGAGCCTAAAATACCAGGGATTATCCTCCTCGGATCTCCATCATATGCAAGAAATTTTGAAAAACCGGATACCAAAGTTGTCACCATCAAAACGACTCCGGCAGTTCGGATTAAACATGAAAATAAAGGAATCATTTGAGATACGAGGGTATTTATATCTTGAGTGAATACTTGATCCGTTATTTCTGACACCCCCTCAACCAACCTAAGAAACTTTGTGGCGCTGAAAATACCAACACATTAAAACTATTTTCCGAAACTTGAAAAGGTTGCGTTCGCTGTACCCCATTTCCTCAGCAATCTGCGGGATCGTTTTTCCTTCACAATATCGTTTATGTGCAAATGTTCGGAAACGAGGGTCAAGTTTATCTAGAAACTGATTCACTTCGTCACGGCGCTGACTTGTCAAGAAGGGATAAAACTCAAGTTCCTCGGGTTCGCGAAGTTCAGATGTTCCCCTTTTCACCCCTCCACCCCATTCCATATTTTATAGAGTAAGACTCTTACTAAGATCCTCCGTCATTTTTGACTTAAATTCTTGGTATCTCCGTGCTAAGCCTTTAGTCATTTCTGATTCTTTCAAGAGATAAAATGACATTTTGCCGATCTTGACCATTCTTTTTGATATACCTTCTCTGGCGCCGTTGTTAAGCAATAATTCTCCCGGCACTGGTTCCATACCCATTACTTGGGCTGCTTTAATCAGCGTCATATACTGCCGATTCATAACGTATTTTTGTGCCCATTTCATGAGTTGTACTGAAGTATAACGACTTGGGTTGAAGTAATAGCATCGAAAAGGTGATACATAATATCTAACGACAGGCAGATAATGATCCACTGCCCGATCCACTGCCGACATTCTAGGCCCTCCTTTCGAACACATGGCGGTATCGATAATCCTCTCCCAAACAAGGCGTTAGATCACAAATTTCACGCAACCTGGACATGATTCGTGGCCCTATTTTATCTTCCAGACTGTCCGGTTGGCAGTTTGTAGTGCAAAAAATTGGACGCATATTACGGTACCTAGAATCCACAATGGCAAAGAGCTTTTCCGTCGCCCAGTCATCATCACCTTTATGGCGCTCGGCCCCGAGGTCGTCAAGGATAAGGATGTCACATTGTTTAACCGCATTGATAATATCATCCTCTCTTTCGTTTGAGTTCGGACTATACGTAGCTCGAATTCGTTCGAGCAATTCGGGAACGTTGACAAAAATGCAAGCCTTTGATTCTTTGAGCCTGTTGAAGGTTGCCGCTGCCAAATGAGACTTACCCGTCCCAACAGGACCAATCAGTATCACTCCTTGCGCTCTCTCTTCGTCTGATGTTGCGTTAATCATTTTGTTAACGAATTGCTTTGTCTTTCTTAAGGCGGCTGTCGTTTCTACACTTGCTTTAAAATTCTCAAACGACTTGCTGCTAAAGCGTTTTCCTAGCGTCGAGAAGCTGAAGTATCGCTCATACCTCCGTGTTCGTTCGTAATTTTTAGCCCGCTCAACAGCCTCGATATTTTGTAGCAACAGGCATTGACAACGGCTTCGGACATACCTAGTACCCCCAAATAACGGAGGAAATTCCACCAAAATGGGTTCGTTTACAGCACCACATTCAGGGCAGGTATAAACCAATTCACGTGGTAACCGCGAATCCTGCTCTAACCCAGGCACTAGGGTCATAGGCGGTTGAGTCGTTGATCCGCTGCCTAGAAGTTCCGAGATTCTTTGCACTGTCATTTCCTCCCTGTGATTTATTTTTCAGGGTTCTTAGAGAGCCTGGATTTTGCTCTTTTTGCTTAGGTCGCTCCGCGTCAAGGTTGGCAATATGGCTTAAATCAATGACGCCATAGTCAAGCCAGTTGATTATAATTCCTTCGAGATAGCTCATATCACAGTGATTATATTTAACGCAGCGCGTAATACCTTCGATGACGATGGCATCCGGGTCAGGGCTTGCCCTATTTTTGAATTGATGACAAAAGTTGGCGATATTGCTTCGCTCAATGGGCAAAAGAGTTCTGCCGAAGTTTATCTCAGCAAAAGTAATAGCCCGAGATCCAAGGCCATGAACTGGCTTTTTGGGCGCAGTTGGAATTGATTCAAGCGCTATTGGCAGGCTGGGTGTATCAGCTGCCAACTTAGCATCATCCTCGACTTCAGTCGTTTCTGCTTCCGATACTGGGCTTACTGACTCTTCCTGGAGAGATTCAAACTGTCGATTCTCCATTTCCTCGCGCGCCCGCGCGTTATCATCATCATCCGTATTCTCTTTTAGTTCTGGTTCTGGTTTAGGTTCTGGTTGGAAGACCTCTATAAGAATGTCATAAGACTTTTGTAAGTCGTTAGTAAGAACATCACAAGAACTAATTAAGTCACTTATAAGAACATCGTAAGAAGAATGTAAGATAGACTTGAACATATCCTTATTAATGATGTATTTGCCAGCATTTTGATTCGACTTGGTAGGAATCCACGCAACCCATTCAGGTAAAGGAACTGTAGGTGGACTGGGGGATTTTAGCTTTTGATGTTTGTGGAAATTAGATAGGTAAAGACATTTTTTCCCTTCAGAGATGTAGCTTACTAGTTTCTTTTCCGCGATAAATTCATCTCTCCAAATTGATAATTGTTCAATCGTTATATCTGCATCTTTAGGAGATGGAAAGATAAGTAATTTAAATGAAAATGAGCTATCTTCAAGGCACGCCGAGTCATCTGCTATTTGGATAAGACCGGCGTAGAAAAATCGTTTGTCACGAGGCCACTGGAGAAGATCGGGATCATTAAAGAAGCTGGCTTTGAGTTGTCGGTTGTGTAATCTCATGAACTTGTATCACCTGCCTTAATCATTATTTAAACGATTTATCTCCCCTTGAAGACATTCCATGCAGGTGTTTTCCTGCGTTCGGTGGTCTTTTGTACTCTGTTTCAGTTGTATAATTTTGGATCGAAAACCGAACCTGAAGGGTTTCTCGATAATCGGTGTATCATTATGGCTTTTTCCGCAGGTCTCACATCTCAGGTTATCCCGATTCACCATTGCGCATTAACCCCCCTCTGCAAGCTAAACTTATACACTCACTTCTAAATGTTGATCAGTAATATCTTGACTTCAAGTCCATGTAAATCGCTAAATAACTTTCACATCGGACCTAAAACAGGTTGCCTCTCCATTGTCAAATTCAACATATCCACTTGAATTTACGCTTTACGCTTGTGATTTTATGTGGTTTTAAAAAATCAAAACCTTGCTTGAAAGAACCCCCGCCGGACCTTGTAATTAGTACCGTATCGCCTACTTCGGCACCGAGTTTTTTTAAATGTTCATCTCGTCTTTGATTCCAATAATGCTCAACATCAATCGAGGTAGAAAGGATTTGTCTTTCTCCCTCTGGTGTCTTTATCTGAAATAAGTCAGCACTACTCCCTGTATGGTAAATATCATAATAAAGGCACCCACCTTCAAACTCTTGCCCACAATAAGGACTTTGGGGGTTAATAACTTTAACCTTCATGAAAACTCATCCTTTCTTTTAAAATAAGCTCTTCGGATTATATGGTGTAAGGCGATTAAATCAGTTTTAATATTTCCTCATTTTCTTCCGAACCCGTTAACCCTAAAAGGCTCATAAGATTTTCATCCTGCACCATCTCAATTGTTTCCTGAGAAGCTTGACTGCCCTTCTGCTCATGACCTTCTGCCTCTTTTCCCTGTACTTGTTTCTCTGGCAGAGCCTCACGATTCGATGTCGGCATAGGATTTTTAAAAAGATCACTTTGAGCTGCTGCGGAGTTTAGCAAGGAACTTGCCGTTTGACCTTCAACCATGGCTTTTCGGATGGCTGCCTTGGCCACTTTAGCCCGTTTACGTTTACCAAAAGTATTCAGCCATATCAAAATATCCTGTTCAAGGTCGTCAAACGTTAGATTGATTCGACGTTTTGACTCCTCCTTACCCGCCATTGAGCTTACCTCCTGCTAAGGCCAGAGAAGCTGCCGTGCGGTTGCCGACTGCTGTCGCATATTCGGGAAGATCGACCAACTCAACCTTAGAATTTGTTGCCTCAATTAAGACTCTGTGAAAGTCTGGGAAAAGAACGCTGCCACCACCATCGGACACGAGAAAGGTCTCCACTTGTAACCAGATATCCTGCCATTTAACCCTTAGCTTGCTTATGATTTGCTCCGCTAACCTTGGAAGCTCATTCGCGCACATTTCCTTGACGACAGTTCCCCTTTTTCCAGGGGAACTGTCCATAAAGATTTTGTCAATGTCATGTTCCGAGTAATCGACACCTAACGTTTCAGAAAGACGATTACCGACCCTTTTATGCGCTGTGGCAATGCCGATTTCCAGTGATCCCGACAAATCATCGACGGGTTTGCCATCACTGAACAAAATGAACTCTGTCGTGCGAAATCCTGGAGCGATAATGCAATGGTATCCCTTCCTAAGCTCAGGTTTGTGATAGCTATAGATCTCTCGGATGAACACGCCCATTCCCTCTGGATAGACCCGGCATCGGATGATTTGAATCGTTCGGATCAGCCTCTTAAAGGGACCGGACATGAATTCCACCTCAAACGTTCCGGTCATATGCTGCTCATAACTATCCTTGAACCGCTTATAATTTTTAACCGGTAAACTTACCGCAAGATACATAATGGATTTATTCTCCCGCATACCTAAAGCAATACCTGCTAAAAGAAGGGCTTTTCCGGCCTGATTGGACCCTTTATCATCTGCCCACTGGGTTCTAGGAACTCCCTCTCTGGAGGCCAGGAAACCACAGAAATAGTGTTCTTGAGTATCGTTTTTCACGTCACGAATCTTGACATCCAATACCCCAATTTGATCCTCAATGCATTTTTTACTAGGTTCATGTAGGTCGAAGTTTTCCATTAATTGAGCCATTCCGCGATCATGGCCGGCGCTAACCAGTGAGGGATAGCTATATTGATTAATACCAAAATCAATTTTTGTATACCCATTGCCGACATCGGCTCCGACAAGGATTAGCTTTTCATCCAAAGTAAAACCTCCCATTATTGAATTAAAAATTTGAAGTTCCCTATTTGTTACCCATAAGTAACTTAAAACCCAAAACCCGAAAATGGTCTGACTTGGGTAGCTAATAAGTAACCTGAAAGTAATCAGAAAGTAACTTAGTTGTGATCTGGAAATAATTTAGAATCCTAAAGTAACCTAAAAGTAACTTGGGGTCCTTGGAAATAAAAAATTAAACCAATATACGGAAAGACAAATTACGAGCAATACCTCTCCTTGATATCATCCCAGTTGTCGGCGACCCCGCTCCAGTGCTGAGCGACTTCTTCTAGCATGTCTTTCTCCTCACGCTCCCGCTTGAGTACTGCCTTGTAGAGCTTGTCGTTCCGATACCTCTTCACGTTTTTGCTAATTAGGTCGCTGATCACTTGTGGTTCTAAAGCATCCAACTCCCAGCATTCGTGTCCAAATTCCTGAATGTATTTAGTAGCCCGGCTGTCGGTTATCTTGGTTGGATTGGGCGGTGGACCGTATTGCTCAATCTGGTTCATATTTAAGGCCAGACGATGAAAATCAACGTCATAAGTTTCAAAGGTGACGAGTCGGTCCTGAATATCCCTGCTCATATCCTTGCCACTGGGATCGTGATCTCCAAGGTGAAGGAGAATAATCTGCTGGCCATTATCTTGCCTTCGTTTCAGTCTTCTAGCTGCTCCCCACATTTCCGACTGACTAACATAGCCGCGGCATGAGAAAAAGTTAACATCAAGGTCGTTACATATCTGCCCAACGATTCCGACAAGGGCATCCTTTTCCACCCACACCTCAACATAGTTCTTTTGTCCGTTCCAATGATCCAGGTGATAGGAGTAGGCGGCAGAGTCGATCATACTTCCAGGTGTCTGCCAATGAGACCTTCCCTTCAGGTTCCTCGTTCTGTCTTCAATAGCGTTCCAGTCAATCAGTCCCGCTAAGCGAGCATCACTAATTAAGACGCCAAGATTCTTATACGATCTCTCATTGTTAGGAATAATGGCCCTGGAAACCATCTGATAATATACCTGTCTAAGTGTGAGGCTGTATCCTTGTGCTGAGTAATCATCTATAACGCTGTTAATCCTGTCAATCAGATCTTGTCGATCCGCTCCGAAATTTTTACTCACATACTCAATTTTTGGCATTACTTTCCCCTTTCTTTAAAAGTTCATAACCGAGTCGCCACGCCGGCCGTAATTTATGCGATTTTGTTGCCTAGTCCCAACGCCCGCAAGGTTCTTTGAGACAACTGGGACTGGACATCAATCGTCGATCCTGAAGGCAGATCGACCGTTACACCGCAATCGATTTTGGCTAATTTATAGCTCAATAACGCTTGATCTTTAAATTCAATCAATCTTTTTGCGGCTTTAGCCGGCAAAATGTCTGGAAACGACAGTAAATCTTTTAAGGTGAGTCCTTGTTTCAATAGCGGCCACACCGTTTTCTCCCCGATACCCGGGACACCTGGAATATTGTCCGAGGGGTCTCCCACCAGCGCCTTATAATCCACCCACTGCCCCGGATCAATACCGTAAGCTTCTTCATGGTTAAAGAGGGTTAATGGCAATGAGGATCTTCTGGCCCTTAAATAATCCACCATGACATTACGGTTGATTAGCTGAAAAAGGTCTCTATCTCCGGAAACAATCCGGACGTAATCATTGGATTTAGCCGCCAGTGTCCCGATAATGTCGTCTGCTTCATAACCACTAACTTCTATTTGAGCCACACTTAGATTTTCCAACGCTTTCTTGGCCCGAGGAATTTGGATGGCTAGTTCGGGCGGTGTCGGTTTTCGGGTAGCTTTATAGTCCGGATATAGTTGATGCCGAAAAGTAGGATCGTTAGAGTCCCAACAAACTATGATCATTTTAGGTCTATACGCATAATTGGACTTAAGCACCCAGTTTAATAAGCCGGAGACAGCATGAATGGGTTGACCCTTCGTATCATAAAATGGCTGCTTTCCATAAAAGAATCTGGCTAACAGGTTATTGCCATCGATCAGTAAAAGCATTTCCATACCTCCCCTTCGCAAAAGGAAATTAAGGTTGATTAGGTTACCCACTGCAGGGGCTCCATCCGCAGGAAGGGCAGTAGACACAACCGCCCTCCGGTACCACAAAATTTCCGCATTCAGGACATTTCATAGTCTGGACCTCTTCATGGATTTGTCCCATGGCCTGGGCCATGCACTCAATGATTCTGATCCCTCAGCCATGTTTACGACCAACAATAGGGAAACGAAAAGACCAATTACTATCAGTACTCCAATCATGCTATCCTCCTAATTGGCGTTGGCTGGATAATTTGCTGTGGGTCCCAATATCCAAAGACGTCCAACCAAGCTTCTATGAAGGTACCCATGGACGAATATCCCTCTGCCACGACTTCTGCTAACGTTATATCTCCTAAGTATCGACTGGTCTGAATCACAGGGTTAACTTTCTTCAAGGTATTTCACCTCCGGTATTTCTTGCACTTCAACCGACAAATACGCTTATTTGCTTTAGACTTTTGGCGTATTCCCTCGCCGCAGCCTTGGCCATTTTCCGCTTAACTTTTATCCTTGAATTTATTTCAAGAACTCGATGAAACTCATCGACATTGACTAAAAATCCCAAAGTTAAACATCGTTCACATACAGAGGGATCTTTAGCAAATACCTTACTAGACCTCAGGTCTAAAGACGTTAATTCCGTCCCGCACTCACAAAATTGGCCTGTATATTTAACCCTTCTAATCTCCTCCTACCTCCTTGTAAGCTATTTGGATTTTTATCGTGGAAATTGCGTTCTTAATTTCCAAGTCTGTCCGAAGTAACTTGTAACGTCTTCACCAAATCCTTCGGACTTATTCTCACAGCGCCTGCACCGATTGCTCGCCTTAAAGCATTGGGCGTTGTTAAATCATAATGAGGATAATGCTTATCTTGAAACCAGGCTCTTTTTAAGCCGATCCTTGCAGCAAACTCATGCAATTCCTTTAAATCAACATCAGAGATTAAATGACCCATGGTGTCACAATAAATTGCCACAGTATTATCACCCCTCTGATTTTTTCTGAAGAGACCCTATTGAATAAGTAAAATCATCATTTTGCGCCCTTTTAGCGCATCAATCTATCAAGACGACTTTATGCAGAACCCCAACCGAAGACCAAACCGCGGCGATACTCCCATTCGAAGTGTTTTTTTACCGAAACCTCCAAGGTCCATTCTCTATTTGACTCTTCTACCCGAGAATTTGGTTTACGACGATCAGCGCCACATAGTACGGTTACTACAATAACCACTCGCATAAATAATGGTCTCCTTCCTAACGATTAAACCTCAACCCAATGGCCCTAAGAGCAACTTTCATATTCCGACCGTCCAAATAATCCAAATCGGATAATTTAAATTCATGTGTCTCATTGAAAAGATGAGCAGCCAAATTTACCATGATTTTTTCACTATGGGATAAAGAGGAAATAGCCTGTTTTATAGCGAAGAAATCAATACTGGATTCATCCAAGTCGACGTAATGCAGCAAATGACGAGATTTTTGATCTCTATCAACCATTGAGCACAGAATTGAAAGGGAACTATGCCAATAGACATCATCTTTTGCCCATCTTGGCAAGCTCATTACAGTTCTATTGGCTGCTCGCGATGCTAAAACTGCCATTAAACCATCCTCCTTGATTAACTAGTAAAGGACTGATGCCGTGACTTTTACTGACTTGGTCACTAGAACGCCAAAAGAGGTTTACTATTTAATGTTCGGGGCTATTGCTTTGGGTTTAATAACAGGCTTTGTTAAGAGCTATTTCAGGAACCTTATAAAACAAAGGAAAAAAGCCAAAAAGCAATCCTCCAAAACCCATGAGAAACAATTAAAGAAACTAGACAAGGTATACGGCACTTACAGCATCGCCAAGGTTGATAAGATGTCCGGCCAAGAGTTCGAGTTATTCGTCGAAAAGCTTTTCAGGGTCTTAGAGAAAGATAAGATCCAGAAGACTGAGTTTACACCCCCAACCGGTGACCAGGGCTGCGATCTTATCGTTCACTACCGTGACGGCCAAAAACTAGGTATCCAGTGTAAACGCTACGCTAGTGCTGTGAACAATAAGGCGGTACAAAATATCGTTGCCGCAAAGGCAATGTACGGATTGACACTGATGATGGTTTTCACGAATAATGAATATACGCCCGGCGCAAAAGAGGCGGCCCGATCAAACCGAGTGGAGTTGGTAGATCGGGACCAACTCATAAAGATGATTAATCGGTATAATGAGACCCTAAAGACCTTGCACGCCAAACCCTAAAACGATCATAGAACTCGCCGCTTGGATGAAATCCACATTAGAGAAAAATACTTGGAGGGGATTGAGATATGCTTAAAATCTTCAATCAAGATGTTAAATGTATTAACGAGACTAAGGATTATAAAAAGGCTAATGAATTTATTCGCTTAGGATGGGAATTACATACTACATTGTCATACTGGTCGGAACCTTACCCACTCAAATATACGGAGCAAATAACATATGTGTTATTATGGACTAAAGAAAATCCGCCTATTTTCCCTGATCCAACCTCTTGGGAGTGGAAAGGATGTTCCTAATGAGGTTCATGAGTGAAGGCTACAAACTTGGGATATATGCCAGAACGTATTTAAATCCATCAGTTAAATTGCAAGTATCAATCATAGTCCACTTAGGATTCTGGAGAAGTTCATTCACTTCATCCGCGTTCTGCGTTTCATGAATTTTAGTCACGTTTTTTAAGTCGAAAAAATATGGAAATTTAGGGTTTAAAGGAATAGGCAATTGCTTCACCTCCTTGTTCAAATTCTCATTTAACTTGCATAACCTCAATACTCTTGCCATGCATTAAAATTTCGTTTAAAATTAAAAGTGAACAAATAGTCAATTTCTTCTTTTTTGCCCACTTCGGTTGCAGCCGGCGTGGGCTTTTCCTTTTTTAAACTAAGCACCCATACACACCACCTATACGAATAATTACTACGCCTACCCTCTTACCCTCACTTTGTGGCCTTCGGAAATATAAATTACATCATCATTACAATGAACCTGAATTTTGCTTTTACCATCAAAACTCCATTCATATCGCCCACTGATCCATCCGTTTCCGAATTTCACTTGCATAGCACTTCCGGCATGGACAGGCACACCCTCCACAAAATGACGTAACCCATTTGCCCCTTCATGTCCAAGGATGATTGCCCCTTCAACCCAGCCCTCTGGAATCTTAATAGGTGCCATGGGGTCTTTTTCTTCAGACCATTTACGACATTCAAGATCGAGTTTTCCTGAAATGGGTTCTACCCAAGTGACATCCTCGGAATAATGAATTCCCGTCCATGAAGCAAACTGATCATTCCTAAATAGAATTCGGACATTTTCTAAAAAAGGATTCCGTTGATACTCTTTAGTTTCCGTCTCCCGGTATTCGATTAGCTGAGACCATATCGCTGAAATGAAATCATCCTCGCTTGCAAAGCGGGAAATTGGCAGTGTCTGAACAAATTCAGCTCTCTTCTTACCGATGGACGTTTCTGAGAAATCTTCTTTCTCTCTATGGTGAATATCTCTATAGATAAGGAACATTCCAAAATGATACGTAAAGACATCGATTTCACCACTCATGTGCTTGTCAATGATCAGCTTCACGAAGGTAAGCCGATTTGATTTAGCCTTTATTAGTTCATAAGGGATAAGTAATCTTTGCTGAAGTTGAAGATTGGTGAAGAATGCTCTTGGGTATTCGTATTTATAGCCCGCGGTCTGGCGATGAAAATATGTTTTGACAATCACGGGCCATATTGCTCCCGATCTGCCTTCCATTCTCTGAATATTGAGTTCGCTGAACATTTTTTCGAATTGCGTTACTACATCTGTTAAACCTATTGACATAATAGCTGACCCCCCCTTCTTTCCTTACAGCCTTACGGGTCTACCCTTAAGAAATTGATTCTGAATCCACCCACTATGGGTTAAAGCATTGTAAGCGTATGATAATACCTCTTTCGCATTAATCGTTTCTACTTCAAAAGGCTTTAAAGACAGTTTGTAAATCTCATAGTAGCCTTCCTTATCAACGGTAACGCCCAGCTTGTAACCGTTGATTTCAATATTGAAGTTGTGCATCACTTTAATTCAACTCCTTTGCCTTCCCTCATAAGAAGAAGAACTTAAGAGGATATCAATTCTTTCACTGGTACGTCTAAAACTTTAGCCAATTTTTCCAGAGTCCGAACAGTCGGGCTCTTTATATCCGCTTCAATATAATTTAAAAATGATAAGGCAACGCCAGACTTGCGTGCTAATTCGGCCCTGGAAATTCCTTTTTGCTCACGAACTAATTGGACTCTTGTCGGCATCCCATACCTCCTTTGACTAATACTTTCATTTAAGTTCCCCTCCAATTTTTCTGCTGATTTCGTGACCAGAATCTTTAGTTCAGAATGCTAAAGGCTCTTACGTTACTCCAATTTAATGGCTAAATACTTCTTAGTGCGTTTGTCTCATGGTTAAAAATCAAATAGGGTGGTAGAATATGGCTATCCCAATAGCTTGATAGAAATTATGTGAGAACAAATCGAATTAACTGAGCTTCTCCCCCTTATTACCGTATTCCAACATGATATTTACGATTTTCCCGCACTTCTGGCATTTAGTTTTAAATAGTAGCTTTCCATGTAGGTTGAATTCAGCTAGTTTTCTACCGCAGTAGGGACATCTGATTTGATTCATTGATATCCCCTCCGTTTCTATGTTCCGGTATATAAATTACGGCTTTTTTCAATCCTTTCCAAAAGCTCACCCATCCTTTGCATTTGCTGAAGGATGTTTTGCCACTGCCAGATTGTGATACTTTGCTTCCACTTTTCATCTCCTTCGGCCCATTGACGCAAACCATCTCTCGATACAACGATGGTTTTGGTCATGCGCCTGGCAGGAAAATCCTTAGTTCTAGCTAAGTTGTAAATATGGGCAGTTCCGCATTGCATGAGTTGAGCTGTTTGCTCGACCGTCAGAAACAAAGGTAGGTCATCCCAGTTAGAGATATTCTTTGCAATCATCTTTGGATCGCTAATTGCTTTAGCCGCTTGGTTCATATTCATCCCCCTCAATCATTTCATCTAAATTAAGAAGTCAGATTGCTTTTTGCTTAGATAGTAACACATCGTTAACATGCTCAGAAAAAAATATTATGTCAAGCGAAATTCCAAATTCATCCCTAATTTTAATTCCAAGTTTCATTGATATCGGGCGTTCACCATTTGCAATCATCGAATAGTAATTACGTGTTATACCCAGTCGGCTAATCATCTCAGCCTTAGTAATACCTAGTCTTTCTCTTAATTCCTCTATCATGTTACCCTCCTTTGCGTTTTGTTAACAATGCGTTACTAAGATTATACTTAACAGGTCGTTACGTGTCAATGCCATCCATAACATTTTGTTACTACCATTTCAGGTTATTCTTCTTGTTAACAATTTGTGATATGCTAAATCGTAGGAGTGATTAATTTGGATAATATTTTAGCCAGACGAATGAAGGATTTGCGATTAAGTGTTGGAAAAAATCAAGAAGATTTAGCTGAATTTCTTAATCTTGACAGAGCAGCAATATCTCAATATGAGTCTGGAAAAAGAACTCCTGATGCTGAAAAGCTCTCTAAAATTGCAGATTTTTATAATACTACTACTGATTATCTGCTTGGCAGAACAACTAACCCCAAGTCCCTTTCATCTGATAATACAGACGAGTTTCGCCCCACTCCCGAAGATGAACTTCTTATTTTCTATAAGGCTAGAGATCTATCTGAAGAGAGTCAAAAACTCATCAAAGAGCAGATTGAACATCTTCACAGGCTAGAACAGGAACGTTGGGAGCGCCAGAAAACTGATCGAGGGAAAAAATAATCCTCCGAATCTACATAATATAAACAAGACAACTACCCCGAATTGGGTAGTTGTCTTGTTTGAAATGCATTCGACGTATGTTATTAATTATTCCAATGTTCCGACAATTGGAGGGATGCAGAAATGGGAGAAAGAGAAGAATTAGTCGCTCAAGCATTCGTGGAACGTTATCTCGTCAGAGAGGAATTTCCATTATCCCTAGACCGTATAGCCTATGCCATAGAAAAGAAGCTCGATGTTGAAATTCATCTTCATAGACGCCCGTTGCCAGATGGTTTAATAGCTAGACTTATGGTGGCTCAAGAAATAGCGCTGATTTATGTCAACTCTCTTTTGCCGGTATCTGTGCAACGGTTTGGTGTGGCTCACGAGTTTGGCCATGTGCTTCTTGATCATAGAGGTGGTATTCAGCAACCTGGTGTAGGTGAGTCGGAGCGCGAAAAGCAAGAGGCGGATAGTTTTGCTGCGGCTTTATTAATGCCGACGTGGATTGTATCAGACTTTGCGAGAAAGTATTCGGATAGTTTGGTATTCTTGGTGAATAAACTCGCAAAGTATTGTGATGTTAGTCTGGAGGCTGCTGCGCGGAGATTAGCTGAGACAGACTTTATACCTGGGCTTTGGGCTTTGGTTGATCCTTCGTTAGGGCGAATTGATTGGGAATATCATTCGGCTAGTATTAGGCTAGATCGTGAGGCTTTTAGGGAATTCTTACTCCGTTTTTTTAGAGACCCTCTTAAACGGGAGGAAGATCTAGGAATAATGGGTTATCCTTTCAGAATAGAAATTAAGCGCATGTGGGGTAAATGCTTCTTGTCTTGTATGCCATTAAAAACGGCAGTGGTAAACTGTAGAGAGACGGCAGTTGGGTGTAACGGAAGTAGGTGTTTTTAAAAGGTTGCTAGGGAAACTTTTACGTTTGTCTTGGAGATGTATGAAAGATTGCACATTGGCCCGGATCATCCATTAAATCTAGCCAGAAGTATTTATGTCTCTTTTTCAGCACCCTTCGTAAGAAACCCAGATGTAGGGCGACTTTCAGACTTTTTTCTTATTTTTACTAAAACCAGCCAAACCCGCATAAATCAAGGATTTTTAACTAAGGGTGCTGAATGTCAGTTATATAAAATGTTATTGTAATAGTCTGAGAGTAGAGGTGATTTTAATGAAACATATGTATCCTAAAGATATAACTGATTGCATAAAAGACTGTATCTTGGCTATTTTTTGGCCACGTGAAGATATCATATCTTTTTTAAAAAATAATGGTTGTACTACAAATGATCTAAGGAAGGTTAATAATTATGATGATTTAAAACTTAATAGGGCAAAAATCATTGATATAGTATTTGACGGTTTGTATTCCAGAGATGATGGAGGTTTAGGCCAATTTAGAAGTATGCTTCAGGCTTTCATAAATTGGAGCCATTTTGATCCCTACTATTTTGACAAGTTGAAAAAATTAGATAAGAGTGAGGCACTTAAAAGGATAAGTCACCTGAAACAACTTCAGGAAATACGTGATGCAAAATCCAAGTTAGAAAGAGAACAAAGAATACAAAAGGAGGAGCAATTATTAACTTCTAGAAAAACACAAGTAGAAATACAAAAAATATTTTCCAATCTATATCAAGGTAAAGATGAATCCGGTAACTCAATTACTTTACAACAACGAGGTTATTTACTTGAAAAACTGCTAGGAGACATTTGTAGGTTGGATAAACTACCTATTACTGAGCCCTTTAAAGTTATTGGCGAACAAATTGATGGAGCAATAAAATTTGATGGCGAAAATTATATCTTTGAGGCAAAATGGAATGATCACGTCGCTGCTTCTGATGCTTTATATCAATTTGCCTACAAAGTTGAAGGTAAGATGTATGGTAGAGGAATTTTCTTTTCACTAAATGGTTTCTCTCATGATTCTGTTGATGCCCTTCTAAAAGGAAAAGCATTAAAAACTATTTTAATTGACGGAGGAGATTTGTCCTTAGTTATTGAAGGATTGTACACCTTTACAGAAATGCTAGATAAAAAGATCAAGGCAGCTCAAACTATGGGGAGAATCTATGTAGATATCTATACAATGAAGGATAAAATCAGAGAGATTATTTAGCCACTATAGCCACCATGAGTCCAACTGAATCATAACGTTTTTGAAGATACTCAAGGCCATTGGTTAAAATGAAAGGAGAATTTAATTTGAGTAACCAATTTGCAAATCTATTAATTAATAGAGTTATTGTTCACCAAGTTTTCGAGAGAACTGAAACTCGGGAAATTCAGACACCTAGATACAATAATTCATTGGCCAATTTAGATACGAACGCTTTAACTATTCTTCAGAATAGGATTATTGATGTTCTTGGTCATAATTCACATAGTGTTGAAATGGAAATTGTAAACTCACAAGATGGCGATACATTTGGTGTTGCTTCAAAGATGTTAGATACCGATGATGAGGAGTTCATCGTAAAATCACAAAACATAGCTTATAAACTTGCTGAGGCCCAGACCGCAAGAAATATCCCCGGAGGGGTAGTAGTTGTTTTCGATGGAACCGTTGGATCAAATTCAGATAGATATATCGGGTTTATTAAAGCTGAGATCCATGAAGGCTTTAGTTTGCGACAAAATTCTGAACAATTACTATTAGAATTATTATCAGATTTGTGCCTTACTCCACAACAGAAGCTATACAAAATCGGTATGTTTATCGAAAAAGAAGGTGCTTCTGAACCAAACACTCCCAGAACAGCTGAACAGTTTAAAGCCTATATATATGACCAAAACATGAATGTGACTACTACTGCGGGAGCTGCAATCTATTTCTATGAATCTTTTTTGGGATGTAAATTTTCCCCAAGTGATAAAAGATGGACAATGGATTTTCATACTCATACCAAAGATTATATTGATAACTTAAATGTTCAAGATGAGAAAAAAGTAGAACTTCAGTCGGCGCTACATTCTTATCTAAAAGTCTCCCAAAGCAACGTAGTGGACGTTTCTGCATTTGGCGATGAATACCTTACTCCAGAGCAAAAAGATGATTATTGTAGCTATATGGAGGCCAATGAATTTCCGAGCCACGCTGTAGCTAAAGATATTAGCCTGATACAAAACAAACTAAAGAAAAGACAGATTACATTTTCTTCAAACGTAAGCTTAAGTGCTCCCTCCGATAACTTTGATGAATTGGTCGAAATCATCGGACATGAGGGTTCAAAAACAACGCTACGTATTGAAGGTTTTATTAAAGGGCAATGATAAGATGATAACAGAGCAAGAATTCACTGAAAAGTTTAATAGTAAGAAACACATTTATACTGCTTGGGGCGAATACATAAAAGAAACAATAATTTCCGAACTGACTAAAGATGTTGAAGATGTCGCCACTTTCCTTAGGATAACACCTACATCCCGAGTTAAAGAACTTAACTCTCTGATTCAGAAGGCTTTCTATCGTGGAAAAGAATATTCAAACCCTTTCGATGACATTACAGACAAAGTTGGTATAAGATTTGTCGTGCTATTGGTTGATGATATAAAGACACTCTCATGCATTGTAGAACGACAGGAATGGGAGTCTTCGAAGGATCGAGATTTTGAAAAAGAGCGCCTAGATAATCCTAATATATTTACTTATCAATCTGTACACTATATCGTTAGAAATCGAAAAGTGATAGAATTTGAAGACATAGAGATTCCAATTGGTACACCCTGCGAAGTGCAAATAAGAACCCTGCTTCAGCATGCATACAGCGAGCTAACACACGATACGGTTTATAAGCCTAAAACACGTACAGTACCTGAAATGCATCGGTTGATTGCTCAAAGTATGGCCTTAATTGAAACGACGGACAAGATTTTCGAGGAGGTAAATGATATGCTAAAAGCAAATAGTAATGAACATTTACTTCTTCCTGAATTAACAACAATCTATTCGAGTTTCAAAGAGCCGGAATTTGAAAAGGGATTAAACATTTTTATTCTTGATGCATATAAAGAACTCATGGTCTCAGTCCAAATGCATGAAATTAGCACGTATTTTAGAGAGCATCCATATATTTTCGACTTGATCAAAAAAAATTATGATCGGAACCTATTATACCGCCAGCCTATTGTTTTAGTGTTATATTATCTTATTGCTAAAAAAAGAAGCCAAGTTAAACAACACTGGCCACTTACCCCCGCTTTATTGCACCCTTTATTTGTAGATTTAGGATACTCTTTTTAGGCGACAATTACGAGATGGCACATGAAAAACTCCCTGAAATTCTGGAATATGCACAAAAGGTTTTAGAAGACTACCTTGGGACACCATAACTAAAAATATAAAGGCCTAAGGGAGGTTTAATAATGGAAAACTATATTAAAAATATTTACGAACTTTTGTACCGTCCTGTAGTAACGCCGTATAACCTTTTAGAAAACGCCAAGTTGCCAAATTATAAGTACGTCTCTTATTACAAAGAGGAAACTGGGCTTATAGCAGAAATGCAGTGTATGACCGAAGATGGAAATGAAGCAATATTTCACTACCACTTCAATCACGATGATCACCTACAGAGCGTTTATATGACTAAAGGTGGTCAAAAGGAACTCGTATTTGATAGACAAACTGAACTTCAAAAATTAACTGCGGAATATCTTGATAAAACAAAAGTAAATGAAGTTGCGATCTAACTCATACCTCTATATAATGTACATGTGAAAGCGCCAGAGCACCAGCACCCTTCGCGAAGGGTCAGAGAGCCAGAGCGCCAATATTAGAGGGCCTTCGAGCCCCACATTTCTTTTTTACGAGAGAAGTGTGGGGTTTTTTGCTTTTTCAGAGCCCCAATAAAAGGAATGAAAACATTGAGCTTCAAAGGTAAACACCCTATCCGAAAATGTCCATTCTTAGCTCCTTTCTCAGGCAAGGGTAGCTCGATGATCCACGTTTACCAGGATTGCCTTCAGAATGATTGTCAAATTTGGGACGGTTTAAACTGCAGCCTGCAACGGGATAGGGAGAAATGAGCAGAATGGAAGAAGAGAAAGCAAAAAGGAAAAAGAAGAAGGCTGGAAAACGGGCTAATAATGAAGGCACATTATATCAACGCTCAGATGGTCGCTGGGAAGCAAAAATTCTTGTAGGCTATAATGGCGAGGGAAAACCGAAACGCAAATCTCTCTTTGGCAAGAGCCAGAAAGAGGTTGAGGCTAAGCTAACGGAGTTTAAACAACAACTCCGTTCGGGAATGTACATAGAACCTTCGAAATTGATCTTTGGAGAATGGTTGATCAAATGGCTTGATGTTTATGTAAAACCTAATGTTAAGGCAGAAACTTATTCGGATTATGTAAGCCTCGCTACGAAGCATATTTTGCCCCTTCTTGGGGCAATAACACTTCAAGACTTACATGGTATTACCATTCAGGAATTCTATAATCTAAAGGCCAAATCCGGGCGTATGGATGGCAAGGCAGGAGGCCTGTCAACCCGTCGCCTTCACATGATGCACCAATTAATTAACGGCTGCCTAAGAAAAGCTTTGAAACTGCGCATGTTATCATTTAACCCCGCGGACGAAGTTGAGCTTCCTAGTATTCAGTATAAAGAGTTTGAGACGTTCACTGAAGAAGAGGTTCGAATTTATCTTGAGACGCTGCGAGAGGATCGATTATATGCCCTCTTTTTGTTAGAGCTGACGACCGGACTAAGGCGTGGAGAATTGCTGGGAATTCCAAGGGATCAATTTGACCCCACTAAAGCGAAAATTGATATAATACAAACCCTAAAGCGGAAGAAGCTTGAAGGAGAAGAAAAATCCGAACTCATTTTTTCCACTCCAAAAACTAAAAAAAGCAAGCGCGTAATCCCTTTATTACCTGAAGTAGTCAAAGAAATAAAGCGATTTCAAGCTATGCAGCGACAAGAAAAAATGTTCTTTGGACCAAGATATCAGGACAGTGGACTGCTGTTTACCAGCGAAGTTGGAACCCCTATCGAACCGCGGAATTTGAACCGCAAACACGCCTCTATTATAAAAAAGGCTGGACTTAAACACGTCAGAGTCCACGATCTGAGGCATACCGTAGCTTCCCTTCTCCTGGATGATGGTGAAGCCGTAACAAATGTCAGCGAACTTCTAGGCCATGCTAAGATGAGTACTACATTAGATATTTACGGTCATAGTACCCCGGAAGGTAAAGTAAGAGCAGTTGCCCGGCTCGGTAATATTATTCTAAAGTCAGTTAGATAAAGCGCTGAGGATGCCCTCAGCGCTTCTCTTTTTGTTGACTAAACGCTGGTTGTCGTCAAATTGTCGTCAATCAGAACCTATGAAGCTTCAGCAGGAAAATCAAAAAGCACCGCAATCCCTTGCAGTGCCTAGTATTTCGTATGGAGCGGACGACGAGATTCGAACTCGCGATCCTCGGCTTGGGAAGCCAATGCTCTACCGCTGAGCCACGTCCGCATATAAAAACTTCCATAGAACCTGTCGGTTCACAGGGTGGAATAGTGGAATATAAATTAAATCCATTTTAGTAAGAATTCAACTCACACAAGACCATATTCTTTAGCTACCACCTAAACTGCGATCATTCCAGAAACTTTTTGTTATATTCGCTATAAACATAAACAAATCTATTATAGACAAGCTTCTTCATTTCGTCAAGGCTAAAGTGGTGCCTCAGGACGGAATCGAACCGCCGACACGAGGATTTTCAGTCCTCTGCTCTACCGACTGAGCTACCGAGGCATAGAAATAAAGTAATGGTGACCCGTACGGGATTCGAACCCGTGTAACCGCCGTGAAAGGGCGGTGTCTTAGACCGCTTGACCAACGGGCCATAACGTAACAGATATCAGGTATCCGATGTCAGATTATTCGGTCGAAAAGTAATACGGCTGCCGGACCTTATTTTCTGATCTCTGGCTTCCGATCACTGCCTTCTGAAATGGTGAGCCATCCGCGACTCGAACGCGGGACACCCTGATTAAAAGTCAGGTGCTCTAGCCGACTGAGCTAATGGCTCAAAAAATCTGCACCGGGAATTCAAATGTTACACGAAAGTGTCGTATCTGTCAAGAGTTTTGTTTAAATTATACTCAAAAAGTTTATCCCTTTTTAATGTCCCTATAAGCCTTGAGTATAGAACTAAAACATCTCTCCACGTACAATGGTTTGTTCTCGTCCCGGACCTATGGCAACCAGAGTGGCCTGCACACCAGTCAACGCTTCAATCCGCAGGATATAATTTTTCGCGGCCTCGGGCAGGTCCTCAAAGCGACGGACATGGGTCAGGTCTTCATGCCAACCAGGCATTTCCTCATAAACGGGCTGACATTGCTTAAAGATTTTTTGACTTTGCGGGAATTCATGAATGATTTCTTCATTGACGCGATATCCGACACAGATCTTAAGGGTTTCAAATCCTGTCAGAACATCAAGCTTCGTCACAGCAAAGTCGGAAATTCCGCTCACTCGAACGGCATAGCGAGCGATAACGGCATCGAACCAACCGCAACGGCGCGGCCGACCAGTCGTGGTTCCAAATTCATGTCCATTAGCCCGCATTTGTTCTCCGATCTCATCGAGAAGCTCTGTAGGGAAGGGACCTTCTCCAACGCGCGTGGTATAGGCTTTGATTACCCCGATCACACGATCGATACGGGTTGGACCGATACCTGCGCCTACACACGCTCCTCCGGCGATCGGATTAGAAGACGTTACATACGGGTAAGTTCCATGATCTATGTCAAGCAAGGTACCTTGTGCGCCTTCAAAAAGTACCTTTTCTCCCGCTCGAATGCTTACGTCAATCACCAGCGAACTATCTGCTACCATGGAACGAATTTGTTCGGCATAACCCATGTAGTCTTCATAAATTCCATCAAACTCAAGAGCTTCCTTGCCGTAGATCTTCTGGAACAGGTTGTTCTTCTCTACCAAATTATGTCGGAGCTTATCAGCAAACTCCTCCTTGTCCAAAAGATCAATGATGCGAATCCCAATCCGCGAAGCCTTATCCATATAGGCGGGACCAATTCCGCGCTTCGTCGTACCGATCTTGTGATCACCGCGTGCTTCTTCTTCCAAACCATCTAATATCCGGTGATAGGGCATAATTACTTGGGCATTACTGCTAATCAGTAGTTTACCTGTCTTAATCCCCCGCTTGGCTAAGTAATCAAGTTCATCCAACAAAACCTTCGGATCGATCACAACGCCATTGCCAATAACACAGGTCTTGTCTTCATACAGGATTCCCGAAGGAATAAGGTGGAGCTTAAATTCTTCTCCATTCGCCACAACCGTATGACCCGCATTGTTTCCACCTTGGTAACGGACAATCAAATTGGCCTTTTCGGCCAGGAAATCAGTTATCTTTCCTTTTCCTTCGTCTCCCCACTGAGAACCAATTAACACAACAGCAGCCATTAAAATTCCTCCTATCTTTCTAAGGTCTACTCTAATTCCAGGCGCCTAAAAATATCATCCACATGACCTAAGTGATATTTTAGATCAAACAAACCCTGAATTTCTTCCTTGGTCAGATATTTTACGATCCGGGCGTCCGCCGAAACAACTTCAATGAAATCAAGCCCCTCTTCCCAGGCTCGAAATGCATCTTGTTGAACCCAGGCATAGGCATCTTCCCGCATACAACCATGTTCAACCAAAGCCAAGAGAACCCGCTGGGAAGAGGTCAGTCCGAAGGTTTTCTGCAGATTTCTTCTCATCTGATCTTCACGAATTTTAAGCCCGGAAATCACCCGGGTCATCTGGCGAAGCATATGATCCAAGAGAATGCAGCTGTCCGGAAGTATGACTCGTTCCACGGAAGAATGGGTCATATCCCGTTCATGCCAGAGGGCAATGTTCTCCATTGCTGCCAAGGCATTGCCACGCAAAAGCCGTGACATTCCTGCCACCTGTTCACACACAATCGGATTGCGCTTATGGGGCATCGCCGAAGATCCTTTTTGTCCTTCAGCAAAGGGTTCTTCAACTTCGAGGATATCTGTTCGTTGTAAATTGCGAATCTCCGTGGAGATTTTCTCCAGCGAACCCCCGATTAACGCCAAAGTCGTCATAAAATGCGCGTGCCGGTCCCGTTGCAAAATTTGATTGCTGACCAAAGCCGTCTGTAATCCCAAGTGATTACAAACGGCCTCTTCGACTTCCGGCGCAACATTGGCATAGGTTCCTACAGCTCCCGAAATCTTTCCGGCGCTCACCGTAACAATAGCCTGATCGAGACGTTCGTCTTGACGATCAATCTCGGCAATCCATAAAGCCAGCTTCAAGCCAAAGGTCAGCGGCTCCGCATGAATCCCATGAGTCCGACCAACCATCACGGTATATTTACTCTCCAGCGCTCGTTTAACCAAGGCCTCTCGAAACGCTTGAAGATCTTTTTTCAGTAACTGCCCTGCATCTCTTAAGACAAGGCTCAACGCTGTATCTTTTACATCTGAAGAGGTCAAGCCGAGATGCAAATATTTTCCAGACTCCCCAATTTCCTCTACAACTGCTTGCAGAAAAGCGATCAAATCATGACGCACCACAGCCTCAATTTCCAAGACGCGCTTCGGGTTTACTTTAGCCTTGGCTCGGATTTCCTCCATGGCTTCTTGGGGGATTTCCCCCCGCTTCGTCATTACCTCAGCAACCGCTAATTCGACTTCTAACCAACGTTCATATTCATAGCCATCCTGCCATAGCTTTCCCATTTCAGGGTGAGTATATCGATCGAGCAACAACCTTCGCCCCCTGTCCTCCAAATGTTATACCTTTGTCACAATATCTCGAGCAACAACGATACCTGTCACCGAAGCTTGCATCAACCCGCGGGTGATTCCCGCTCCGTCACCAATGGTATATAACCGGGGAATTACTGTTTCAAAGTTATCTTGAACTTTGACTTTTGAGGAATAAAACTTGACCTCAACCCCATATAACAACGTATTTCTGGAATACATACCAGGCGCAATTTTATCAAAGGCTTTTAGAGTCTCAATTAAAGAGGTCAAGTACCGTTCCGGCAATACGTAACTGAGGTCACCCGGAACTGCGGAAAGAAGCGTTGGTATGGTCGTCGATTTCTGCAGACGACTTACATTTGTCCGCTTTCCCTGGAGGAGGTCTCCCAAGCGCTGGACCATCACACCGTTGCCGGTTAACATGTTCGCGAGTCGGGCAATATATCGACCGTATTCGATCGGTTGATTAAAGGGCTCGGTGAAATGAGTTGACACCAACAAAGCAAAATTTGTATTCTTCGTCTTTTTAGCAGGATCAGCATAACAATGCCCATTGACTACGCCAATCCCGCCATCGTAGTGTTCTTCAGAAACCACACCGCCTGGATTGACACAAAAGCTCCGGGTTTTCAAGTCATACGTGTCGGAATAGTAAACCAGCTTCGGTTCGTAAAGTTCCCGCGTAAGATGATCCATAATCGAGTTGGGAACTTCGACACGTACTCCAATGTCTACTTCATTGTTTACTGTTGCCACGCCTAAACGAATTGCTTGCTCTGCGAGCCAATTCGCCCCCCCACGGCCCGGAGCCACAACGACAAAACGAGCGAACACTTCATTTAGTTCCGGTTCATCTCGGCGTTGAATTGTCGCCCCTAGGACTCCTTCCGGGGCAGCCAAAATATCCTTAACTTCAGCAAGCTCCCAAAAAGTTGTATTTGTCTTGTTCATAAGATGATCATACATGCCTTTTAACACATCATAGGCCAGCTCAGTTCCTAGATGACGAACAGGGCAATGTATTAACTGAATGTTGTAGCGTGAGGCTTCATATTGAATCTCTTCGACGCGATGAGTATCTAACCCGTAGACTTTTTCCTGCGCTCCAAATTGTCGGTAAACAGAATCCGCATAATTAATCAATTCCTGAGCTTGTCTTTCCGGCATATATTCCATTAACCGACCACCCACGGCAGGACTTAATGATAGTTTTCCGTCACTGAATGCTCCCGCACCCGACCATCCTCTGGTAATCGCACAAGGGCTACACCCAGCGCAAATTCCAGTCGCACGGGCCGGGCACTTTCGCTTATCAATAGTTCTTCCGTTATCCACGATCAGTATCTTCAAATCTTTATCATGTTTTGTTAGCTCTAAAGCCGTAAAAATCCCGGCAGGACCAGCTCCGATAATTAGAACATCGGCCTCATGTTTCAATTGTATCGCCTCCTAGAGCCGTCCACTTTACCTGCGCGTAAAGAACCTCTATTGACAAACAATTTCATCTTAACAATCCTCCTCCTCCTTGTCAATCCAACTATCGAACATTAATTATCCAAATGCCAAAAACATTCGATGTTTACAATCCATATTATTCCATTATATGATCATTTGAATACGGTTCTATACGATGGGCATAAAAATCCCCCCAGCCCATGAAATGGCAAGGGGAAACAAATTAAGCCGTTTGGTGCTGTCGTTCAAGGTTTACAAATTTAGTGAATTCTTTAAGAAAACCTAACTCAATCGTTCCCACCGGCCCATTGCGATGTTTGGCAATAATCAACTCGGCAATGCCTTTCTTCTCCGAGTCATGATTGTAATACTCATCACGGTAGATAAATGAAATCACGTCCGCATCCGCTTCAATTGCGCCGGATTCCAACAAATCTGACATAATAGGCCGTTTATCCTGGCGTTGTTCAACGCCCCGGTTCAGCTGTGACAAGGCAATGACAGGGACTTTCAGTTCCCGAGCCAACCCTTTGAGGGTTCTGGAGATTTGAGCCACTTCTTGCTGTCGGCTTTCTGTCTTTTTTCCAACCGATAATAACTGAAGATAGTCAATAACGACCATCCCCAGATTATGTTCTATCTTCAAGCGACGAGCCTTTGAACGAAGCTCAGCCAAGGAAATGCCCACTGTATCATCGATAAAGATCGGGGCATCCGATAAAGGCCCCACCGCTCGAGACAGCTTGGGCCAATCCGCATCGAGTAATTCCCCCGTCCTTACGCGCTGTTGATCAACCATCGCTTCCCCACAGAGCATCCGCTGTACCAGCTGTTCCTTGGACATTTCCAAACTAAAAATGGCAACAGGAACCTTGGCCCGAACTGCCGCATTTTGAGCCATGTTTAAAACCATCGCCGTTTTTCCCATGGACGGTCGTGCGGCTATAATCACCAAATCTGAAGGCTGCCAGCCCGATGTCATCCGATCCAATTCCGTAAAAAAAGTAGGAACGCCCGTGAGATTTCCTTTATTGGCATAGAGATACTCAATTTTTTCAAAGGTCTCTAAGAGAACGTCGCGAATGAAACTAAATCCATCTTTAGTACGCCGCCGAGAAAGTTCAAGAATAAGTCTTTCTGCTTCCTCGAGAAGACTACGCGCTTCTTCCCCGGGCTCATATCCTCGTTCCACGATGCTGCTTGACACCCGAATAAGTTGGCGGAGAAGGGCTTTCTCCGTCACAAGTCTGGCATAATACTCCACATTCGCCGCTGAAGGGACGGAACGCGCAATCTCGGAAATCGTGGCAATCCCGCCCACCTGTTCCAGACGTCCCTGCTGACGCAGAATCTCTGCGACACTGACCAGATCAATCGGGTCACTTTTTTCAAAGAGATCTCGAATCGCAGAAAAAATCAAACGGTGATTATCTCTGTAAAAGTCTTCCGGTTGAAGCATTTCAAAGACAGAACTTCCGGCCTCCGGTTCGAGCATCATGGCACCCAAGACCGCCTGTTCGGCCTCTAAATTCTGTGGTGGAACTTTTATCAGTTCCATAACCTCTCTCCTCCCGGTCATACTCTCCTATAATTATTGCTGCCTATAAATACTACTACCTAAGAAAAAGAATAGCCTATAGGAACAAGTCGCGAATCCCAACAATTATATTAAAGAACATGTTTGATAGCCTCTTCGATTGTATTAACCGCCACCACTTCAATGCCATGCAAGCTCTGCGGCACATCAGCCAGATTTTCGAGCGGAATTAATACTTTGCGAACTTCCACCTGCTTGGCGCCAAAAATCTTTTCGTAAATGCCGCCGACTGGTTTTACCTTACCCTGGATAGAAATCTCCCCAGTTACAGCAACATCCTGGCGCAACGGCTGCCTTTTTAAGGCGCTATAAATGGCCAGCGTGGTTGCTAATCCCGCTGAAGGACCATCGATTTTTGCCCCTCCGACTACATTGACATGCACATCGTAATTGCGCAAATCTTCCCCGGTCAAATCGCGAATGACCGCAGTAGCATTGAATACCGCATCACGGGCCATACTGCCGGCCGTTTCATTAAAACGTATCGTTCCCTTACCATCCCGTTCATTAAAGGTAATTGCCTCAATCTCCAATACGGAACCCAAAAATCCGGCTACCCCCAACCCCAGGATTCTCCCGATTTCCAGGCCGGGTCGGACCTTGCGAAAAATATAAGGAGTAATCCGAGCAGAACGCAAAACTTCATAAACATCGGCACTTGTAACCCTAACCTCTCCTTGGCCCGCATTGCGATATCTCGCCAGACCGTAAGCATCGGTCAGAATACTATTCGCTTTCCGTCCCTCAATCACATACTCACTAATAATTTCAGGCACATTGTCCTCCAGCGCCACGCCGAGTTTTTGGGCGGCTTGACGGATGATGTGCTGAACATCACCCGGCTCAAGAGGCACAAAAAAGACTTCCGAACAGCGGGAACGAATGGCAGGATTGAGTTCTGCCGGCTCCCGTGTCGTAGCTCCAATCAGCACAAAATCAGCGGGCGCCCCCTCATCAAAAAGTTTCTTAATCCACTGAGGAACTTGAGGGTTACCGGGATCATAATATGAAGAGTCAAAAAATACACGCTTATCTTCCAAAACTTTAAGTAATTTATTTAATAGTAAGGGGTCCATTTCCCCTATTTCATCAATGAATAAAATTCCACCGTGAGCATCACTGACCAGCCCCATTTTCGGCTCCGGGATGCCAGTATCTGCCAAGTCGTGCTTCGCTCCTTGGTAGATCGGATCATGTACCGATCCCAAAAGAGGGTTAGTTACATCCCGTGGATCCCATCTTAGTGTCGTCCCATCCACTTCGATAAAGGGAGCGTCTTTGGCGAAGGAAGAATGGGCGTGACTCTTAACCGCTTCTAACGCAACCCGAGCTGCAGACGTCTTGCCAACTCCGGGAGGGCCATAGATCAAGATATGCTGCGGGTAAGGCGTTGCTAATTTGGCCAACAAAGCTTGCACAGCGCTTTCCTGTCCGACAATCTCAGCCACAGTCTGCGGCCGCAATACGTCAAACGCCGAGCGTTTAAGGGAAATAGTATTCATTTTTTCCAGGAGGGCTAACTTCTTGAGGGTTTGAGCATTTTCCGGACCGGCTGTTTCTTGAAGAACCTGAATTTTGATTTCTTTGACGTAATCCTCATGCCGTTCCTGCATCTTTTCTGAGACAACACGTTCCAAGCGTTCTTCGACAGAACGCCGGGCAATAAGTTCCGCGATCTGTTCTTCGATTTCGTCTAAGAGCTGGGGAATTTCCTGCAACTTTGGAATCTTTTGAACAGTAGGATCATCGGAAACAATTTTACGTAATCCGATAACACGTTCCACAAGTTCTTCTGATCGCATAAGTTTGAGAGCTTCCAACCTACTGGCCTTAAGAACTAGCTTGTCAGTTCCATAATAATTTGAAAGCAGAACATAGAGTGCATCGACTTCTCTGCGCCACTCTTCCTCATCTTGTAACCGATCACTGAGATTCGTATGATCTAGCCATTTTGTCAAAAGCCCTTTCATTAAGGGGTCCCCTTTCGTGGTTCGAAGTTCGAATACACCTTAGGTATGTTCAGCTAAATTTCAAATATTTATCAGAAGTAGACCTTACATTGCAACAACCTGTACTTGAAGCTTTGCTATCACGTCGGTATAGACTTTCACCTGAATCTCGTAATTTCCAAGAGCCTTAAACGGCTCCTTCACCTCTAACTTGCGTTTATCAACTTCAACACCATGCTGCTTTTTTAAAGCGTCGGCGATCTCCTTGCTCGTTACTGAACCAAACAAGCGACCTCCTTCACCTGTCTTCGTTTTGACTTCAACTAGCAGAGCATTCAGTTTAGCAGCTAATTCCACGGCATCTTGCTTTTCTTTTTCTCTTCGGCGCTCTTCCAACGCTTTCTTGTGCGAAATATCCTGAATGTTTCCGGCGGTCGCTTCTATCGCTAACTTTTTGGGGAAAAGGTAGTTTCTGGCATATCCATCAGCAACCTCAAGAACTTGTCCTTTTTTGCCTGAGCCTTTGACATCTGCTTGAAAAATAACCTTCATGTGAATTCCTCCTTATGATTCTTCTGGTAGTCGACGAAAATTAAAAACAAGATCAAACAGTCCAAACATCATTAGACTGATAACACTGAAGAAGAGATATAAAAAGCTGGCTATGATTAATGCGTACTTAAGAACGCGAGGGATCTTAGGTGATTGCAGCAAATACAGATAAACAGAGGTACCTAACACCAATGTTAAGGCCCCATAGACAACCATTAAGTTGATTCCCAAATCGCGAAGAACCAGCCAAGAAAATTGATCACCTAATAAATAGCACGCCAGGCCCAAAACCGCACCCCAAACCGCATACCAAGGTAAACTCCAACGTGTAAACGGAATCCGCTCTTGGTCATCTTTAAGCCAACGCCTAACAAGGTAGAATACCAGGCCAAACTCAATAAAGGCAGCGATCGCTGCAAGGCTTGGGATGATTAAAGCATAAAAGTAGATTAATTGTTGCAGCAAATTGCGAACTTGGGCCTCAGGGATCCCTTGTTGCTGCATCGTTGTCAATAGTCCCGAGGCTTGGTACTGCTGAACTATTGAATTAATAAGATCACTCACGGTTTTGGCATCGAATCCTTGTGCTATAAAAGAAAGGGTCGGTATCGCCCCTAAAACTCCAGCAACCATAGCACCCCAGAAGAAGGTCCTGCGCACCGGCCAGCGTTTATGCCAACCTAAAACACCCAGCAGCCCTGACAGAGGGACGAGACTCACCTGATTCAAAGCTGGGACTCCTATAACAAGCAACGGTGTGACGTAGCCAATCAACAACAAGGCTGTGACTACAGGCAATCCCCTTCGACGGCCGACCAAAAACACGGCGAGCAGCAAAAGTACTTCCCAGATAAATCCCCAAGTTCCCCAGATGATCCCCAACCAAGGAAAGGTCAAGAGAATCGCCCCAGCTAGATAATTTACAACCGTTTCATCACTAAAAAACATGTGCCTATTCTCCTATAAACTTAGTCTTCAGGGGCGAGATAATTCAAAAGCAAACTTAAATCTCCCCACTGCTTTTCAAGGTTCATCTCATCCGCATCCTTTAATCCCTCAAGACGTTGCAAAAGCACGCGATCAAGCCGGGAAAAGTCAAAACCCAACCGTCTGGCCAATAAATAACTCATCCCAACAAGATCCGCCAATCCTTGAATCATCTCTGCCTCTGAACCACACAGTGTCCCGTGTTGGATAAGCCACTGTGCCTGAATTAAGTTCACCTTTAATTCATCAATCGCTCTTAGGCCTTTGACTACATCAACTTCAACATATTCCAGGGTTGCCCCCTCCTAAAGTCCATTTTCTCAATAAATGATCCCTCTAAACTAACGCTATTTACAAATAATTCGTTATAAACATACAAATCTCCTGCACTTCATGGACAAGAAAATTTCGCCAATCTTTTTTTCAGCATCAGTTAGACCTTCAGCGACCTAGGAGTATCGGCAAAAGTAGAAAAAAGGAGCTCTCGCTCCTTTTTCTATTCAACACTATATGGCAACAAGGCAATACTACGAGCCCGCTTAATGGCCAAGGTCACTTGGCGTTGATGCATTGCGCAGTTCCCTGAAATACGTCGGGGCAATATCTTTCCACGATCTGTAACATACTTGCGTACTTTATGGGTCTCTTTGTAATCCATGGACACAACTTTATCTACACAAAAACTGCATACCCGCTTACGAGGGCGACGTCCGCGTTCACGTTTCATACTAATTTTCTCCTTCCCTTACTTAGAATGGGATGTCATCATCCAAATTAACTTCATGTCCAAATGAGCCGGTTCTGCTTGGTGAGCCCGCTTCCCCACTACCGCTCCCACTGTCTTTCGGACTTAAGAAATGAACATCCTCAGCAATAACCTCAGTAACCCAGCGCTTTTGGCCATCCTTATCGTTGTAATTTCTAACTTGGATTCGTCCATCTACTGAAGCCAGCTTACCTTTGGCCAGGTAGTTTGCACAAAGTTCCGCAAGTTGTTTAAACACAACACATGGAATGAAGTCAGTTTCCTTTTCGCCTTGAGCGTTCTTAAACTTACGATCAACAGCTAAAGTAAAGTTTGTTACCGCTACACCACTAGGTGAGTAACGTAACTCGGGGTCTCTAGTTAAACGGCCAATCAAAACGACACGATTCAACATATGTTGCCCCACCGTCCTTTTAGTCTTCTTTTCTAACTGTCAGGAAACGGATTACATCATCGGAAATTTTCATAACCCGCTCGATCTCCTGAGATGTTCGGCCTTCGCCATCAAAGTTCATCAGGATATATTGGCCTTCTTTATAGTCTTGGATTTCATAAGCTAACCGACGTTTACCCCACTTTTCGACCGTCAAGTTGTCGCCACCATTGCTGGCTACGAGCCCACTTAAACGGTCAACCAGTGCTGTGGTTGCCTCCTCGTCCAGATCTGGCCGGACGATATAAAGTAATTCGTACGCTTTCATATTTGCACCTCCCCTCGGACTAAACGGCCCCGTAAACGGAGCAGGGATATTTAGACCACTAAGCTGACATTATACCATTTCATTCTTATAAAAGCAATATGCTCTTAGAAAAGCTTATACGTTAAACCTAAAATGAACGATATCTCCGTCCTGCATGATATACTCTTTACCTTCCAAACGAACTAACCCTTTATCTCGAGCACCGTTCAACCCATTGTACTCTACAAAATCTTTATAAGAGACTACTTCCGCTCGGATGAAGCCATGTTCAAAATCTGTGTGAATTACTCCCGCCGCTTGGGGAGCCTTTGTTCCTTGATGGATAGTCCAGGCCTTCACTTCCATAGGACCGGCGGTAAAGAACGTCATAAGCCCCAATAAATGAAAAGCGACCCGAATCAATTGGTCCAGTCCCGACTCTTTAAGCCCTAAGTCTTGTAAGAACCCCTCCTTCTCATCCTCCTCCAGTTCGGCGATCTCCGCTTCAATCTGAGCACAGACCACTACAACTTCTGCACCCTCTTCTGCGGCAATTGCCATAACTTGTTGAACATAAGGGTTATCGGCAGCCATAGCGAGACCATCTTCTCTGACATTCGCCACATAGAGCATCGGTTTTAGTGTTAAAAGCGCAAAACCTTTTAGAATCGCTCGTTCCTCGTCCGTATAAGTCAGAGAACGAGCCCCTTTTCCCTGATTAAAGACTTCCTTTAACCGTTCCAAAAGGGCCACTTCGTCTTGAGCCTTTTTATCCCCTGACTTTAAGAGTTTAGACGCACGATCCGCTCGTCGCTCCACACCTTCCATGTCCGCTAAGACCAACTCAAGCTCTATCGTCTCAATATCCCGTTTAGGGTTAACGTTTCCCTCCACGTGGACCACATTCTCATCTTCAAAGCAACGCACAACATGCACAATGGCATCGACTTCCCGGATATGGGACAGAAATTTATTCCCTAAGCCCTCCCCTTTACTTGCTCCCTTTACTAGTCCGGCAATATCGACAAACTCGACCGTTGCTGAGACGATCTTCTTGGGATGAACCATATCAGCTAGCTTCTGCAAACGAGAATCGGGCACTTCTACCATTCCCACATTCGGATCAATGGTACAAAATGGGTAGTTTGCTGCCTCAGCCCCTGCTTGGGTAATTGCATTAAATAACGTCGATTTACCAACATTCGGCAAACCAACAATTCCGGCATGTAATGTCATGCTTTACCTCCTCTTTTAGATGTGACAAGTTATCTTCACAGATTATAAGTGATTTTCTCTCACTAATCCATCCCATTTTCTTCGGTCCGCTTGAGAATTTCTTTTAAATTCCGCTCGAGTTTGACACGCGGAATCCAAGCTTGATGCTGACATCCTAAGCACTGAATCCTAAAATCCATCCCCGTTCGCATTACTTTCCAATCATTGCTTCCACAAGGATGCGGTTTTCGAAGACGAACAATATCCCCAACATTTAACGGAATCATCGGTTGTCTCCCCCTTAATCGAGGTTCGAAGTTCAAAGCTCGAGATACGAATATTGCATATCGCACCTCGCTTCGCGCATCGCCCGTCGCCTATTTAGCTCCTGATAGGTTCACTAACTCAACAGAGTTTTAATACTCCATTGAGTTAGTTCTTCCTTTAGCCTTCATTCCGGATGCTTACTTGGGCCCATCGTCCCTGACTCGTCATTGGCTGAATGCTGATTGAGATCTGGTATAATAATATTTTGAAACTGCGGGGTACTGATTCCTTCTTTTAAAAAGGCACTGTGAATGCGCCGACGCAGTTCGCGTTCCAGACTCCACTGTTCATCCGGTTGGGTGTAAGCAATGACACGTAAAACTACATTGCGCTCTCCAAACTGAGTTACACCTTGGACTGTAGGAGCTTCAATAATTTTCTCGCCAAACTCTACGTTGACTTCTTCACAAACAGTACTCATTACTTTCATTGCTCTGTCAAGATCTTCATCATAGGGAATCTGGATTTCAACCTTGGCTAACATCTTTCCTCTGCTAAAGTTCGTAACTGCAGTGATGCTGCCGTTGGGAATGATGTGGAGTTCCCCACCCCAGGCCCTAATGTGGGTTGTCCGAATTCCAGTCTCTTCAACCGTACCCGTAAATTCTCCCGTTTTCACTAATTCTCCAACTGAGAACTGATTCTCAAAAAGGATAAAAAAGCCACCAATAATATCTTTAACCAAACTCTGCGCACCAAAACCTAAGGCCACCCCCAAGACACTGGCCGAGGCCAGTAACGCTCCTGTATCAATGTCAAAAAGGCGTTTGAGGATCTGCAAAACAACCGTAAAAGTAATCACATAAAACAACATACTGCGGAAAAGCGAAAATAAAGTATTTCCTTTACGTTCATCCAAAAGTTGTTTACCTTTTCGATCGACTAACATCCGCTTTAGCAGATAAACAAATAGTCCATAGGCAATACGCGCTACAACAATTATAACTACAATATAAAGTACTGTATTTAAAGCAGCTATGCCTAATTTATGCCAATCATAAGCACTGATATTTTCAGGAATCCAAGCAACATTCATTATTCAAATCGCCCTTTTCTATTCAATCCCTTAACCTTTATAGGCTAAAAAGGCCTGATACCCTCGCATCATCATGACCAAGTCTGCCACCGAGGATATCTCCCAGGGAGCATGCATGCTCAGGATACCTATGCCGCAATCCAATACTTCCATCCCGTAAATTGCCATATACTGAGCTATCGTTCCTCCACCGCCTTGGTCAACTTTTCCTAGCTCCGCCGTTTGCCAAGCAACTTTAGCTTCATCAAAAGTTCGACGCACCTCAGCAATAAATTCCGGATTCGCATCGCTAGACCCCGATTTGCCTCGAGAGCCCGTATATTTACTTATTACCACCCCACGGCCCAGAAAAGCCGAATTCCGTTTGTCCATAACCTCGGCATAATTAGGGTCATATCCGGCGCTGACATCCGCCGAAAGAGCCTTAGCCCGGGCCAGCGCATGTCGAACCATCAATCCGTCATACCTGCCATTTTGTAAGGAGATAAGTTCTGCGACAAAGTTCTCCAAATAACGCGCTTTCATTCCGGTATTGGAGTCACTGCCAATCTCCTCTTTATCCGCAAATAGAACTATCGTCGTCCACTCCGGCAACTCTATTTCTTCAATTGCCTTCCAGGCGGCGAAAGAACAGACTCGATCATCTTGCCCATATCCTGCAATAAAGCTGCGATCTAAGCCCGCATAGCGAGCTTTTCCTGCAGGTACGACTTCTAATTCCGCACTTACAAAGTCATCTTCTTCAAAACCATATTTCTCTTTCATAATCTGCAGTAAAGCTAATTTGACACGTTCTTCTCCCTCAGCATTGGCCGGATTATGTCCGAGCAATAAGTTTAAGCCTTCTCCTGTTATGGCATCGCTTAACTTTTTGTCATTTTGGTCTTTTGCTAAATGAGGGAGTAGATCAGTAATGGTAAAGATCGGATCTTCCTCATCTTCGCCAATCACGATTTCAACTTTCTGACCGTCTCGTAAAATAATGACCCCATGAAGGGCAAGCGGTAAGGCCGTCCATTGGTATTTTTTAATTCCTCCATAATAATGAGTTTTCAAAAAAGCCAGTCCTTCCTCTTCATAAAGAGGACGTTGTTTGATGTCTAAGCGAGGAGCATCAATGTGAGCCGCGACGATCCGAAAACCTTCGTTTAAAGGTCGAAGACCTGCGATTGCCAATAAGCCCGCTTTACCTCGAACTTCAAACCGGACCTTTTGTCCAAGTTTAAACTCCTTCACTTCATCAAACGGTATAAACCCTTTCTGCTTAGCCCATCCCTCAATGATCTGCCAAGCTTCCCGTTCCGTTTTTCCTTCACTAAGAAAAGCTATGTATTCTTTCAGAGCTTGCTGTTCCCTCTCAGAAATTCTTAGTTCATCCCAAGCTAATTTCACTTTTTTTGAACTCACAATAATCACCTTTCCAAGCCTAAAGCTGGTTTCTCTTTTCAAACATAAGTTTTCTTCTTCTTCATTCGATTTATACAATAAACCTTACTATCCTTTTGGCTTCCGACAGTCTCCTTAGTACCAAACCCCTTTGCCCAGTGAAAACGGTTCAAGTAGTTTTTGACTAAGTTGAGCGGAAAACGCTTGGTCCAGAACTTGAAAGATCCCTACCAAATACGGATAAAACACCGAATGTTGAATGAGGTCATTAATACTTCCACCTGCCCCCAATTTCATGAGAGGAGAAAACAACCCTGACAATACTGCCAGAGCAATTAGAGCACTGACCCCCCCCAACACAAGACCTCCTCCGCGATTAAATGCCCCACCCCAACTATTAAAAGGGCGAAGAATAATCGCGACTAACAACTGAATCAAAACCACTACAACCAGAAAAACACAGCCAAAGGAGATCAGGCTAAGAATGCTCTCAACCAGAGTCCCTGCCAAACGATGTGTCACTTGTTCAATAGCTTGCGGCGTTTGTCCATCAGCTAGATTCAACGAGGAAAAAATATTGCGCCATTCCGGAGGTAGCGCCTCCAAAATATTTCCTAAGGCCTGTTGTTGTAAAGTACTTGCCTTGGACTGAACAGCCGGAAGTATCGTTCGATAGATCACCGGTTCCAGCCATTGTTGAAGGGGAAAGAACTTTTCTGCCCAGTGCAGCGCAACCACGTATTCCCACGCCGCAACTACAAAACCCACAATACAGCTTAAGATATTAGCAAAACTAGTTAGGAGGCCTCTTTGATAACCATGTAAGGCCCCCAACAGAATAAACCCTAAAATAAGTACATCAATAAGATTCATACACTCTCCCCTCTCTTAAAAACAGATTGGCCTCTCTATAGTAACTTTCTTAACCCATCTACATTTTTACTAATCAATAGTATTCGGTTTAAACTATCAAATTCCTGCAGGTCAAGTATCTGTCAACTAGGGAAATCAAAAAGGCAGCTTCTCGCTGCCTTGACAGAGAACATATATTTAAGAAACCTAATTCTAGGAACAACAAACCTCGACTAGTGGCGGGGATGCGTGCGAATCGAACACACCTCGGAACGTTCTGCGTCCCGACACGCGGATTTGAAGTCCGGGAGCAGCACCAGCTACTATCCATCCCCATTCTACCGACAATAATATAACACATTCCTCACTATTATAAAAGAAAATATCAAATTATTTTCAAAATCATCTATCGTCTAAATATTCTTGCCAATAGCCCAGGAGGTGTTATAAGGTATATATTTGCCTAAATCTGGATACGATAGCTATATAACCAGATTTGTGATCTTTATCTTGCTGAGTATTTTTCAAGCGCTATGCTGAACTCAAGTAAGCATTAAAGAAAAGAAAGGAGTCATCAATATGGACCGCAGTGAAATCTTATTCTCAAGTTTATCCAATAACCAGATTGAAGAGGTTAAAGCTCTGGAAACAAAATTTAATCAATCTAAAGCCCTTGGCCAAGAGACCATCTTGATTGCTTATGCTCTGCCTGACCGGAAATAGCGAACTGTGATAGTCTAATACTCCTACCTCTTATAGTGCAGACAATTTCCTTTTAGCTGCTGTTCGACCTGAACTTTCATTTCTGCAGGCTGCATTGTAAGACGCATTAGCTGGTATTTAGCTTGAAGTAACCCTTTTACACACTCAAGGGTGAGATCCGTCAAATGAGTACAGCCGTGTTCTAAGCCGACTGCCGCTTGAACCTGCTTTCGGACATTGCGGTTTAGGTTGACCCCAACGAGTTCTTTAATTCGTTCATTAACGGGTCCACAATCTGCATGGGGAGTACGACGAAGTTCGCCTACAGCTGAAGTTATCGTATAACTCTTTAGATCAGCTTCAAGGGTTAAACAGAGTTCATGTTGGGTATCTAGAAATACTCCGTTAACTCTTACCGTTTTTTCATCTTCTAAGCTGACATTGACAGAAATAGAACGATTAAACAAATACATCGACCCATCTCCTTATCTTCCTCATCACAACAAATTCTTTTAAGGTTTCTTAACATTATACGCCGTTTTATGAATAAAGAAAGTTACTGAATGATTGTTCATCCAGTAACTTTCTTTATTGTTCATTATTTATGTATCATTCTCTAATGCGATACCCTTTTTCCTTTAACGACGCTTTGACCGCAGCTACTTGTTCGCCTTGCAAGCGGGCGAGAATCTGAACCTGATTATCCTTTAGGTGGTAAACCGCAAAACTCGCAATATTAACATCAAACTGCTTAATTGTCACGGCAAGGTCCAACATGACACCCGTTTGATCTTTTGCTTCTATTATTACCCGCTGACCCGGACTGCGGAAACCCATGATATCCAAGAAAGCATCCAGAATATCGGTCCCTGTAATAATTCCAACCAGTTGACCTTCATCAACTACAGGCAATCCGCTGATTTTTTTTTCGCGCATCAGCAAGGCTGCTTCTTCAATCTGCGTGTCAGGGTGACAGGTCACCACTTTTTTTACCGCTATTTCTCGGATGGGGGTTTTTGCTATGAGATAATTAAGTTCAAAAATACTTAACGTCGTAGCGGGCGAAGGAGAAACCTCTCGGAGATCCCCATCTGTCACAAAACCTACGAGTTTACCCTTATCCATAACCGGCAGTTTATTGATCTTTCTCTCCCGCATGAGAGCCATCGTATCGGCGATCGATTCTTCAGGCCCCACCGTAAACACTTGAGATGTCATGAATTGGCGTACATACATTTTGCCTTGCCCCTTTCTTCTTTCAACTTCCGCTTGCCCTTATCCCCGGTCTGCGGACCTCTCGCCCTTTCAGGGGCGGGATCTTATCCTCCAAGGTAGGCCTTACGGACTTCTTCACTGGCCGCTAATTTTTTAGAATCTCCGGAAAGCACTATTTTACCTGTCTCAAGCACATAAGCCCGATTGGCAATGGACAGAGCCATATGAGCATTCTGTTCGACAAGTAAGATGGTTGTCCCAGTCTTATTGATGTCCTTGATAATCGAAAAAATCTGTTTGACCAAAATAGGAGCCAAACCCATCGATGGCTCATCGAGCAGGAGGAGCTGAGGCTTGGACATGAGAGCTCGTCCCATAGCCAGCATTTGCTGTTCCCCACCGGACAAAGTGCCGGAAATTTGCGTATTGCGCTCCAGTAAACGAGGGAACAACTCATAGACAAGTTGCATATCTTGTTTAATCCTTGCTTTGTCCTTGCGTAAGTAAGCCCCAAGTTCCAAGTTTTCGATGACGGTCATATTGGCAAACACATGCCGCCCTTCCGGAACCTGAGATATCCCTTTGGCCACAATCAATTGTGGGGGAATGGTCGCCAGATTCTCACCTTTGAATGTAATTCTGCCCGTTTTGGGGCGCAATAATCCGGAGATTGTCTTCAGACTTGTGCTTTTCCCTGCACCATTTGAGCCAATCAGAGTTACAATTTCCCCTTGGTTTACCTCAAAGGAGATCCCTTTCAGGGCATGAATGGCACCATAATATACATTAACATCTTCAAGTACGAGCATCAGACAACCTCCTCCCCTAAATACGCCTCAATGACTTTGGGATTATTCTTAATCTCGTCTGGCGTACCTTGAGCGATAATCGTTCCATAATCTAAAACGTAAATGCGTTCACAGACGCCCATCACCAAGGACATATCATGTTCGATCAAGAGAATCGTTAGTTTAAACTGCTCCCTTATCCAGCGAATAAGATTCATTAGATCCTGGGTTTCCTGGGGATTCATACCTGCGGCCGGTTCGTCAAGCAAAAGAAGTTTTGGTTCGGTTCCCAGAGCACGGGCGATCTCTAAACGACGTTGTTCTCCATAGGGCAAATTTTTAGCCGTCTCTTGGGCTTTGTCTTCCAAGTTAAAGATCTTGAGCAGCTCCATAGCTTTACGCAGCATTTCTTCTTCCCCTGAGTAATAGCTGGGAAAACGAAACAAGGCACTGACTGTGCTGTAGGAAGTACGTTGATGATAGGCAATCTTGACATTGTCGATGACACTCAAATCACTAAAGAGACGGATATTCTGAAACGTTCGCGCCATCCCCCGTTGCGTGACTTGATAGGGCTTAAGCCCACTCACCTCTCTATCCTGGAACGTCATCTTTCCTTCAGTCTTATCATAAACCCCTGTGAGCAGATTAAAAACCGTGGTTTTTCCCGCTCCGTTAGGGCCGATCAAGCCAATCAGTTCCCCTTGGTTAATCTCAATATTCAAATTAGAAACCGCTTTTAAACCACCAAAAGACTTAGAAAGATTATCAATTTTTAGAAGCGGCATTTTTTTCACTCTTCTTTCCCAGGAAATTTAAGCTGAACTCTTTCGTTCCCATTATTCCGGTCGGTCTAAAGATCATCATTATGACTAATAACACTGCCGTGATAACATTGCGCCATTCCGGAACACCCGCTAAAAGTGCCGAAGCTAGGGTCATAACGATAGCTCCCACAATACCTCCGGTCATACTTCCTAAGCCTCCGAGCACAATCATTACCAAAATATTAAAGGACAGTAAAAAATTGAAAGTCATAGGCTGAATAATATAAAAATAATTTGCATAAATTCCACCCGCCAGCCCGGCAAAGAAAGCGCCCATCGTAAAGGCCATAACTTTGTATTTTGTCGTATTCACTCCCATAGATTCTGCTGCAATCTCATTTTCGCGAATAGAGATACAGGCTCTTCCGTGCGTCGAGTTAACAAAGTTTTTCATCAGTACAACACTCAAGGCCATCAAGCCAAAAGCCCACGTCCAGGTGATTTTACTCGGCAGAGTAAAGCCCGCTGCCCCGCCAACATACTCCGTGTTCAAGAAAATGATCCGAACTATCTCTCCAAATCCCAAGGTAGCAATCGCCAGATAATCTCCCTTTAGACGCAGCGTAGGTAGTCCAACCAAAATACCGGCTAACGCCGCCACAATCGCTCCAGCTAAAAGCCCCAATACCAGGGGGCCGTTTAAAATAGTAGTAATAATCGCTGAAATATAGGCGCCTATGGCCATAAAACCGGCATGTCCTATCGAAAATTGGCCTGTTATGCCATTAATCAGATTCAGACTGGTAGCTAGGATTATATAAATACAGATTTGAATTAAGGTCAATTTATAGAAAGGAGGCATAATATCGGACACGATCAGCCCTTGAACAACTGCATACAAAAGAACAATCCCCAAGAGTGCCACAATATTTTGGCGGTTAAACAAGTTGCGCATTTTCCTCACCTACACTTTCTCACGTACATTTTTACCAAAGAGGCCACTCGGTTTAATTATCAGCACGAGAATTAAGATAAGAAAGGAAACTGCATCCCGCCAAGTTGAAGCGCCTAAGCCACTCACGATCGATTCGACCAGACCTAACGCCAAGCCTCCAACCATTGCCCCAGGTATAATCCCAATCCCCCCTAATACTGCAGCCACAAACGCCTTTAACCCGGGAATAATCCCCATCAGCGGGTCGATTGTGTTAAAATAGACACCCATCAACACTCCAGCGGCAGCCGCTAAAGCTGAGCCTATAGCAAAGGTAAAGGATATTATATTATTTGTGTTAATTCCCATCAGTAAGGCAGCATCTTTGTCGAAGGATACCGCACGCATCGCTTTACCCATTTTCGTGTATTGAACGGTAATATGCAAGAGCACCATAAGCACAACGGAAGTCACAAGCATTACTATATCTCCGTATTTAAAGATTACTCCGTAGATCTCGTACCTTGTTTCCGGAAAAACTGGAGGATAAGTTCGAACTTGTGCTGTTACCAGCAACATGCCTCCATACTCTAAAAATAAGGAAACACCAATCGCAGTAATTAAAGCTGCGATACGGGTGGCGTTCCGCAAGGGTTTATAAGCAATCCGTTCAATTAATACTCCCAGCAGAGCACATGAGAGCATTGAAAAAATCAGCGCCGGCAGAAAGGGCATATGCAAGGCTGTTATCGCAAACCAGCCGGAATAGGCTCCCACCATCATAACGTCCCCGTGCGCAAAATTAATCAGCTTAACAATACCGTAGACCATAGTATAGCCTAAGGCAATTAGCGCGTAAATACTTCCCAATGATAATCCATTGACAATTTGTTGAAATATTTGTTGTGTCACAGTACTTCCCATTAATTCACTCCCTTTTCTGCTGAACCTTGTCAAATTAGAAGAGAGAGGGTGAATCTGTACCCTCTCTCTGTTTTCAGAATGACCATTATACCTAGTATCAGATATGCTTTAAGTTATTTCACTTGATCATTGAGGAGCAACGCGTGTCAAAAATACGGATTTTCCGTTTTTGTTCTCTTTGATTACGGCACTCTTCATTGGGTTATGTGTTTTAGGGTCAATTGTAATATCTCCGCCTACGCCTTTAAATCCTTTCATATTCTCCAAGGCTGTGCGAATTTTTTCTGCATCGGTACTTTTGGCATCATCAATAGCTTTGATCAATAGATTAGCAGCATCATAACCTAATGCGGCCATGGCATTCGGCTCACTGTTATATTTAGCTTTATAATCTTTAACAAAAGTGGCCATCGCCGGATCATCAGTTGCTACATGGTCGACATAGAAGGTATTGTTCAGAGCATCATTACCGCCGATATTGAAAAGTTGTGGGTCATCCCAGCCATCGCCACCCATAAACGGCATCGTCATACCTAATTCACGAGCTTGTTTAACAATTAGACCCACTTCTTGATAATACCCAGGTAACCATACCATATCCGGCTTCTCAGCTTTGATATTTGTTAAGATAGAGCGGAAATCTTTATCGCTTCCACCGACATATTGTTCTGTACCGGTAATCGTACCATTACCTTTTTTGAAATTAGTTACAAAGGCATCAGCCAGCCCTTTGGAATAATCACTTTTTTGGTCAATAATCACAGCTGAAGTTTTGGCTTTCAAGTTGGTTAAAGCAAAGTTTGCCCCCACCTGACCTTGGAACGGGTCAATAAAGCAGGCTCGAAAAATCCAGGGACGCACTTGTCCTGTAGCGGGATCAATGGTTACCTTAGCATTTGTTCCACTCGGCGAGATCATTGGTATCTTGTTATCGGTTACGACCGGAACTGCTGCCAGCGTAACGGAGCTAGTCATTGATCCGATAACCGCAACGACCTTATCCTGCGTGACAAGTTTGGTCACCGCAGAAGTTGAATCTCCCGCATTTGACTTGTTGTCCGCTGCTACTAGGGTTAGTGTTCTGCCTAAAACTCCTCCTTTAGCATTTTGCTGGTCGAAGGCTAAATTTATGGCATTCTGAGCCGCTTGACCAAACATTGCTGTGTCACCGCTCAACTCTAAATTTCCACCAATCTTAATCGGTGTAGCGGTACTAGTCGATTCGCTTTTTGGTGCTGCTGGTGTACCGCACCCGGCAACTAAAGAAACGCTTAATAAAGCAACCATGCCTAGAGAAAAGCCTTTTCTAAATAATCTCATTTTTTATCCTCCTTCGTAAAATTGTGAAATTCAGATTTCTGTATTTTCTCCTAGGTCCAGATATTTCCTTCGACCTCACCCTCCATTCTTTTTTAAAGCCCCAGTCAACGCTATATTTTCGTGACTGGGGCTTCATTGCCATGTCCAAGAATATCCAATACTTAGACTTACTTCTAAGTTTGAATAAGAGTAGTTCTATAACTATAGGATATTCTAGCTTCTGTACGAGATTAAGTCAACGAAATTTATATAATAATATAATATTTTGTCTAATAATCACGAACTATGGATTTACGTGCGTAAGTAATGTCTTCTTACCATTAACCAGTTTTATTATAACTGCACTCTTTACAGGATTATGTGTTTTTGGATCAACTGTGATTACCCCGGTAACTCCTTGGAAATCTTTAGTATTTTCTAAAGCTACTCTGAGTTTTTCAGGTTCTGTACTACCCGAAGTCTTGATTGCCGCAATAAGCATTTCGGCAGCATCATAACCTAGAGCCGCTAAAGCATCAGGCTCAGCCTTATATTTAGCTGTATACGCATCTGCAAAAGGTTTTGTAGCCGGATCCTCAGCCCACATATGATCAACGTAATATGTGTTATCTAAATTAGCCGCAACAGCCAAATCTGCTAATTTAGCAGAATCCCAGCCATCTCCTCCGACAATTGGAACCGTTATCCCTAATTCTCGGGCTTGTTTAACAATCAAACCTACCTCACTGTAGTACCCAGGTACAAATACAACTTCCGGATTGCTGGCTTTGATCCTAGTTAACGTAGATTTGAAATCCTTATCCCCTTTTACGTAATTCTCTGTATCGGTAATAGTTCCCCCGGCGCTGACAAGATCTTTGTTAAATTCCGCCGCTAATCCCTTTGAATAATCATCGGATTGATCGATAAATAAGGCAGCTTTGTTAACTTTGAGGGTATTTGTTACGAAATTCTCGGCAACTTTCCCTTGGAATGGATCCAAGAAGCAACTTCTGAAAACCCATTTATTCAGTGACCCATCTTTATTTACGGTAACCTCCGCATTAGTCGCCGTTGGGGTAATCAGTGGTATTTTGTAGTCTGCAGAAACCGGCACAGCTGCCTTAGTATTAGAACTTGTTACCGCTCCTAAAACTGCTACAACTTTATCTTGGGTGATGAGCTTTGTTATAGCTGACGTTGACTCTCCTGCTTCTGATTTATTATCAGCGGTAATAAATTCGAGTTGTTTGCCAAGGACTCCACCTTTTTTGTTTTGGTCGTCAAAAGCAAGGTTCACTGCATTTAAAACCGATTGACCATAGGTTGCTACACCCCCTGATAACTCTAAATCGCCGCCAATTTTAATTGCACTGGCTCCCGTATCTTTCGGCGCTGCGGCACTACTGCAACCCGAGACTAAACCTAACATAATAACTGCTATTCCTAACCCAACTTTAGTTTTCCGCATTTATTTACCCCCATCGTCATATTACTTTAACCCATCCAAACTCATTTCCTGACACCAATGACCGTACACGACATTTCAGCCTTCCAAAAAGTTTTCCTAAATTAATTGAGTAATACCAGAGCTCTATATCTCGGATAAAGACAGTTCGACAGTTATATTACAGACACCACAGTATTTATGCTTAATGTTGTTACATTTTATATCTGTTGCAGCATTGTGTCAATTAATATATTCTGTGTCAATCTTAGATATCAGTATAATTTTCTTTTATCACCGATTCGCTTCGTTAATTTCTGATTGTCAAAGAACTCAAGTAGTGGAAGAATGTATTTCCTTGAAGTTCCCCATATTTCCCGCACTTCAGAGACGCCTACTTCGCCATGTGCCTTTAGATACTCAATTATGTTAGCTTTCGCAGACTCTAGCTCTTCTTGTCTATAGTAAAATTGATCTATATGTATCCATTCTCCGCTTTCACATAGATATTGGGCATACCCCAGCGCTTCCGATTTGGGAATGCCACAGGTTTCTGCGCTAATAATTAGGTCAGGCGGCATTAGCCGGGCACTCTGCCATATTGTGCGCAGTGCTTCCAGCTTTTTTAAAATATTCAAGGGGATTTCCGCACCTTCATTGGTTTGAACTTTGCTTCCTGAAATTCGATAGAACCCTCGTGCCGAACCTTGCTCTAGGATTGTTTGCCAACGTCGATGTGTCCAGGCAACTCCCAGACGAGTTTTTAATTCCTCTCTGCTAATTCCTCCTCGGAGAGGGTTTGCTGCTTCGTAAATCTTAACCACATTTATTAATTTTGATCTCCAGGCCTCAGCACTTGCTTTTCCCCAGTAGAGCTCTGTTTCGTCCTCGATCCAAATTTCCAGTCGTTCTAAATTCTCTAATGATTTCAATCTCTCCTCCAATTCAGTAGAATTGATATGCAAGCGTGCTGCCAAATCACTGCCTGTTTGAGGTTCGATCATTTCTTTTTCTAAGAGGTCAAGGGGGTCCCCTCGGTCTTTCAACCTCATCTGAGCCAGAACGCTTTCCTTAAACCTTTTTTGTTTGAAATCAGCTACCCCAAGTATTTTTCCGCCGGCTACCGTATGGGCTGGAGAATAAAAGCGTATTACAAAACGATCTCCCGGGGCTGCCACTACTGGTTCCTCTAGAAGAATCTGAGCAAATCCTTCCTGTCCCGGTGCCAATTCCTCCTGCTCCAGAAGATGTATGCGTCCGAGGATCTCGGTTGTTCCGAGGTGAAAACGAACTCGCTGTCTCTGGATTATAGATTTATCTGCAGATCTAAGGTTTAAAACCTTCAGGTCCAAGATTTTACCGACCTTAAAAGCACCGGGCATAACAAGTACCGAACCCCGCTCCACATCAGCGACATTTACCCCGGCAAGATTCACCGCGACCCGCTGTCCAGCCTCTGCTGAATTCACTTTGTTTTTGTGAACTTGAAGAGAACGAACTTTCATCAGCAGATGGTTCGGTTCAATTGCCAGTTCCTGCCCCAGTTTTACTGTACCACTGTAAAGCGTTCCAGTAACAACGGTACCAAACCCTTGAATACTAAAGACTCGATCGAGTGGCATTCGAACAGGACCAGTCGTTTGTTTAGTCTCGATCTCTGTTAGCATATCATCAATTGTTTGGCGTAAACTCGGGATTCCGTCGCCTGTCAAAGCGGACACTTGGCATATAGGTGCTTCTTGAAAGGCAGTTTCTTTGAGCTCCTGACGAATCTCATCTTTTATTAGCTCAAGCCACTCTTCATCCACAAGGTCCGCCTTGTTCAGAACAACAATTCCTCGAGGTATATTAAGCAAAGTTAAAATATCGAGATGCTCCTGTGTCTGGGGCATTATTCCTTCATCCGCTGCAATGACAAGTAACACTACATCCATACCACTGGCTCCCGCCAGCATTTGGCGCACAAACCGTTCGTGACCTGGAACATCAATAATTCCAACTTGTCGTCCGCTCGGCATGAGCATATGCGCAAACCCCAGCTCGATGGAGATGCCCCGTTGCTTCTCTTCTTTCAGACGGTCCGTTTCCATGCCGGAAAGCGCCCGTATCAGTTCTGTTTTACCATGATCGACATGTCCCGCTGTGCCTACTAAATAGTGTCGTTCGCCCATTTACTTTCCCCTTTATATCGTTTATTCATTCATTAATTTCTTCTTAAATCAGGCTTACCCACCTGTTTAACCACAATTTATCTATCTCCAAACTTCTTGATTTAATGTTTCGTTTTGAAGCTATAATTGATCTCCAATCGGATTTCATAATATCTTACTAATATTACTCCTCTATATACTCCTCTTGTTTGATTTTCAGATTTACAGTCACTGTTAGTACCTTTATCCTCTCCGCCAGAAATACAGTATTGTCGGTAAAAATACCAATCCTATGTAACCAAACAATGGATATACAAACTGCACAATTTGAGAGAATCTCACGCCAGAGACAGGTACAAGTAAGACTAGTAGAAGGATTGTTGCCGGCCCATAACTCATTTTTCCTGAATCGACTACCCTGCTGATCAGGCTAAAACCATTGCCAATTGCTGCAGTGATCATCGTTAGCCATAACACAGCTACATAAAAAAAGGCTGGCCAGTCCCCCAGTTTCCCTGCAACTGCGACCATGGGAATTTCTAACCCTAAAATATCCGGGAATCGAAGCAGTGCAGCTCCTATAACAAAGGCAAATATGCCAAGCGCTGCACCGCCAAGTACTGCCCCCAGTCGTGCTCCCGGTCGTTGAATATCGCGGCCAAGTGATGCAAACACTACCATAGCCAAGGTCAAGTTGAAGGAGACATATAAAACGGCTGAAACTGCCCAATGTTTTACAATTGGGCTTGCCAACACAACTATACCCTCACCGTCTCCCGAGGTTGCCAAGAATATCGCTGCTGTGCCAATTCCTAAACAAAAAACAAATTTCAAAGGGATTAGCACGGAATTGATCCATAGAACCCCTTCACCCTGAAACCATAATGCCAAGACAATTACTGAACAAGTCAAGAAGATACCTAACCATCTTGAAAACCCAAAATATTCATAGAATAGTGCTCCACTGCCTGAGATCATCGCTAGCATTCCCAGAAATAACAGAACACTCACGAGCTTGTCAGCCCAGTTTCCCCATTTACGCCCGAGTAGATGTTCAAAAAATTCCGGATAGGATGAGATCTTCCAGCGTTCCTGTAAATCCAACATTCCCCATCCTAGTAGAGAAAAGAGAACCGCACTGACTACGACTCCCGCTAATCCCCAGCGCCCAAAACGAGCAAAGAACTGCTGTATTTCTTGACCGGAGGCAAATCCTGCCCCCATAACAGCCCCCACATATGTTGCGGCAACTTGAAATGTCGTTTTCCACTTCATAACATTTCCCTCCTCGCCATCATCTTTATGGCTAGAAAAGAAATCTCATGCATAAATTGCCTGCAATTTGGGAAATATAATTGGTATAGATAATATTTGGCTGTACCTTCACGGTTTTCGATATTTAATTCTAAGGGGGCAGATTGTGAGTCTCTTTTCTTTATTGACAGAACCTCAAAAATTGAAAGCTCACGTCGATGACTATAGCGCTAAATCAAAGATGGAAGCACGGCTTTCAGATCTTTTTGTATCCACGCGTAAGCGCCCTGCCGTTATTCTTTGCATCGGTACTGACCGTTCTACCGGAGATGCCTTAGGTCCTCTGATCGGAACCCACCTTTCACGCCTGAATTTACCTCGACTTCAGGTTTATGGTACGCTGGATGAGCCTGTCCACGCCACAAATCTCGAACAAAACATTGAACTAATCCAGCAGTCATTCGTTAATCCATTTATCATTGCGATTGATGCTTGCCTTGGACGTATAGACTCTATTGGATGTATTGTACTAGCGGATGGACCACTGAAGCCCGGTGCCGGGGTTCATAAACAGCTTCCAGAAGTCGGGGAAGCAAATCTAACAGGAATCGTCAACGTCGGGGGATTTATGGAATATGTCGTTTTACAAAATACTCGACTCAATCTCGTATGGCGAATGTCTGAGAACATAAGTTCTCTTATAATGCGTTCCTATTTAAAAATGTGTCGCAATTAATCCATTACAACATATGGCATTATATCTTTTCTCCTTGCATCGCCTTAGCTATAACTTCATTTTCTTCATTGCTTAGTAAATATGAAGATTGTCCTTTATCTACTGATTTAGCGTAGACTCTAGACTCTTCACGACTATGAATAGCACTGAGGACAACCCCATTGCCTTCTTGGTTTAAAAGCGCCAATGCAAAGCTTAAATCACTTCCCACATTTTCAAAAGCTCTGAAGCGCAATAACTCTGCACGATCAACTCCTGCCCGTACTTTTTGTTCTATCTGTGTCAGTCTCGCTATATTAGCCTTTAGTTCCTGCTCCTGACCAGCCACCTTTTGAATACATTCTTCAAGTAGAGGTTCTAGTTGATGTCCTGACATGAAAGTTTGTAATGTAATATAAGAAGATTCAAATCGCTTCATTCGTCGAAATAGTAAATAAGTAATCAGGAAAGAAATTAGCAATAGGATGGTCAAAGCACTAATGCCCCACCAATATAACGGCATGATGCTTTCTAAACTTGTCAAAAGATTTGCCTCCTTTTTATACACCACCAAAACGCATAATTAAGATTATATTCAATTTCTGCGTTTTACATACCTAAATGATATTTTGCGAATACAATTGTTAACGGAATTGCAATAAATATTGCCGGTAATAGATTACCCACTTTAATTTCTTTAAATTCCAGGATGTTAAACCCGATCCCTAAGATCAGCAAACCTCCCGCAGCACTCATTTCAGAGATAACTTGAGCTGAAAGGATTCCTTGAAGTAGTCCTGCCGACATGGTTATGGCCCCTTGGTATATTAATACCGGCAATGCTGACACTAATACACCAATCCCCATTGAAGATGCAAAAACTAGCGCCGATATTCCGTCGAGCATTGATTTGGCAAACAGTATGTTATAGTTTCCTCTTAACCCGCTTTCCAGAGAGCCCATAATAGCCATAGCTCCAACACAGTAAATCAGACTCGCTGTTACAAATGCCTTTGTAAATCCTGTGACATGACCATTCTTTGCTAATTTTTTTTCTAACCATTCACCAAAATGTTGTAAACGAAGCTCTATATCGATCCATTCTCCAATTACACCACCTAAAACTAGACTGGCAATGACAATCAATGGATTCTTCGTTTGTAAAGCCATACTGCCGCCGATCAATAGAACAGCAAGTCCGATCCCTTGAATTACTGTTCTTTTCATTTTTTCTGGCAAAGCTTGTCCGAACAAAAGTCCAAGTAGTCCCCCGAGTACAATTGCTGCAGTATTGACAATAGTCCCTAGCACATAATCGCCGCCTTTTATTTGCTCTTAATTGCATTGGTACGGCGTAGGTTCACGCCTCTATGGTAAACACATTAATATTACTTTAAAGTTTTTATAATCTTAGCTCATTCATTCTAAACTATAAATGTTCCACATGGAACATTTATAGGCATCTCAATTTTCATTCTTCTAATTCATTAATTTATAGACTGTCAGGTAACAGCACTAGTACAGTATTTCAGAAGTTCTTTCCTCATCTTCTGGTTTACCACTTGGCTAAAGCAAAGGAAATTTGCTCTGTTAGCATGGTAAGCATCTCCGATAGTGTACCTAAAAAGGGAGTCCGTT
>Ga0326727_10002624_pt1 | contig 60389 bp, 50 predicted proteins | sample MB2enrmetagenome_FD_207643 | JGI IMG/M metagenome (GOLD analysis project Ga0326727, IMG submission 207643) | Lab enriched peat soil microbial communities from McLean, Ithaca, NY, United States - MB29MY | ecosystem: Environmental > Terrestrial > Soil > Wetlands > Peat | place: USA: New York...
CCGCCACCAACAAAGACCTGTTGAAGGCGATCGAGGAAAAAAGCTTCCGCAATGATCTATACTACCGGCTGCAGGTCATCCCCATCTTCCTCCCCCCCCTGCGCGATCGGAAAGACGATATCCTGCAACTGGCAAATTATTTTATTGAAAACTTCAATAGAGAGTTCAACAAGCGTGTCAAAGGGATTTCCAGCATGGCGGAAAAGATGTTGGTCGAGTATCACTGGCCGGGAAATATCCGTGAGTTGAAAAACGTAATCGAGAGAGCCATTATTCTCGGCAACAACGAAACCCTGCTGCTTGAGCATCTTCCCCTGGAAATCGTAGCCAAAGGCTCGTCGTCCACCCCGCCGATGACGTCCATCAAGCTTCCTCCTGAGGGTGTCGATATCGAGGAAGTGGAAAGGGAACTCATTCATCAGGCCCTTGAAAGCAGTGACTGGAACCAGTCCAAGGCAGCCAAGAAACTGAGCCTGGGGATTGACGCTTTTCGTTACCGGATGAAAAAATTCGGTTTCCTGAAATAATCTGAGAAGTGGCTATCTTCAGTCATACGTTTACCACCTTTGGAAAAGAGGAATCTGATCGCTTCAATCCCTTTGCGGCAGGGTAAAGAAAAATGTCGCCCCTTCTTCCGGTTTCGCTTTTGCCCAGACCCGGCCACCATGGCGCTGAATGATGCGCTGCACCATGGCGAGGCCGATGCCGTTACCGGCGTATTCATCCCGGCTGTGTAAGCGTTGGAAGGGATTGAAAATCCTGTCTGCATCGGCCATATCAAAGCCGGCACCGTTGTCGCGGATGAAATAAACCGGTTTCCCTTCATGCCCCATCATGTTGAATTCTATGGTCGTGGTTTCTTTCCTGGCGGAATATTTCCAGGCATTGCCAATGATGTTTCCCATCGCTACCCTTAAAAGACCGGCATCACCATATGCCAAAATGCCATCCGCGATCTTGAACGTTACCGGGCGTTCCGGTTCGGCCAGTCTCAGTTCCGCCGCTAATTCCATTGCCATGCCGCTTAGGTTGACGGTTTCCCGGACCATTTCGCAGCGCGACAGGCGGGAAAAATCTAAGAGCGTATCGATGAGCCTGTTCATCCGCAGGGTGCCTGAATAAATATCCATGAGATAGTTCCGGGTCTGTTCGTTTAGCTGGTCAGCGTGGAGATGGAGGATAACCTGGCAATAGCCATTGATGTTCGTCAACGGTTTCTTGAGGTCGTGGGAAACCGAGTAGTTGAAAGCTTCCAGTTCTTTGTTGGCGGATTCAAGCTCGCTGTTGGCCATTTCCAGTTCATGATTGGCAGCCTCAAGCTCATGAAATGCGTCTTTCAATTTATTGTTGACCGTTTCCAGCTCGCGCGCCCTGGCCTCCAGGCTGGCGTTCAGCGCCTCTATTTCCTCTTCAGCCCTCTTGCGGGAGGTGATGTCCTCTTTTACCGCCACAAAGTGTGTGATTTCTCCCGCCTCATCGAACACAGGGGCTATGGAAGCGGCCTCCCAGTATAGTTCACCGTTCTTCTTCCGGTTGAGGAAATCTCCATGCCACACATGACCTGAAGTAATCGTGCTCCAGAGAGTCTCATAGAGATCGGGCGCGGTCATGTCGGACTTGAATATCTGCGGTGTCCTGCCGATGACCTCTTCGTACGTATAGCCGGTGACTCTTATAAACTTGGGATTTACGTATTCGATGACCCCTTGGCTGTCGGTGATTATTACCATACTCGGGCTCTGTTCCACGGCACGGGAGAGCTTGCGGATATGCTCGTTCTGTTCCTTTAGCCTCGATTCTAGGATGATGCTGTTAACGCACTTGCCTATCGTCATAAAGAGCTTCTTATAGTCGATCGGCTTCATGATGTAGTGATTGACCCCGAGCTCGATGGAGTCAAGGAGATAGGTCGTATCGCCATAAGCGGAAATGATGATTATTATCGTCTCAGGGCGGAGGGCCTTGATTGCGGCAGCCATTCTGATGCCGTCCATTATGGGCATGTTGATGTCGGTGATGACGATATCCGGTTTGTGTTTCTTGAAAATATCGAGTCCTATCTTGCCGTTTTCGGCAGGGTAGAAATCGATGTCGGGAAATTTAAGAGGGATCATCTTGGCAAGGATATTCCTGGTAACCGAGTCATCTTCCGCATAGAGAATTGCAATCCGCGGTTGCGTATAACTAAACGTTTCCATATCAAACCTCTATCCTGAACTCGGCGCCGTATCCAGCATTGCGCACGGTGAGATGCCCTCCCATGTTTTTCTCGATAATGATTTTCGCCATGAACAGGCCGATGCCGGTTCCCAGCCCGCTCTCCTTGGTGGTAAAGTATAGGTCGAAGATCCGCTCCAGGTTATCCTCTTCGATGCCGCCGGCATTGTCGCTTACGATTACTACCGACCTTCCCATTTCCATCCGGGCGCACACCGTCACCCAAGGGTCGGCAATTCCCCTTTCCAGCAGAGCATCCCGGGCATTCATCAGGATGTTGAAGAGAACCTGAGCGTAATCGTTAGGATAGCCCTTGATCTCCACGTCATCGCCGGCAAAGGTATCGATGGTGATCCGGTACTCCTGGAAACTTGCCTCGATGAGCGAGACGGTTTTAGTCAGGACCTCATTGACCTTGAACCACCTTTTGTCCCTGTCCGGCTTGTAGAAATTACTGAAATCATCGATGGTCTGCGACATGCGAAAGATAATCCCCATTGCCGTGGTTACAGCCGAATCGAGGTGCTCCTTGGTGAAGTTCCCCAACTCGTAGGACAGGTTGAGCTCCTGGATGACCAACCCGAGGGCATTGAGGGGCTGGCGCCATTGATGGGCAATGTTGCCTATCATATCTCCCAGTGCCACCTGGCGGCTCTGCTGCAATAGCAACCGGTCTCTATCGTGAAGCTCTTCTACCGCCCGAAGGCGTTCATTGGTTTCCGTCCGCAGGGCAACTTCAGCCTCCCGTTGCTTCGCCTCCCGGGCAAAGCCCTCGAGGGCAAAGGAGACGTCCGCTGCCATCTGTTCCAAGAGATTTATGAACTGCCATTTAAAGAAATCTTTTTCCCCAGCGTAGATGGTAAATGCGCCGATCACCTCGCCATTCAGTTTCAGGGCTATCGCCGCCGAGGATTTTAAGCCGCTGGCCTGCGCCCTTTTGTGCCAGGGCCGGGTGGTCGGGTCGCTGAAGAAATCATTGCAGATGCAATAACTGCCATTATAGATGGCAGTGCCGGTCGGACAGCGCCCTGCGGGTTCATTACGGGTCGAAATCCGGATACTGTCCAGGTAGCCTGTCTTGCCATGGGACGCCACCGGCTTCACAACACCTGACTCCTTGTCCACCATCCCGATCCAGGCAAGGAGGAACCCGCCATATTCGACGGAGACCCGGCAGATCTCGAGGAACAGGGAATCAGGGTCAGTGGAGTAAACTATGGCCTTTCCGGTTTCGCTCAGGACGGCATAGAGCCGGTTCAGGCGTAGAAGGCTCTCCTCGGTCTTCTTCAGCTCGGTGATGTCAGTGATTGCCGTGCGGTAGAGGATCAATCCTTCGTCATCGCGGGAAGCAACAGTCGACAACTGGACCTGAACCACGGAGCCCCCTTTGGCAATGATGCCCAGCTCCGTCACGGACTGCTCATTGGTGTGCGTGCTCTGCTGCAGGTGCTTGAGGAGCTTTCGGCTGTCCTTTTTGCTGAGATGTGACGAGAGGGGCACGCCGATAAGAGCGACCCTGGGGGTACCCAAAAGTCTGGCGCCGGTCAGGTTTATTGCCTGGATGACCCCTTTTTTATTCAGGGTGACGTAACCTAGCGGGGCGAATTCGTAAAGGTCCGTATAGCGGTCGCGGGAGATCTCAGTGTTAGTTATATTTTCGCTCTTTTGCCACGCCGATGGCCCAGTGGTCACAAACCTGTCTGCCTCACGGCCCTTCATGGCGAGCAGTGTCTCTTCAGCCTCAGCGAGGCGCATGCGCAGATGTTCGTTCACAGCCTTAAGTTCCGCGCAGGTTCTTTTGTCAGTTGCCATATGACCGCCCTCAAGCAAACAAAAATTGTTTGCTGAAGATCTGCCTTTAGTGAGCTTGATTTGCAGCGGGGGAAAAAACGGCAAAAATTGTCGGATATGCTAACTTAGCATAACATCTGTAAAAATTAAAGCTTTACTCTGCCTTAAGCGGAAAAAAAGATCAGTGACTGGAATATAAAAGGAGAAGCATTGACGGCATGGGCGGGTTTTTCACTAAGCAGTACGCATAAGCATTCAACCGGCTAAAACCAAGACGCGCAGGCTTGGGGCAAGCGGGGCGTAGCGGATTTTAGCGCATGCTTTATGAGCTTGAGCAATTTGCGTTAAAAGGAGAGAGCATCATATGACTGCGTGACCGGTGGAGGAATCGGCCAGGCTTTCGCTTTTCCCTGCACTATGGCCGCTGATCGGCAATTCCTGAGGAGGGCCGATGGTGAAGTAGAAGGTCGCCCCCTTGCCGCGCTCTCCCACTGCCCAGATCCGGCCGCCATGGCGCTGGATGATCCGCTGGGCTGAGGAAAGGCCTATGCCGTAACCGGCGAATTCTTCCCGGCTGTGCAGACGATGGAAGGGGATGAAGAGACGCTCAGCCTGGGCCATGTCGAAGCCGGGCCCGTTGTCCCGCACGAAATAAGTTGTTTTACCGTTTGGTTCGCAGACACCGAACTCGATCACTGCCGCTTCCTGTTTGCCGGTGTATTTCCAGGCATTGCCCATCAGATTATCCAGGACTTCCCGGAGGAGTTTTGGGTCACCTTCAACCTCAAGCTTCCTGGGAATAATGAAGTTAACCTGCCGGTGCGGATCCCGCATTTTCAGTTGGGAAGCCACGGCTTTTGCCACCATGCTGAGATCGACCGTCGCTCTGGTCATTTTACACTGTGAAAGGCGGGAGAAATTCAATAGAGTCTCGATCAGTTGGTCCATATACCGCACTGTCCCTAAGATATGGCGGATGATGCTTTTGCACTGGTCATCGAGATGGCCTTTGCCCAGACCCAGCAGTACCTCGCAAAAACCGCCGATACTCGTGAGTGGAGAACGGAGGTCGTGGGAAACTGTGTAGTTGAACGCTTCCAGTTCCTTGTTGGCGGCCTCCAGCTCCAGAGCGTGGCTGGCAAGGTTTGCCTCCGACTCCCTCAGCGCCACCTCAATCCGCTTTCTGTCGGTGATATCCTGAATAACTGACAATGCATAGATCGGTTTGCCGTCATCATCGTAAAACCAGTTACAGGAAACCTGTCCCCAGATTGTGGCGCCGTCTCTACGCAGGTAGCGTTTATCAACGGCGTATGAAGTGGCGCGTCTCTTTCTCGCCGTTTCGCGCAACTGGCGTTCATTTTCACGGTCGTCCGGATGGGTGATCTCTTCGGAGGAAAGTTGCATCAGCTCATCGGCGGTAAAACCGAGAAAACGGCAGAATGCCGCGTTTACTTCGATAAAGCGGCCATCGGGAAAGGTCAGCGCCATGCACGCGGAGGAGAATCTAAAAATCGTATGGAACCGTTCATCGCTCGAGCATGCCACTTCATCCCCACCTTTCGGTTCGGTCAGAAAGCGGAGTCGCTCTTTGCAGGTTTCGAGTTCTTTCGTTCGCTGTTTCAGCAGGTTCTTGAGTTCAATGATGCTTTCAGTCATAAGCCCACCCTGGCAATATTAAAAAAATAATATTTGAAAAATATAATTTTTCAAATACTATCAAAAAAATCCGAGTAGAGAAAGGAAAAACGTTGGTGAGAAAAATTAGTGGAAATTTAAAGGGGAAAAGAGAAGTTTGTCATCTGAGGATTTTCGGTTAAACTTTTTTGAAGCGGGAATTATCCGCTTTAAAGAGACGATTCCGACCGAGGCGAAACAATGAACTGCAAAAAATCTCCAGCCGCGCTTTTGCGCGCAGCGCTAAAGGAAGAAAAACCGCTTCAGGTGGTCGGCGTGATAAACGCCTATGCAGCCATGATGGCAGAGCGGGCAGGCTTCAAGGCAATCTACCTGTCGGGCGCGGGGGTGGCCAACGCCTCCTTCGGTCTCCCAGATCTGGGGATGACCACTCTAAATGACCTGTTGGAAGATGTGCGGCGCGTGACGGGCGCAAGCCGGCTGCCGCTCCTGGTGGACGTAGATACCGGCTGGGGGGATGCGTTCATGATTGGCCGATGCATAAGGGAAATGGAGAGGGCAGACGCCGCCGGGGTGCACATTGAGGACCAGGTATCGGCCAAGCGTTGCGGGCACCGGCCGGGAAAGGCGCTCGTCGGCGCGGAAGAGATGGCGGACAGGATCAGGGCGGCTGTCAACGCCCGAACCGACCCAGATTTCGTCATCCTGGCCAGGACAGACGCGGTGGCGGTGGAAGGGCTCGAAGCCGCAATCGAGCGCGCTTCTCTTTACCGGGACGCGGGAGCCGACATGCTCTTCCCAGAGGCCCTGACCGATCTCAGCCACTACCGGCGCTTTGCAGATGAAGTCGGCATACCGGTCCTTGCCAACATGACCGAGTTCGGAGTCACCCCTCTTTTCGGCAGAGAGGAACTGGCCGCCGCGGGGGTGAGCCTAATCCTCTATCCCCTTTCCGCGTTCCGGGCCATGTCCGGCGCGGCGTTGCGCGTTTACCGGGCAATTCGACAGGAGGGGAGCCAAAGGGGGGTCGTCGATATCATGCAGAGCCGCGCCGAACTTTACGATATCATCGGTTATCTGGATTACGAACGGAAGCTGGACAAGTTGTTCGCCAAGGAGAGGGGGAAAAAATGAAGGAGAACTACATCCCCGGGCTGGAAGGGGTGATCGCAGGTGAAACAGCAATCAGTACGGTGGGGAAGAAGGGAAAGGGACTCACCTACCGGGGGTATTCCATAATTGATCTGGCGACTCATGCCACCTTCGAGGAGGTTGCGCATCTCCTTATCCGCGGCTGGCTCCCCGCCAGGCAAGAGCTTACGGCCTACCGGAAGCAGCTCATCTCCAAGCGAGGCCTCCCGGCTGGATTGCAGGCGCTCCTCGAACAGTTGCCGAAAACGGCCCATCCCATGGAGGTGTTGCGCACTGGATGCTCGGCCCTAGGCGCAATAGAGCCGGAGCACGCTGCCTCCGACCGCTATTTCGTTGCTGAGCGGCTGCTTGCCATCTTTCCCGCCATACTCCTCTACTGGCTCCATTTTCATGCAAGCGGCCGGCGCATTGCCACTGATACCGGCGAGGAGGGGATTGCCGGTCATTTCCTCCATCTTCTCCACGGAATTGCCCCGGAGGAGATGAAAAGGCGGGCGGTGGAGGTATCGCTCATCCTATACGCCGAGCACGAGTTCAACGCCTCAACTTTTTCCGCCCGTGTCACAGCCTCAACCATGTCCGACTTCTATTCGGCCGTCACCGCCGCCATCGGCACCCTGTCCGGACCGTTGCACGGCGGGGCCAACGAGGAGGCAATGGGGCTGATCAGCCGATTCGCCTCGACCGACGAGGCGGAACAGGGGATAAGGGAGATGTTGGCGCGCAAGGAAAAGATCATGGGGTTTGGTCATCGGGTTTACAAGGAGACGGACCCTCGTTCCCCCATCATCAAAAAATGGTCGGAAAGGCTCTCCGAGGCCTCCGGAAACATGCTTCTCTATCGCGTATCCGAGCGGATCGAGGAGGTGATGCAGCGCGAGAAGCGGCTCTTTCCCAATCTCGACTTTTACAGCGCATCCGCCTACCACCTCTGCGGCATTCCGCCCGCTATCTTCACTCCGCTCTTCGTCTGTGCCCGCATCGCCGGCTGGTCCGCACATATCATCGAACAGCGCGCCGCAAATCGCATCTACCGGCCGATCGCGGCATATACCGGGCCGGAGCCCCGGCCCTATGTCCCGCTCGAAGAAAGAGAATGAATCTCAGTTCACAATTTCCAAATTCATAATAAATCACAAATACTTTAATTTCTGGATTTGTTTTTTCCCTGGTTAATTCAACTTTGTCACTTTAACCACCGTCGATTCCAAGCGGGATTTGACGCTTGTGATTTCCAACTAAGGAGGCAGCATGATCTCCCCGGCTGAAAATAACGTCCGTCCTGCTCCCGACAGGGAGATGCGGGACATTGCGGATTATCTGGTTGATTACGAGATTTCGAGCAAAGAGGCATGGGAGACCGCCTCCCTCGTCCTCCTCGACAGCCTGGGGTGCGCCATGCTGGCGCTTGGCTTTCCGGAGTGCGTCCGGCTTCTAGGACCGCTGGTCTCCGGGACTTTTGTGCCGCTCGGTGTCCGGGTCCCCGGCACCGGCTTTGAACTCGACCCGGTCAAGGGGGCATTCGACATCGGAACACTCATCCGCTGGCTCGACTTCAACGACACCTGGCTGGCCGCCGAGTGGGGGCATCCTTCCGACAACCTGGGGGGAATTCTGGCAGTTGCCGATTTCGTCAGCCGCCGGAACTCCGCCCAGGGGAATGCCCCTCTTGTCATGGCCGAGGTGATGACCGCCATGATCAAGGCCCATGAGATCCAGGGGGTTATGGCGCTTCAGAACAGCTTCAACCGAATCGGGCTGGATCACGTGGCGCTGGTAAAGCTTGCCACCGCGGCAGTGGCGACCCGCCTCCTGGGCGGCGGGAAAGAGGACATTGTGAATACCTTGTCTCAGGTCTGGGTGGACGGCCAGTCTCTTCGCACCTATCGCCACGCCCCCAATACGGGAAGCCGCAAATCGTGGGCCGCCGGTGACGCCACCAGCAGGGGGGTGCGCCTGGCGCTTCTAACCATGGCAGGTGAGACAGGCTATCCCAGCGCGCTTACCGCCCGGAACTGGGGGTTTTACGATGTCTCCTTCCAGGGGGGACGGTTCCGCTTCCCGCGCCCCTACGGTACGTACGTGATGGAGAATGTCCTGTTCAAGGTCGCCTTCCCGGCCGAATTCCACGCCCAGACAGCTGTGGAGTGCGCCCTTGCGCTCCATGGCCAGGTAAAAGACCGGCTTGATGAGGTCGACAAAGTCGTCATCACCACCCAGGAACCGGCCCTTCGCATTATAAATAAAAGCGGCCCCCTATACAATCCCGCCGACCGTGATCACTGTCTCCAGTACATGGTGGCAATCGGCCTCATCTTTGGCGATTTGAGCGCCGACCATTATGCAGACAGCGTGGCTTGCGACCCGCGCATCGACCGGTTGCGCAGCCGTATGGAGGTGGTGGAAGAGCCGATTTACACGAGAGACTACCTGGCCCCGGACAAGCGTTCCATCGCCAATAGCGTCCAGGTCTTTTTCCGGGACGGCAAAAGCACTGTGCGCGTGGAAGTTGAGTATCCCTTAGGACACCGCCGCCGCCGGGCGGAAGGAGTGCCACTCCTGCTCGAAAAATGCCGCGCCAACCTTAACTCTCGCCTCTCCATCGCGCGGGTCGAGGAAATCATGGAGCTATGCCTAAGCCGGCAACGCTTGGATAAGACGATGGTACATGAATTCATGGGGATGCTGGTGGTACAAGAAAAAAGCTTGAACGTTGAAAAACCTTTAACCTGAAGCATAAGACTTCTTTATTGGAGGGTGAAGTAAAATGTCGCCCCTTTGTCCGGTTCTCCTTCGGCCCATATCCGGCCGCCGTGGCGCTTGATGATCCGCTGCACGGTGGCAAGCCCGATGCCGAACCCAGTGAATTCCGACTTGTCATGGAGGCGCTTGAACGGAACGAACAGCTTTCCGGCCATTGCCATGTCGAAGCCTGCTCCGTTATCGCGGACGAAGTATGCGGGAGTGCCGTCAAACTTCGTCATGCCGAATTCGATGACCGGCATTTCCTTCTTGCCGGTATACTTCCAGGCATTGCTGAGCAGGTTCTCCATAACTACCATGAGAAGCCGGGGATCCCCATTGACAGTAATCCCGTTCGCAATCCGAAACGTCGTCCGGCGCTCAGGTTGGCGCTGGCGCAAATTGGCGGCTATAGCATTTGCCATTTCGCTTAGATTGGCCATGGCCGGGTTTAATTCCGACCCAATTATGCGTGAAAAGTTCATCAGGGTGTTTATTAGTTGGTTCATCCGTTGGGCCTCATCATAGATAGTCCGGATGAACCCCAGGCACTCCTCGTCGAAACGATCAGCCAGCATTTCCAAAAGTACCTGGCTTAAGCCATGGATGTTGCTCAAGGGGGAGCGGAGGTCGTGAGAAACCGTGTAACTAAAGGACTCCAGCTCCTTTATGGCGACCGCAAGCTGGTCGTTGCTCGCGTTCAGTTCATCCCGCGCCCTGATCAGCTCGCGGTTTCTCCGGATGGCCGTTTCATAGGTGGAGAGAAGAAAATCAACAATCTGCCGGCGGTCGGAGGAGAGCGAGTATTTCTCGCCGGCAAACTGTACTTCCATCACTCCCGGATGATCCGCATTCCGCATATGACGCTGGTCATCCTGTATCTGGCCGATGCGCGCCAAAAGGTAATCCTCTTCATAGGGCTTGATAATGAAGTTGTCTGCGCCGCAGGCCAGCCCCTTGATGACGTCCTGGGTGTCGGAGAGAGAGGTCAGCAGGATGACGGGGATATCCCTGGTCTCCTCGCTTGCCTTTATCCTGCGGCATAGTTCATAGCCGTCCATTTCAGGCATGATGATGTCGCTTATGACGAGAGCGGTTTTCTCTCTGGCAATTACTTTCAGCGCTTCGCCTCCGTTAGCGACAACTGAGACGGGAAAGCCGTGCCTTTCCAGAATATATTGCAGCTGGGCAGCCTGGGTGGGACTATCTTCGACGATGAGGATCTCCCTGGCTTTCGCCCCGCTTTCTTGAAACAGATTCTCCATGAATGTGCTCCTGTAAGGTATCATCTTTCTTAAAAACCGCCTGTTAGCGGGTGGCCGCTAACAGCATGGCGGCGATTTTCCCGGGAGGAAGCGAGTAGATAGCCGCTCCCAGCTTTATCGCTTCCGCGGGCATGCCATAGATCACGGAACTCGCCCGGTCCTGAACGATGGTGACAGCCCCTTTTTCTTTCATAAAGAGCAATTCATCAACACCATCTCTCCCCATACCAGTGAGAAGCACGCCTATCGCGCTGTTGGCGTAAATGTCGGCGACGGACCGGAAAAGGGCGGAAACCGCCGGGCGCAGGCCATTTTCAGGAGCGCTGTCGCTAAGCCTGATGCGATCACCACTATCCGCCAGCATATGATATCCATCCGGAGCTATGTAGACATGTCCGGGGATAATCTTTTCACCGCGGGAGGCGATATGGACCGGCAAGTTGGATGAGAAGGCGAGCCATTCCGCGAAACCACGGATGAAACCCGCTGCAATGTGCTGCACGATCAACACCGGCAAGGTGAACTCCTTCCCCAGACCGGACAGGATATCCTTTATCACCACCGGGCCTCCGGTCGAGGCCCCGATGGCAACTACCCGGGGGGGGGTTGGCATCTTCATGTGCATTGATTCCGTTGCGTGGAATGCAGGCTCCCCATTTTTCGGGAGGGCCCAGCGCTTAACCAGCTTTATCTCCGACATGAGCTTGACTGTCCGAATCAATGCCTCGGCTTCCCGCTCATGGTCGGGATGACCGGCCCCCCTCGGCTTCGGCAGGGCGGCGACCGCCCCTGCCTCCATGGAGCGGAATGACGAAACGACCTCGGCCGTGTCGAGAATGCCAGAGAGGATGATGATGGGGGTCGGACGCGTTTCCATGATCCGTCGCGTGGCGTCGAGACCGTTCATCAGCGGCATGTCGATATCCATGGTGATGACATCGGGGACAAGGCGTTGTGCTTCGGAAATGGCCTCTACGCCGTTTTTCGCCAAGCCGACTACCGTCAGCGCGGGATCGGCAGCGAATAACTGTGCCAGAAACATAAGCGTGCTGGCTGAATCATCTACGATCAGTACTTTAATCATTAATACTCCGGATTCCCTTTTATATGAACCTTTTAATCGTATCCAGCAGGTTGCTCTGGTCAAAACTGCTTTTCACGATATAGGCATTCGCGCCTGCTTCGATACCACGCTCTCGGTCCTCGCGGGAATCGAGGGAGGTCACCAGCAGCACCGGCAGATCAGCGAATTCACGTGAAGCGCGGATTCTCGTCGTCAGTTCAAAGCCGTTCAGCCGCGGCATATCCACATCTGACACCACCAGGTCAATCTCTTCAGTGCGCAGAAGCGCCAGTGCATCTAATCCGTCAACGGCGGAGACCGTTTCGTAGCCGGCCGACTCAATGATGTTTCTTAAAAGTGTCCTGGCGGTAATCGAGTCTTCGGCTATCAGGATCGATTTCCGGGCGGTTTCCGGATGTTCCATGGCCGGGACAGTGCCGGCCATGGCTGTGCCCTTAGCCGCGGATTTCAAAAGATCGCCGGGATGAAGTATCGGCACTACCTTTCCCGTACCAAGCACCGCTGCCCCGGCAATGTTGCGGACCCGGGCGAGTTGCCCGCCGAGACTCTTAACCAATACCTCCTGTTCACCTAGGACTTCGTCCACGCCGATGGCAAGCCGCCTGCCACCATTGTCAAGGACAAAGAGCTGAACAAAGTCCGGCTCTTTGTCCTTCCTCTCTAGCCGCGGCAGTTCCAGAAGGTCGGCGAGCCGGGCAAAGGAGAGGACCGTGCCCCCCAGTTCGACGGTTTCCCTGTTTTCCACGCTCTTGACGGTGCCTCTGGGAATTCTGGCTACCTTCTCCACCTGCGGGGCGGGAAAGATGAACGGCTGTTCCCCCACCCGGACGATGATCCCCCGGAAAGTCGACAGGGTGAGCGGAAGAAGCAGGCTGAAGGTTGTCCCGTGCTGGTCATCGGTAGCAACCGTCACGGTCCCGCCAAGCTTTGCCACCTTTTCCCGGACGATGGCAAGGCCCAGGCCCCTCCCAGATATGTCGTCGATCATAGGCCGGGAGGAAAAACCCGAGGTAAATATGACCCCCAAAAGCTCCTCTTTTCCCATCCGCTCAATTTCATCACGGGTTACCAGGCCGCGCTTTACGGCCATCTCGGGTAAACGGGCGATATCGACCCCGGCGCCATCGTCGGCAACGCAGAGCTCCATCCGGTGAGAATCCATGAGCGTGACGGTCACTCTGATTTTTCCGCGCGCAGGTTTTCCCTTTAGCTTCCGCTTTTCGGGGCTCTCGATGCCGTGGTCGATGCAGTTTCGTATCAGGTGGATGAGGGGGTCTTTTATCTCTTCCAGAATACGTTTGTCGCATTCGACGGCCCCGCCTTCCAGAACCAGTTCCGCTTCTTTGCCTCGGTCCCGGGCCAGGTCCCGAGCCACCTTTGGCAGAGGTTTCAGGATGGTCGCAACGGGGAGCATCAACGCCCCCTTCATGTCATCCAGGAGGGTATCCACCATGCCGTCCAGGGTGTGACGGTCGTTTGCGGCAGTTTTTGCCACTCTCTGCATTTTGTTTTCCAGTTTTTTTATGCAGGTGTGGTTCCATTCGAAAAACTCCAGGAGTCTGTCGACCGGGGAGTGGTCCTTGCCTAGGAGAGTTCCGCCCGCAGGTGATTGCCGGGCTTTACGTATATTGCGCACGACCGGCCGTAATTTTCTCCACTCTTTTTCCCATAATGCCATGTCGGAGCTTATTTCATAGAGCTCCACGGCGCGCTGTGAAGCGGCGAGCTTCACCGTTAGGAGTTCTTCCGTCTGACTAAAGAGAGAGTCCAGCTTCCCGGTGGAGATCCTGATGGAATCCGGCGAAGCCGCTTGCAAACGTGCAGCTGTTCCTGCTTCATAGTCCGCTCTATGTCCGGTTGCAACATTTTGCGCCTCCGTTTGCGCCAGAGCGGCCGCTTTGCCTATGAATCCATGCCCCTTCGTCTCGGGGCCGGCATCCCTCTCCTCACCATCCAGTGGCGGGAATCCGCTTGCTGACTTTTCCAGGTTTAAGACAAGTTCCCTAACAAAGGCATTGGAGGTATCATCACGGCCGATATCCAGGAGAGGGAGGAAATTGTCGATAGTGTCTACTGACTGATGGAGGAGATCGAAAAGCATCGGTGAAGGGACGTCTGTCCTCCGTTTAAAAACGGCGAAAACACCCTCCAGAGCATGGCTTAGCGCCTCGATACCGGCCATGTTCACGGCACGGGCAGCTCCCTTCAGGCTGTGGGCTTCCCGGGAAACGGCCTCGATGATCGCCTGCCGCCTCTCAACCTCTCCACTTTTTTCCAGATCGATCAGACAAGCGGAAATGGCGGCCAGATGCTCTTTCGTTTCAACCTTGAACGTTTCCAAAAGCTTTTTTTGAAAATCTATGTCCATCTGATCCCTTTTACGAATTGCAAGTCTCATGTTTCAAGGGGAGGCCCAAATCTTTAACTAGAAACATTCAACCTGAAACTTTAAACTTTGTGCTGTTCCACCAGTTGCTTAAGCACCTGTCCCAGTTCATGCAGGTTCTGCGCCGACTGTTCGGCCTGCTGCGAACTGCTGACACTCATTGTGCTTGCCTCCTTGATGTTTTCCATAGCCTGGGCAACCTGGTCCATCCCCACCATCTGCTGCTGGCTCGACGCGGCAATCTGGGCCGAGGAGTTGGCCGATTCGAATATGCTGTCAGACAGAACACGGATCGCTTCACCCGCTTCAGCGGACTGCTTTTCTCCTGCTTCAACCGCCTTGCTCCCCTGTTCCGTCGCCATCACCGCGGCGTTGGTTGCCTTCTGGATATCGTTCAGGATCGTTCTGACCTGAGCGGTCGCTTGTTTCGACTGCTCGGCTAGGCTTCGTACTTCCTGGGCAACTACCGCGAAGCCCTTGCCGTGCTCGCCCGCCTTGGCCGCTTCGATGGCCGCATTGACGGCCAGGAGGTTCGACTGCTCGGCGAGGTCATTGACTGTGGCGATGATCTCGCCGATGGCCTGGCTCTGTTCACTCAAGCTGACTATGCTCTCGGCAACGGTTTCCATCTGCTCGCGGATGCGGCTCATTCCCTGGATGGTGTCTTCCACCGATTTCATCCCCTTTTGCGAGACCACCAGCGACCTTTGCGCAATTTCGGCGACATTGCGGGCCTTCTGCGTCGAGAGCTGGGTGGTCTGCTTGACTTCTTCGACGGTGACGGTCGTCTCGTTGACCGCCGTGGCGGTTTCCGCAGCACCGGAGGCGATTTGTGCCGTCGAGGAGAGGATTTCGCCGGCGCCAACGGCAAGGACATTGATCCCATCCTGGATCGCCAGGGTCTGGGAGCGGAGGTGTTCCACCATGCGCTGCAAGGTCTTAAGAAGGAGAGCCACTTCATCCTTGCTGTCGGTCACTGGTACCTTAACGGTAAAATCGCCGCCGGCAACCCGTTCCGCCACCCCCACCGCGATATCCAGGGGGCGGGTGATGCTGCGGGTAAGGAGAATGGCGATGATGATGGCAAAGATGACCTCCGTCATCTTCATTGCCAGAATGAGGATGAACGCACCCCTGGCCGATGCCTCCGATTCCTTGAAGAAAGTGGCCGCCTTGTTGTCGGCGAAATTGAATACGTCTGCCATTGCCCTTTCCATGGCGGGAAATTGATTCGTATCAATACTCGCTAGCAACTGTGAAGCGACATCAAGTTTGTTTTCTTTAACGAGGGTAATGACCCGGTCACGAAGCCCCTTCCACTCATCATAGACCCTGTAGATATTGTCAACATCGCTCTTCTTGCCCAGAAAGCGCTCCTTGACAACCTCCATATTGTCGTTGAACTCTTTCTCGTAGCCGTACATCTCTTTCAGATCGGCATTCGCTGCACCGCTCTCTTTTTCCAGAACGGCTTCTTTCAGCTTGTACTGCATTTTGGTGAAGAAGAGGTTTGCGTCGCGAATGCTCTTCCTGACGGTAAACGGATGCTCATACAGTTCGGTGGTGCGGCTTGCCACATAACTTAGCCTGTTCAGGGCATATGCCCCGGTGATCATCATAAGCGTGACGATTATCGCGTAACTGCCCCACAATCTGGTCCTGATCTGGACTTTTCCGAACATATACCTCTTTCCTCCTCTATTAAATTCAAAAATAGCTCTGTTCACGATTCAACTTCTTCCTGGACAACGATTTTCCGGTCGCCAAGGAGTTTTTTCCCGTCCAAAAGCACTGTCCGTTCTTTGGTTACACCCTTCAGATACTCTTCCCGGACCCCGGTGAGGGTAGGGAGAGAGGAGTGCAATTCCGAAAGCGGGATGGTCCGGACCCCCAAGACGGTATCCGCGAGGATGCCGAATTCCATTTCACCATCATGCAATATTATGACCTTGCTGAGATCAGTCAACCCCTTTACCGGCAGGTCGAAGAACCTCTTGATATCGATGACCGATATGACCCGTCCGCGCACGTTGATGAGACCTAGGACAAACGGAGGAGTGCAGGGTAAGGGGGTTATGTCCCTTAGCGGGCGGGTCTCTCTAACATAGACCGTCTCTATTCCGTATGTTTCACAGGCAAGAGAAAACTCCAGGAGTTCGAGGCATTCCGAAGCCGTCTTTTCCGGGAAGGGTTCGCGTGCAAGCGACCGCGCCCTGGCCTTTAGGAGATCCTTCTCTTCAGCCGGGGTCAACCCGCAAGTGAGCATGTCGGTAACCGCGTCGAGACGCTTTCGGACCATTTGCCAGTCAATGGCCGGCCTCTCTTGCTGATCGGTTTTTTCCTTCTTGCGCGGCATCTCCCCCTCCCTTTAACCCATCGCCTTTTGCCTTTTGCCCGCCTCAATCCCGTCTAACGTAGAGGCGATGATCTCTAAAAGCCTGCGGGCGCTCATCCCTTCCGATCCCGGCAGAATATCGTCGACTGCGTAAGCATGCAGAAGCGAAGCGGCGTTCTTTAGATGTCTCGCCGCATCTTTCGGCTTGCCCTGGCGCTGAGTAAGATTGGCCAGGGCAAAGTGGGCAAGGACGAACCCATGATCAAGATAAATGGCCCTTTTCAGCGAAACGATGGCCGCATCAAAAGCCCCCTGTTCCTGTAAAATGGTCGCCTGCAGATAGTATGGCCGCGGGTTGAGGCGATCGGCGGCAAGAGCTTTTTCAGACCACTCCAAAGCCAGCGGCAAGTTCCCCTGGTTGGCATATGCCTGTGTCAGAAGCGAGGCGGCCTCTCCGTAAAAAGGAGAAGATGGTCCCTGCGGGAGGCTCTCAAGGAATTCGGTGAGTTTTGCCGCGGCTTCAGCATATTCCCCCCGGCGATAGGAAAGGAGCGCCTCTTCATGCCGGGAGACAAAAAGAGCATCTTGGACCGGGTTCAAAGCGGTCATGGGATTTGCGCTTTCCCCCTCCCCCCTTTGGGAAAGGGGGGAGGGGGGAGATTTGACCTTCTGGAGATCGGTGAATTCCACTAACTCCCCCTTTGCTAAAGGAGGATGTAGATTAATTGCCGACATGCACTCCCCTCCCCCCGCCGCTTCTAAAAACGGCTGAGGAATCTCCAGACGATAATCGCCTTTACGGTAGAAGATCGCGTTACTTAGCTGTTCGGCTGAAAATCCGGCAAAAAGATTGTGAGAGGTCTCACAGGGGCTGACGATAAGCCAGCCGCCGTCCACCAGTGAATGGCGGAACTTGTCGATGACCCCCTTAATCTGCTCAGGGTCGAAGTACATCAGCACGTTCCGGCAGAAGATGACATCCATTGCATTGGTGTTGTTGGCAAGTGCGGGGAAAGGGTCCTGCGCCAGATTTAGCGGGGCGAAGGTCACCATTTTCCTGATGTTCTCAAAGATCACATGTCGCCCTTCCCTGTTCGTCGTAAAATATGTTTCCTTCAGCCAGCGCGGAGTGTCGCGAAATGACCAGTCACCATATTCCCCATGGATCCCTTTACGCAGAAAGGCAGGATTGATATCGGTTGCCAGAATGGTAATGTTCCATTTCGCCAGGTCGGCGATCATCCGGTGCAGCAAGATGGCAACGGAGTACGGTTCTTCACCCGTCGAGCACCCTGCGCACCAGATTCTCAACCGCTTTTCCCGTCCCTGTCTGGAGTCGATAAGCGCCGGGAGTATATGCGTCCTAAGGGCCTCAAAACTCTTCTTCTCCCGAAAAAAGTAGGTTTCGCCGATGGTCAGATGACAGACCAGGGCCTCGGCCTGCTCCTTTGTAAGTTGCGCCGTTACAAGCCGACGGGTGCACGACTCCGCATCGGTAAAGCCAAGATCGCGGGCGGCGCGGATAAGCCCCCGTTCCAGGTCGCGCCAGCGCTTTTTCGGAAAGTGCAGGCCGAAGCGGAGAGTGATGAACTCGCTGCATTGGGCCAATAGCTTCTCGGAAATCGTGTGGGTCATCTAATCCTGCAATGTTGTCGTTTTTCCCCGACCGATTGTAGATTCCAGGGCATTCTCCTCTTCAAGGGAGAGAAAGCCGTCCAGGTCATGGATGAATATCATGCCGTCAGCAAATTTTACAACGCCTTTGACGTATTCGATACCGGGCAGAATGGACGCCGGTTCTATTATCTCATGCTCTGAGCGTTCCATAACTCCTAGGACAGCATCGACTATGAATGCTATGGTACGCCGTGCCGTGCGGGCCATGAGGAGCTGATCAGTCAGCGCTGCCGGCCGCTCGGGCAATAGGAAGCGTTTGCGGATATTCAGGACAGGGACAATCCTCCCCCTGACATCGATGACGCCGACAACAATCTCCGGCGCCTGGGGCAAAGGTGTGACTTCAACCATGCGCTCGGTTCTCTCCACGACCGAAAGATCCAACGCATAATAGCGTTCATCAAGGGAAAAAACTACGAGCTGGTTGGCAGGATTCAAGGAGCTTCTACCTCGGGATGATAAAGATATAAGACAACAAATCGATAGGACTGGCGCCATCACCGCAAAAATTCCGCTTTGAACCAGCCAGAGGGGCGTGCCATCTTGGCGCGCTTCATTCTTTCTTACTACTTGGCCATCCGGCAACTAATACCACAGAGATTTGCTCCTGCTTCGTATGGTCAGTCGCCGAAGTTACAACCCAACAAAAACCTAATTTTATTATATTATGCAAATACAGTCAGAAAAACAACAATGAAACGGATGATTTTAGTTTTTTTGCAATTGGACTTGCTAATCGGAAGCCAGATGGTTGAACATAAAATAATTAATATGTGACAACTTTCAGCACCAGCTTACCAGCAGTTCCCGATGAGACAGCCCAAATACGCTCAACGGGTATAGTTAATTAGACAGACATAATAATTGTACCGAACAGGCATAAAAATCTACCAAATTTCAGTTGCCGACGATCTTCGTAAAGGACAGTATGGCAACACTATGGTTTCTTGCATTGACAGTAGGCACACCACTACCTTTAACCTTGGAGGTCTGCATCGAAAAATGACCGGATTGTAGCTCTGCCGTAGATTCCAACAGATTTCACGCATCATCATAGGCATCAAGTGCTGACTTACGGAAGCCATTGACAATGGCCCGATAGATCATCTCCATGGATTCAACCTCATAGGAATAAAAGAGGTTGCGGATATTCTCCCATAAGGCGCGCTTGTTTCCGAGCTTTGCCCAAGCGGCTTTGAATAGGGCGGAAGTAAGCTGCTGGGTCTGGTCGATCAGAAAGGCCAGCATCATCAGCATGACAAAGACTTCGCTCAAATGCTCTTTCCCGAGGCCGTAATTGTGCTCAAAGTTGTAGCCTTGATTCTTGAGGGTATTGAAGGTTTAGTTCTCTATCTTCCAGCGGGCGCGACCGCCGCGCATAAGGATATAGGCGTTGTCCCCGGTGATGGTAAAATCGGTAACCCATGAAAAATGGAGGGTCTTATTGTCGGAGACCTCCCAGTACTCAAGAACGTTGACCTTCAGGTCGATGTTGGCCTGATTCAGGGGGACGCCGTTTTGGAAGCGGAAACGATGGGTGATCTGCGGGTTCTCCCCGTCGGCCATGCTGAATTCGACAGCATCAGCCGCTTCTCTGAGAGTGTGGAACAACAGAGGATGGTCCCCCTCTTTGGCACCCAGGATGTAATGCATGCCATGCACTTGCAGGTCCCTTATGTGCGGGGCATTGGAGCTTAATCCATCCTCGACGACGATGAGCCCCAAACGGGGATGGTCTTGCCGCACCTTTTTCAGGAATCGTTTGGCCGCGTTACGTTCGCAGTCATTCTTGGCATTGCCGTCCTGTTTGACGATCATCTCCGGCGCCAGGGGGATGACTTCCCGATAGTCGGGATGAACGATGGCTGCGCCCAGTACCTGCTGGTGATAGGTGATCCTGCCGTTTTTATGCTTCTTTTCCAGGCAGGAAGCCGAGCTCAGTTTCTCCGAGGAAAAGGAGCCGGTGCCGTCAATACTCAAGAGGTAGCATCCCTTATAATATACCAGAGGCTCCAGCGCCTTGCCCCGTTGCAGTTGATAAAAAAAAGTCGCTGAACATGGGCCGGATAAGGTCGGGATCAACAGGGTCGAGGATCTCCCTCAACTGGGAATCGCTGGCAACATTTTGAATACCGAAAACCCGTTTGAGATTGCCTTCGTCATTATTGCGGCGATTGTCGAAGTTCAGAAGAGACGGGTCTTTTAGAGCGAACATGGCCAAGCCTGACATGAGGGCATCCGCCAGAGAAATCTTGCACTCCCTTTTGCGATGGTCCTGGATATTTTCAAATTTGCTTTGTGCAGTGGTCATCATTGCATCCAAGTTGAGGTGCTTGCTAACATTTGCTTTAGACGGCGCTTCGAATTTTGGTTTGAGCTGCTTGACGTTGGCCATTTTCATTACCTCTTATATTAAGACAAGTTAATGATAAACCGGCCCATTCACCAACCGCTTTGTCAAGCAAGAAATGAGGGTCAACGCAACTTTTTTTATCGTAATATCAAAGTATTAGCCTTCCTCAAGAATAAACATTGTGATAATTCCGGTCGCAAAATCCGCGATCGGCTGAAACGGATTTGGACCTGCAAAATCGGGACAATTTGTACGAAACACAAAATAGCAAACCCCCTAGTTTAGCGGGTCTATGGCATCATCGGGAATTGCTGATCGCTTAACCCATGTCCTTACACTTTTTACCATCAGACGTGGGTAACCTGTGTCCTGACATTTGTGAAATATGGGATGGGATTTTTGTGGATTTGCCTTGAAAAAGCGCCACGGGCTGTTATACTTTGGCTGCTTTCGGTTGATTAAGGTTAGCGCACGGGTGTTGATGGAGGATTGTTTGGACTGGGAGTGTTGTTGGAATAAAACTGAGGTTACCCCGGAAGAATGCCCCTTTATTGCTGAAGGCGAAGAGGAACTGTACACCTCGCAGAAAAGGAGAGTCATAGAGAAATGCCTGGAGTGTCCCAGGTTTGCTGACGATATTCGCAGAATAAAGGAGGAAGGCTCGCCCTTGGCCGATCTCCTGCAGCATATAATTGCCGAATCCCAAGCGCAAAAAGCGCAACTGCAATCCATTGTGAGTTTCCTGAGCAGCAAGACAAAGGAAATCAGGTTTCTCCATGAATTGAGCCTGGTATTGCAAACTTCACTGGATCTCGAAGAGGTTCTGTCGGCGGCGCTGACCGCCATTACGTCGGGAAGGGGGTTCGGCATGAACCGGGCCTTTCTCCTCATGACCGACAAGGAACGGAAGTACCTCAAGGGATATCTCGGCATCGGCCCCAGGAACTACGAGGAGGCCTGGCTGATCTGGCAGGAGCTCGATCAGAAAAAGGCAAGTCTCACGACAATGGCCAAAAATTTTCTGAAAAACAAGCTTTCCTCGGAAAAAGCCAAGTTCCATGATATCCTGGAAAAGATATCCGTGCCGCTCGACGACCATGAACATATCTTCAACCGGGCATTGCGTCAAAGGAAACCGATACTGGTGACGAACGCCTTCAGCAGTCATACGGTGGATACCGGTCTGGCCCAGATTCTTGGAGTAGACAGCTTTCTGGTCATGCCGCTGATTTCACGGAACCGACGCATAGGCGTTATAGTTGCCGATAACTGCATTACCCACAAACCGATTACACTCCAGGACATGCAATCACTGGAAACCTTCGCCTTTCCCGTGGCCTTTGCCTTGGAGCGTGCTTCTCTCTATGAACGCGTACAGGAAGACGTCGACAAGCTGATCGCGGCCAACCGGAAACTTCAGGAACAGCAGGAACTGATCGTTAGGATGGAAAAGATGGCGTTGGTCGGGAGGATTACCTCAAGTATCGCCCATTCTATCCGTAACCCGCTCCTGGTCATCGGCGGCTTTGCCAGGTCGCTTCTCAAGAATATCGAGACGGACGATCCAAAGCGGGAATACCTGGAATCCATTACAAAGGAGGCCAAACAACTGGAGGATGTCCTGGATGAGGTGCTGTCCTATTCGGATTCTCTCTATCCGGTCAGAGACATGTGGGATGTGAATCAGCTCGTGGAGAAAGTCTGTCGGGAGTTAGCGGTAAGCCTGGAGCAACGTCTGATCAGCTGCACGAGAAACTTGGCCCCGGATCTGCCCATGGCGTATATCGATTATAAACAGATTACCTTCTGTATACGCTCCATTCTCATCAACTCCATGGATACACTGGCAAACGGTTCCACCATCCTGATCCAAACCCGGCTCGAGGAGGACGACATAATTGTGGAAATTTCCGATGAAGGAAAATATATCTCCGCCGAAACCAGGGAAACATTGACCGCCACTTTCTCCGTAACCCAGGAACTGGGGAGTGGTGTCGGCCTGCCTCTCTGCAGGTCCATCCTGGCCAAGCATGGCCTTTCCTTTGATATGGAAAACATCCCTGGGGGAGGGATAAGATATTTACTCAGACTCCCGAGCAGGAAGGAGGAAACATAAAATGACAAGGATACTGGTTGTGGATGATGAAAGAAACATAAGACTCCTCTATTCGCAGGAGCTGTCCGAAGAAGGTTATCAGGTGAGTACCGCGGCTTCCGCCTCTGAGGCCGCGGAGAAGCTCACCGAAAGCAATTACGACCTGGTGGTGCTGGACATCAAGCTGAAGAACGAGAGCGGCCTCGACCTCCTGCAGAAGATCGTCAAGGAGCGGCATGATATGCCGGTCATCCTCTGCACGGCTTTTTCCTGTTACAAGGATGATTTTTCAACGTGGCTTGCCGATGGATATGTAGTAAAGTCAAGCGACCCCCAGGAACTGAAGGATGAAATAAATCGGGTCCTGATGAAAAAAAAAGGTAGAGGTGCTCATGAACTGTGAAAGTAAAGTTGACTTTTGCCCGAAAACGAAGCGAATGCATACCGTTACCTGAATTTAAATAATACGAAGGAGTATTATTATGAAAGCAGTAATTATGGCGGGGGGGTTCGGTACCCGTATCCAGCCGCTCACCAGCAATCTCCCGAAGCCGATGATCCCTCTGATGAACCGTCCAATCATGCTCCATATCGTGGAGCTGTTGAAAAAATATCATATCACAAATCTCGTCATGCTCCTCTACCACCAGCCGAGCGTGATCAAGAACTTTTTCCGCGACGGCGCCGAGTTCGGCGTAAAGATCACTTATGTCACCCCCATCGAGGACCTGGGGACTGCCGGGGCGGTCAAGTACGCCGAAAAGTTTCTCACTGAAAGGTTTCTAATTATAAGCGGCGACCTTCTTACCGATTTCAACCTGAAAAAGATCATTGATTTTCACGTGGATCGCAAGGCCCTGGCCACCATTACCCTCACTTCCGTTAAAGATCCTTTGCAGTTCGGCGTGGTGATTACCGATCAGGAAAAAAGGATCACCCAGTTCCTGGAAAAACCCGGCTGGGGGGAAGTGATTTCCGATACGATCAACACCGGCATTTATGTACTGGAACCGGAGATCTTCAAATATATTCCCGCTGGAGAGAACTTCGACTTTTCCCAGGACCTCTTCCCCCTCCTGCTGAAAAAACATGAGCCGCTCTACGGTTTCACGACAAAAGGTTACTGGCGCGACATCGGCAATACCGATTCATACCGGGAGGCCCACCATGACATCTTCCGCGGCAAGGTGAATATCCGGGTCGACGAGCAAAAACAGGACCTGGTAGGCAAGGACCTGCGCATTGGCGCCGATGTCAGGCTGGATGAAACCGTCCTGGTGGAGGGGACTGTGGTGGTAGGGGACAATTCCCAGGTATCGGGCCTGGTCCATCTCAAGGATTCGGTCATAGGACGCAACTGCGCAATCGAAACAGGTGTCAAGCTCTCCCGCTGCGTGATCTGGGACAATGTCTATGTGAAAAAAGGGGCGAAGATCACCGATAGTGTTCTCTGCAATAATGTCCGGGTCGGCCAGGGGGTCGTCATGGAAGAGGGCGTGATTGTCGCGGATGACACCTCCATTGGCGAAGATGCCTATATCAAGCGCGACTCGAAGATCTGGCCGCGCAAGGTGATCGAGGGGGGATCAACGGTCACCGGCAATGTTATTTGGGGGGAAATGTGGAAGAAATCCCTGTTTGAAGGGGCGATCGTCAAGGGGTTGACCAATGTGGAACTGACCCCGGAATTCGTGGCAAAACTGGGATGCGCTTACGGCACTTCGCTCCCCAAGGGGAGTTACGTCCTGGCGGGACGCGACGCATCACACTCCTCACGGATGCTAAAGAGGAGCTTTCTCGGGGGTATTCTCTCCGCCGGGGTGAATGTCCGGGACCTCAAGATGATCCCGCTGCCAGTCTTAAGGTACAAACTGAAGACCTTCGGCGAGGTGGGAGGGGTCCATTTCCGTCAGTCAGTTGATGATCCGGCCTCTACCGAAATAGTTTTTCTGGATAATGACGGTCTCGATTTCTCCAGTTCCATGGGGAAAAATGTTGAGCGGATATTCTTTAAAGAAAATTTTCGCCGGGCGCACCACAGGGAGCCGGGTGGGATCACCGAACTGCCGCAAGTGCTTGATTTTTATCGGGAGGGGTTTGTCCGCGCTATTGACCAAAGCGCTTTTAAAAAAGGGGATTTCAAGGTGGTCATTGATTTCAGCCATTCCCCGGTTGGTCAGATACTCCCTGCCATCCTGAACGACCTGGGGTGCGAGGTGATCAGTCTGAATGCCTATATCGACCAGGAGCGAGGCATCAAGAAAGCCGAAGAAAAACCAAAAAGCCTCCAACAACTGGCAAAGATTGTTGTTTCCCTGGAAGCCCAGGCCGGCTTCTGGCTCGATCCCTTCGGCGAGTCGATGATCCTATTGGATGGCACAGGGCGAGTCTACGATGAGACCGAGACGCTCATCCTCATGGTGATGCTCCTTATCAAGAGAGGGAATAAAGGTGTCTTTGTGGCACCAGTCTCCGCTCCTTCCACTATAGAGCTTCTGGCCCATGAAAAACGCTGCACGGTTTGCCGCACCAAGAACTCGGAACGCGCTATGATAGAGGCGTCCCTTTCGTCCGAAGTAATTATGGCCGGCTCCATGGACGGCAGGTTTGCGTTCCCGATCTTCCAGTCGGCCTTTGACGGGATGTTTGCCATTGCCAAGACCATGGAACTGCTGGCGTTCTGGGGCGCCCCCCTTGCCGGGATTCTGGCCGAAACACCACGCCGTGCCTTCCTGCAGACCAGGGTGACCTGCCCCCTGGAAATGAAAGGGGGAGTCATGCGCAAGATGAGCGAGGACTGCCTGGACAAGGAGGCTACTTTTATTGACGGCATCAAAGTCCATTTCAACGAGGACTGGGTGCTCCTCCTCCCCGACCAGTACAAGCCGAACGTCCAGATTACGGCCGAAGCCAAGGGACTCAAAACCGCCCAGAGTCTCTTGGAAGAATACCGGAAAAAAATAGATAAATGGAAGAAGGAATTGGGATAAATACGGTTATGAGTTAAGTGGTGACCTTCTCCCTGCATTAGAATACGGGGTATCTTGCAAAGGTAAATACGAAGGACTGCGGCTTAAGCGCCAACTCGAGCTTGAAAAGCCAATAGAGGGACATCGGTTTTGCCTTTCACGGCAGATTTCCCACCCGTGGGCTTTCTTTCTACTGAGAGATACATGAGAACGACTCTTATAAGTATGATCTTGATTGGCATCCCACGCCGCTTTTGCGGTGCTTTATCGTAGAGTAACTTATATTGTCCCCATGATCAGCTATCATAATTCTGGCAGCCGGGTTAAAGTGCCGACTACAAACTGGTAGGTTCTGCCCGTTTATTAGCATGGTCCGGGAGCTGGCGATTTTGTCACAAGTAAAGCATAACGCTAACCCGTTCAGAAGAGAGCCTTATGCGACAGCCCCCCTTTCCGGTTCTGCCGATCTTTTTTCGAAATCCGGAATTATGAAGCAGAAGAAGCCGTATAAGATAAAGTCAGTGAGACTTCCCAAGCATCAGGAGCATCTCAATTCTTATGCTGCCAGTATCGACATTGGCTCAAAGAGCCACTTTGCGGTTGTCCACTAAGGGGTTGGCGAACAACCGGTGTGGGAGTTTCCCACCTTCACCGATAACCTTGGACTGCTGGCCAACTGGCTTATCGCCTGCGGGATTACGACGGTAGCCATGGTGTCCACCATTAATTTCAGGGCTTATCGCTTCGGGATCGAGGTTATTGGGATCAATCCAGCTTATAAATCGGTCATCGGCCTGGTCAATTAAAAAAAAGCCTGGTATATCAGTTCACCAGGCATCGGCATTCGCCATTGCGAGATGCGGTAGTGGTTTCCGCGAACGCCCCTTAGCGGCAAGTGACGTAACCGTCCCAACCCCGAAAGGCGACCACGTCACCTTCCCCCAACCTGTAAGGAATCGGGGGGAGCTTGTATGGTAGTTCTGGTCGGATGTTCAAAATATCCATAAAGTGGGTGCAGCACACCCCCGCTCTCCATAAGGAGAACCTTTGAAGCCGTCAAAACAAATAATATGTCACCGAGGTTCACGGTGAGATCCCGTTACGTGAACCGCCCGCAATAGAGTCCGGCTGGCGTTATAGACAATATTCGCTGGTAAAGGATTTGTCTATATTTTTTAAACGGTTGTCTCAAACATCCATTGTACAGGTTTTATGGCCGAGCCACTTTATATAACCTTCCTTTGGCATATGCACCAGCCTTACTACAAGGAGCCGGTGAAGGGAGAATATCTCCTCCCCTGGACTTACCTCCATGCCGTTAAAGATTATTACGATATGGCGGCTATCGTGGATGAAACACCGGGGGCCAGAGTGGTCTTCAACCTGGTCCCTTCCCTTCTGGAGCAGCTGGTGGACTATGCTACCGGTACGGCAGTCGATCAGTATCTTGTACGGGGGGAAATGGCGCCCGCCGACATGGAGGAAGAAGACCGGATTTTTATCGTAGAAAATTTTTTTTCCGCCAACCGGCAGCGAATGATCGAGCCATACCGGCGCTATCTGGAACTCCTCTTTATGGCAGATAACGTCAAAGCCGGGAAACGGTCCGACCGATTTCACTCTTTTCTGGATCAGGACATTCTCGACCTGCAGGTCTGGTTCTTTCTCTCCTGGACCGGTGAGGCGGCCAGGCGCCGGCATCCCGAGATTCAGGAACTGATAAACAAAGGGAAGAACTTTTCCGCGGACGACAAGGCTCTCCTCTTCGCCAAACATCGGGAAATCCTGGCAGGGATAATTCCCCTGTATCGCCGGCTGCATGACGAAGGAAAGGCCGAGTTGGCGATTTCACCCTATTTCCACCCTATTCTGCCGCTTTTGTGCGACATGAAAAGCGCCCAGACCGCCATGCCACGGATCAACCTTTCGGCCGTCCGGTTCCGGCATCCGGAAGACGCGCGCAGTCAGGTGACCTCAGGTATTGCTTACTTCGAGAAGATTTTCGGCTTTACGCCGGCCGGGATCTGGCCGTCGGAGGGGGCGGTAAGCGACGAAGCTCTGGCGATCATTTCTGAATGCGGCCTCAAATGGGCCGCAAGCGATGAAGGAGTACTCGTGAATACTATTCCGGGCGGACTCGGCCCGGGACGGGAAAGGCTTTACCAACCATACTCTTTTGCAAGCGATGGAAATAAGCTGCGGCTTTTTTTTCGGGACCATGCGCTCTCCGACCTGATCGGCTTTACCTATTCCCAGTGGGAACCGATCCGGGCGGTTGATGACTTCATAGAAAGGCTCAAGGATATCCGGCGGCGTGCCCCTGGAAGCATGGTGGCGCCGGTAATACTTGACGGAGAGAACGCCTGGGAATATTATCCCGACAACGGCTATGATTTCTTGAGGCTACTCTATGCCGGAATCGCTGAGACTCCCGGACTGGAGCTGGCGACATTTTCCGATCTTTTGACCAGGGTACCGGCGCAGCAGGAGCTACACCACCTCCACCCTGGCTCATGGATCAACTCGAATTTTGGGGTTTGGGTGGGGCATCCCGAGGAAAACCTTGCCTGGGAGATGATTGAGCGGACCAGGGATATCGCCGTTCGGCAAAATCCTCTGGTAGCCGCCCGGCTCTCCGGCTCTGGTGAGGCCGGGGGGAAAAATGAAACAGCACAATTGGTCTGCAAATCGCTCTATGCTGCGGAGGGTAGCGACTGGTTCTGGTGGTTCGGCGACGATCATTTTTCACCGCACAGCGACAGGTTCGACTTCCTCTTCCGCAAGCACCTGATGAATATCTACCACCTGCTGAAACTGGATGTCCCCCCGGAGCTGTTCGAGCCAATCAAAAAAGAGAGCCCGGCGGGTTTCGTGCGGGATCCGGCGGACCTGATCTCTCCGGTGATCAACGGTCTTGTGACCGACTATTTCGAATGGCTGGCGGCGGGCCTCTATGATCTGACCAGGCAATCATCGGCAATGCATGCCGCGGAGAGTTTTTTACAGTCTTTTTTCTACGGTTTCAACCGGAAGGCGCTCTATTTCAGGATCGACGGCGCCACAGCGCTGGATAAAACGCTCTTGCCGGGAGACATTCTCAATTTGCATTTGATCCTTGGCAGGGAATATTGCCTGGCCATGAATCGAGGGTCGGATGGAGGGGAACTCCAGGTGAAGGATGAAGGCGTCTGGAAGGCAACCGGCCAGAGCTGCCGATGGAAAATCGCCAAAGTATGCGAGGTTGAGGTGCCGCTTGCGGCAATAAATCCTGAGCCGGGAGGGAAGCTGTTCGCCTATATCGCCTTGCGCCGCGGCAATGATGAGATCGGCCGCTGGCCCACCGATGCGCCGATGGTGCTGAAATATGCTGGGCCCGATCTGGAACTGGAAACATGGCTCATTTGACATTGCTTGGTCTTGCGAAATACTATGCGTTTCCGGTTGTTAATCTTGGGGGTTAAATGTCTGAATTACGCTGGGACCCATTGAAACTTCACTGGGTCATAATTGCCACCGACCGGGGGAGAAGACCGCGGGATTTCCTGGTGGAGCCTGATAAAAGCGAAGTGACCAGTTGCCCTTTCTGTTACGGCAATGAGGACAAGACCCCCGGGGAGATATTCGCCATCCGACCGGTAGGTCCTCCCAATTCCCCCAACTGGCGGGTCAGGGTAATTCCCAACAAGTATCCGGTGCTGCGCATCGAAGGAGATATAAATAATCGCGGCTACGGCATATATGATGTTATGAACGGCATCGGCGCCCATGAGGTTGTCATTGAAACACCGGACCATAACAAAGGGTTGGGGGACCTCTCACCCGCGGATATAACCAACGTGCTGATCGCCTATCGGAGCAGATATCTTGACCTGCGCCGGGACATGCGGTTCCGCTACATGGTGCTCTTTAAAAACCACGGTGGACGGGCCGGTGCGACCCTCTCCCACGCCCACAGCCAGCTTATCGCCGTGCCGTTGACCCCGCCGGTTGCGGCGACCGAATTGAAAATCTGCCGTGATTTTTATTCCAGCAAGGAACGCTGCATCTTCTGCGACCTGATCAATTTCGAGTTGGCAAGTGGGGACCGGGTGGTAAAGGAGTTTGCCAACTATGTGATTCTAACCCCCTATGCCGCCTGTTTCCCATTCGAGTTGAGGCTTTACCCCAAACGGCATTCCCATGACTTTGCCCTGTTGAACGACGGGGAGCTTGCGGATTTGGCGGTGGCACTGAAAGATATGCTCTACCGCTTGAAGGTAGTATTGAAAGACCCTCCCTACAACTTTATTCTCCATACCTCACCACCACTTCAACAGCGGCTGGGCAAACCGGAATACTGGGGATCGATTGAGTACGACTACCACTGGCATATTGAACTGGTGCCAAGACTAACCCAGATTGCCGGCTTTGAATGGGGAACAGGTTTTTTCATCAACCCCACTTCGCCTGAGGACGCAGCGGCTTTTCTCAGGGAAGCGGAAATATGAAGGCTAAAAAGAAATACTTATGGGCAATATTAACCTCACACCCTTATGTTCTCAGCCTTCAGTCTGCTTTAGCGAGGTTTAAGCGTGAAAATTCTATTTGTTGCTTCTGAAGTTGCACCTTTTGCCAAAACCGGCGGCCTGGCGGACGTTACCGGTTCATTGCCGCAAGAGTTGAAACGGCGGGGACATGATGTCCGGATTATCATGCCCTTTTACAAAACCGTTGCCAAAGGGGAGTACCTCATAAGGAAAAATCGGAAAAGTGTGGAAGTCCAGCTCGGAGGCTCGCTATATAAAGGTCTTTTGCGCCAAACACTCTTAGCCGACATCCCTGTATATCTCTTGGAGAACAAGGAGTTTTTCCACCGGGATCACCTTTACGGCCCCCCGTCAGGAGATTATTCTGACAATCACTTGCGCTTTGCCTTCTTTTGCCGGGGAGTGCTGGAGCTCCTGAAAAGGATGGACTATCGGCCAGACGTGATCCATTGCCATGACTGGCAAACCGCCCTTATTCCACTTTTGTTGAAGTACGAATATGTCGGCGACCCTTTTTTTGCTGACATGGCAGTCATTTTCACCATCCACAACCTGGCCTATCAGGGGATTTTCCCCGTTGCAGCGCTGAAGGCGATGGGGCTGGACAATTCCTACTTCGACATAGGGAGATTGGAATACTTCGGCAATGTGAACCTGATTAAAGGTGGGATATTATCCGCCGACCTGGTAAATACCGTCTCCGAAACTTACTGTGAAGAGATATTGACCGAAGAACAGGGATGCGGCCTGAACGGGGTCCTGCTCATGCGTCGTGATGCACTGAGCGGGATTCTTAACGGTATCGACTATTCCCACTGGGATCCGGCAACTGACCGGGCAATATTCAGGAATTACACGGCCACCGCGCTAGCCGGGAAAGCTGCCGACAAGAAGGCCCTTCAGAATTTGTTTGGTCTTACGCCGGATGCGAATATTCCACTTGTGGGGATGGTTTCCCGAATGATAGCCCAGAAGGGATTTGATTTGATCGAGCCGCTCCTCCCTGATTTTGCGGCGGGAAAACTGCAACTGGTGGTCATCGGCAGCGGCGATGCAAAATATGTTAAAATATTTAACGACATCCACGCCCAAGGCGCCGGGAACATCGCGCTACATGAAGTATTCGACCCTGCTCTGGCGAGGAAGATCTATGCCGGCAGCGACATCTTCCTCATGCCTTCCCACTTCGAGCCATGCGGGCTCGGGCAATTGATTGCCCTGCGTTATGGGGCCGTGCCGGTGGTAAGGAAAACAGGCGGCCTCAAGGATACCATAGTTGATGAAATGGACAATGCCAAAGAGCCAAACGGCTTCTCTTTTGTTGAATACACGCCGGCTGCCCTGTGGGAGGCGCTCAAGCGCGCTTTAAAGGCCTATCAAAACAAAGAAAGATGGAAAAAAATCGTCCGCCGTGGCATGAACTCTGATTTCTCGTGGATGCAGTCGGCGCTAAAATATGAAGAATTATATCGCCGTGGACTGGCAAATAAAGGGGTTAAGATATGGATACGGAAAAAGACGAGCTCGTTGAACTGAGCAGAGAGATCAAAAAGATTATTTCCGAAAATAAAAAGTTCCTCGACAGGGTCATGGATGATGAATTCGAGCCGGATGAGGAGACAGAGGAGGATGAAGCCGGGACAGTCGTTGAATTATAACATGCTTTTGAAAAACTACTGCGGGGTAGGTCTTGGCTGTTGCCGCTCGCTTCAAAGGTCAAGCACTTTCGTGTACGCCAGCCTCTTTTTAACATGCTTGCATAGTGCATCCCAGCCTTCTCATGATGATATTTAACAGCATACAAAACCCCCGTGAGGAGTGCTTGCGGGGGTTTTGTATGCCTAAGTTGCGGCGCTTTTCGCGCTTCAGTGTTTCATTGCTTCCTGGCCGCCCCCCGCCGTGGCTTCCTGCCCGGCGGCCATGTGGCAGTCGCTGCAGTTGGTCTTGTAGAGGTCGTCGCCGATGTCCACCGGATGTACAAAATCCTTCACCAGGGTCCCCGGCGGGATGTTTTCCTGCTTCTGGTTGATAACTGTATGGCAGAGGTTGCAATCCTTGGGAATGGTCCTGCCGTCCCGGCTCTTATGCTTCCCGTCGTGACAGCGGAAGCAGCCCGGGAAATAGAAGTGGCCGATGTGATTCGGGTAGGTATTCCAGAAGACCTTCATCTTGGGGAAGAAGTTCTTGGCATAGATCTTCTGCACCTCCGTGACGGCTTTTTTGACAGCCTCGGCCTTCCCAATCGCAACTTGCGGATAATTCTTGGCATAATAATCGGGAATGCCGAAAGCTATGGCAGTCATGGCCACATTGCTGGTCTCATAGGGCTTTGAGAGTACCTCAACCGCTACCTTTTTGATGTAGGGGAGCGACTGATCGATGCGATTCGAGACGAAGTTTTCATCCATTTCCTGACTGGGGGAATGATAGATGTGGGTCGGCCGGTTGTGGCAGTCAATACAATCCATCAACCGCTTGTCCGCGGCGGTAATTTCAGCCTTGGTCAGTGGGCTTTCCGTGTTCATGTATTCGGTTATGCTGCCGTCCTTCTCTTTAACGGCGATGTAGGGGATATCGAAACGTTTGCGGTCCCTGGCAATGTAACGGACCTCGGTCCCGATATGCCAGTGAATGCCTTTGGAATTGGGTGTCTTGGGAGCGCCGCCGATCTTGATCAGCATGTTGATTTCCCGCGCGGTGTTGGCTTCATTGGGCGCAAAGTGGTAGAATACCTTCTGCCTGCCGGAGTAGAACTTTTCCGGCCAATGGCACTGTTCGCAGGTGTCACGGGCAGGGCGCAGGTTTTCAATGGGGGTCTCGATTGGGGTTGGATAGACATGAGCCATGACGGCGTAGAGCTGATACATCCCGGAAATCTTGGCCTTTACATACCAGGCAGCGCCCGGTCCCACATGGCATTCGACACATTTTACCTTGGCGTGGGGCGAATTGCTCCAGGCGGTGTGTTCCGGCTCCATGACCACATGGCAGAGCTCACCACAGAAGGGTACCGATTCGGTGTATTCATACCCCTTGACCGAGGCTAAGGTGACTATCAATACAAAGAGGCAGGTAGCGGCATTGAAAAAGATGAACAAACGCCTTTTATGCGGGTTATTGAGATCGATGCGGGGGAAAGGGGGTATGTCGGGGTCCCCGAGGATACGGCGCTTGTTCCTCACCCCGAGCGCCCCGACCGGGATAAGTATGAGGCCGATAATGAGCATGCCGGGGAAAAGGAAGTAGGTCATCATGCCAAGATAAGGTGATTCTACCCCTCTCATCAATTCATAGGAGAAGAAGACGATAATCAAGCTCGTGGCAACCAACGAAATAATGATGCCGATAAGGCTGGTGAAGTTGTAAAAGTACCCCAAAAAATGTTTTTCCTGATTTGCCATGCTTTCTCCCTGGGAATTGTTCAAAACTATTATATTAAATTAACTTATGATATCGAGTAGTTACCAAAGTTAACAATTTACTATGACGAATGATTTTTGTCAAACCAATTTTTAATGAAAATAAAGGATGGCAGTGGGAAAGGTTTTTCTTTTACGGATCCAGCAGAGGGAGCACTTTTGAGAGCAACACAAAGAGCACCCCATTCTTAATCTGGGATAAATGATGGTTTTTTCGCTTTGAATTTGGAAAGCTGCCGACTTCCCGTGAGACCACAGCCCATCACCGGATATGGGAAGTAGCCCCACGGGACGGCTTCATCACAATTGCGACAGTCTTTTATCAGACCTGCTCGAACATATCCTTGCCTGCTCCGCATAAGGGGCAAACCCAGCTCTCCGGAATTTCTTCAAACGGCGTTCCAGGCGCCACGCCGTTGTCAGGGTCGCCCACAGCCGGGTCGTAAACGTATTGACAGATGATACATCTCCAAGCCTGCATTGTTTACCTCCTTATAATACAAAAAATCGGCAATCCAAAGGGAGTTTGCCCTGGTTCTTTGCATCCTGCCCACGTTTGCCGTTCTTAATAATACCAGCTAATCCATGTCTGTCAAATTATAATCTGACACGAAGCTGCGCCGGACGATTTTTTTCTTGATTTTACAAAATGAAATGATATTTTACCACCACCAAATTCATTTTTTTGCTCGAGAGGAGAACCGTCTTGAAATTTAATGACATTACCAGGGGAACAGGGCTTGAAGAGCATGGTATAGACAATGTGAATCTTATCTTCTGGACGGCTCCGACCCCAGTACTGTATGAACTGATAGTGAGGCGCGGGGAAGGCCTTATAACCCACATGGGGGCGGTGGCGGTAAAGACCGGTCATTACACCGGCCGGGCGGCGAATGAAAAATTCATCGTAGATGAAGCGTCCTGCCATGACCATATCAACTGGGGAAAAGTCAACCGTCCCTTCGACGCCGCAAAGTTCGACGCCCTTTACAAGCGGATGACCGCCTATGTACATGGCAAGGACATGTTCGTTCAGGAATGCTTTGCCGGCGCGAGCCCCGAGCATCGTCTGCCGGTGCGGGTTATTACCGAAAAGGCATGGCATGCCCTCTTCGCCAGAAACATGTTCATCATGGCAACCCGGGAGGAACTGGTCAATTTCAAGCCGGCCTTTACGGTCATTAATATACCCAGTTTCCATGCGGTCCCTTCGGTGGACGGAACCAACACGGAAACCTTCATCATCGTCAATTTCGCCAAACGACTAATCATCATCGGCGGCACGAGTTACGCCGGCGAGATCAAGAAGTCGATTTTCACCATTCTCAATTATCTCCTCCCCCTGGACAAGCGTGTCCTCTCCATGCACTGTTCGGCCAATACCGATAAAAAAGGGGAAGTGGCCATCTTTTTCGGGCTCTCCGGCACCGGCAAGACCACCCTCTCCGCAGACCCTAAACGCTCCCTGATCGGCGACGACGAACATGGCTGGGACGACTCGGGGATCTTTAATTTCGAAGGGGGATGTTACGCGAAGATCATCAAACTCTCCAAGGAATCGGAGCCTGAGATCTTTCAAACCACCAGGATGTTCGGCACAATCCTTGAAAACGTCGCCATCGATACCGTGAGCCGCAGGATTGATCTGAACGACGACTCTTTCACAGAAAACACCCGCGCCTCCTATCCGATAAACCATATTCCCCACACTGTGCGTTCAGGAATGGGGGGGCATCCGACCAACATCATCATGCTCACCTGCGACGCCTTCGGCGTTCTCCCACCGGTTGCCAAACTGAGCCGAGAGCAGGCCGCTTATCATTTCCTCTCCGGTTATACTGCCAAGGTGGCCGGTACCGAAGCGGGGATCACCGAGCCCCAGGCGGTTTTCTCTACCTGCTTCGGCGCCCCGTTCATGGCGCTACATCCTTCCGTCTATGCCGAACTCCTCCAGGAAAAGATCGCAAAGCACAATGTTGACTGCTGGCTGGTGAATACCGGCTGGAGCGGGGGAGGGTTCGGCGTGGGAAGCCGGATGGAGATCGCCTATTCACGGGCACTGATCAATGCCGCCATCAACGGCACTTTGAATGAAGGTGAATTCGTGAAAGATCCCTTCTTCGGTCTCATGACCCCCAAATCTTGCCCGGGAGTACCTGCGGAGGTCCTGAACCCGCGTAATGTCTGGGCGGATAAGGCGGCATACGACTCGACCGCCCGGAATCTGGTTGAGAGGTTCCGTTCAAACTTCGAGCAATACAAAGGGCATGTTTCCAAAAAGGTGGCCGGCGTCCTCTAATTTTTCAGATTCTTTTGCATAGAAAAAAGCCCGCATCGTCTAACTTTAGTCGGTGCGGGCTTTTTTGTTGGGGTGCATTTGGTTGCAGGTCAGTCTGTTCTTTAAGTGATTCCCCCCTGCCGCCAAAGGAGGGGGAGCATATCTTAATTAGAGTTCTATTTTATGGTTTCCTCTTTTATAACTTCCGGTTGTACAACTTCCGGTTTTGTATCTTCGGGCTTCACGACTTCCGGTTTTGTATCCACGGGTTTCACAACCTCCGGACCGGGCGTTTCCTGTTTCGGCGCTTCCGGCATCGGCTGCTGTTCCTCAGTTATCGTCTCTTTTTTCTTCGACCAGGGGTAATGTTGCTCGGGTTTCAATAATGCCACCATTTCGCTGAAAATAGACGTATAGGCGCTGGAGACCTTTGCATTCCCCTGAAGGGAAGATTCTTCGGTCTCTTTGAGAACACGCGTAATGCCGGGAATGGTCTTGAATCTTAGCTCCACCTTGTCGGTTTCATTGGCCTTGGCCTCGTCAAAATCGGGATACTGCAGTTCAATAAATGCCGGCAATGACGGCCTGTTCTCACGGAAATTGGGGTATTCCCAGAGAATGTTGCCGTTTGCATCTAATATCTGGGAGGTCATGATCAGCATGTTGTAGTCGGCTTCCAGATAGCTGACCATGTTGCTGGACCGTACCGTATCCTGGCGGGTCAATCCGCTGACCACAGTAAGCATCACCGCATCCAGGCCGTTCCTGGTGATCAGCTCTTTGAGCTCCGGCAGCTTGTAAAAATATTTGTTGTAAACGACGGAGGCGTCATCCCGCCGCTCCCGGCGGAACAGGATGCTGGAGAACAGCTTATCGGCATTTTCGTCCAAAAGGCGTACCGAAAAGAAGGTGCCGGTATCTTTGAGGCGGGCAACCAGTTCTTTTTCGTTTTTACGGTTGTAATCTTTAATGAGCGCCACCAGGGTGTCCTTCTCCGGAAGCCTTATATCCGAGTCATAATCAACAAAGATAGGGGCCACTCCGAGTATCTTCACCTTCTTCTCGAAGGTCTCCCGGGGGATGTTGTAATAGTTGCTGGCGCAGCCGGAACTAAATAAAACGGTCATGGAGAGCAAAGCGAGCTTTAGAAAGGTCTTCACTGTTAAACCTCCTTTAAAAATATTATTCCACTCGACCAGGAAGTTATAGCAAAAGAAAGCCTAATTTGAAACAATTTTCAACACCGATCGAGGGTGTTCCCAATTGGGAAAATGGATAACCATGCAGGCGGGTAAGCATCCTATTGATCAGAAAAGCTTATCCCTTCAGCTTGATGAACCCCATCTGCCGTCCGGTTTCACCCCCATCCCGGCGATAGGAGAAAAAGAGGTCATGCTCGCAGGAGACGCAAAGGGGCGTTGTCTCTATATTTGTTTCGGAAAGTCCGGCTGCCAGCAGTTGTCCGTAATTGGCCGCCACCAGGTCAAGCCGCCAATTCCCCGGCGTGCTTTTCTGCTCAAAACATTCCAATCCCGCACCGCTCTTCCGGAATGCTTCCATGACCGGAGCGTTTACTTCATAGCAGCAACGGCCTATGGCCGGGCCGATCGCGGCCAGGATATCGGCCTGCCTTGAACCGAACATGCCAACAAGGGCCTCTACCCCTTTCCTTCCTATTTCTCCGGCGGTCCCCTTCCAGCCAGCATGGAGCGCCGCAACCACTTTCTTCATCGGGTCGAGGAGGAGGATGGGGACGCAGTCCGCCACGCTGACACCGATCATTACCCCCGGCTGGTTGGTGATGAGGCCGTCACATTCGATTTTGAGAAAATGGGCGTAATCGGGATTGGGGGTGTCAATCACCAGGAGGTCGGTACCGTGCACCTGAGTGACGGTAACAAGGCGTTCGACCCTGGTGCCGAAGGCCCTGGCCAGGATACTCCTGTTCCCCTGCACATAGTGTGGATAATCCTGGGTAGCTGTCCCGAGGTTAAGCGAATTGTAAGGCTGTCGCGATATCCCTTCATGCCGGGTTGTGAAACCCTGAAGCGTCGCTCCTGTCGCGGCGAAGATGTGGGGCTCCAGATAATGGACCTTGCCGGCCTTTTTCATTTCCATTGTTAAGACTCCATATAAACCGCTTGCTGCTGATTCTTAACCGCCAGTCAAAAGCAGATGGCTTTCAAGATACGCGATGATCCGCGCCATATCCGCCGGCAGGTCGGTGTCGAATTCCAAATATTCACAGGTCACAGGATGGATGAAGCCGAGGGTCTTGGCATGGAGCGCCTGGCGCCCCAATCCCTTGATCAACGTGACCAGCTGCGGGTCGTGGATGTTTGTCAGACGCCCGCTGCCGCCGTATACCGGGTCGCCTGCCAGCGGGAGGCCCGCCTCGGAAAGATGCACCCTGATCTGATGAGTCCGGCCGGTTTCCAGCTTAAGCCGCATTAGGGTCAGGCCCTGGTAGCGGCCTATTGCCTGCCAGTGGGTGATTGCCTGCTTCCCCCGCCTGGCCGTGCCCGACATGCGCTTCCTGTCCACCGGGTGCCGGCCAATGGCCGATTCTATCTTCCCCTTGTTGGCCTTGGGTGAGCCAAAAACCAGGGCGAGGTAAACCCTCTTGATGGTGTGCTCCTTGAACTGTTGGGATAGGGAGCGATGGGCCGTGTCGTTTTTGGCCACAACCAGGATTCCCGAGGTGTCCTTGTCGATCCGGTGGACAATGCCGGGGCGTAATTCTCCGCCGACCCCGGAGAGGTCACGGCAATGCCCGAGCAGGGCGTTAACCAGGGTGCCACCCGCATTCCCGGCTCCCGGATGGACCACCATCCCCGCCGGTTTATTCACCACCACAAGATCTCTGTCCTCATACAGTATCTCCAAAGGGATTGCTTCAGCAGCCAGTTCCGCAGGTTGAGGAGGGGGGATGGTCACAGTTATTGCCTCACCCCCTCTCAATTTGAAGGAGGGCTTTTGCGGCAACCCGTCAACTTTTACAAGCCCGGACTCGATGAGGCGCCTTGCCATGGATCGGGTCAGCCCCTCGATCACCCCGACGACCTGGTCCAACCTGGCGGGTTCGCCGCCGGCCGGGAAAATCAGTTCCTTCTTTTGCACATTGTTGCCTTTTGCCAATTTTTAAAACAGCAAAGGCGCGATCATATAAACCGCGCCCTGTCTATTCCCCTGTTGTATGCAGGCCGGTCACCAGATGAAAGATTCGATCTTCCCCGCCCGTTTGATAAGGACATCGACGATAGCGATGTCGTAGATATTGGATGCCGCCAGTTGCGGATCCACCCGGGAGATAAAGTGCTGCCGCCCCTCTTCGAGCTCTTCCTGGAGGAGGTCGAAGATATTGTCGTTTTTGATCCCGGTTTCAACTTTTTCCCGGTTGTAGAGGGCCACATCGGAAATAATGGCGCGGGCAAGCCTTTTTGCGTGATCAGGGTTATCTATGAGGCTCATATGTTTCCTCTGACTGGCATTGAATCTTTTTGCAGGTGCATCATACTATATATTTTCATCGGACACTATCTAATTCTTAGGGCGAAATAAATATTGGCTTCACCCCGCTTGACCAGAAGGGCCACACTTCCCCTTCGTTCAGCTTCCTTCATGGCACTGGCGTAATCAGCCAGGCCGGCAACTTTTTTCTGGTTGACGGAGATGATGATGTCGCCGCGCTGAATACCCGATTCCGCGGCCACTCCTTCCGGATCGACATCAGTTACCATAACGCCTTTGATTCCTCGCAAACGCATATTAGCCGGGAGTTCCTCAACAGTAAGACCGAACCATCCCGTCTGGGGCTCCACGGACCTGGGTTTGACGGCTGAAGCGCTTTCGGAATTCCCTACTGTCACGAAGAGTTTCTGCTTACTGCCTTCACGGAATATCTCCACCTCCACCTTCTCGCCGACCGGGGTATCAGCCACCACGAGCTGCAACTGGCGGGAATCCCTTATTTCTTTGCCGGCAAAGCGGATGATTATGTCCCCCTGTTTTAAACCCGCTCTTTCCGCGGGACTGCCGGCCATAATGTCGCTGACGAGGGCCCCCTGAGGCCTGGTCAGGCCAAAGGACTTGGCGATTTCCTCGGTGACCGGCTGTATGGAGACCCCCAGCCAGCCCCGTGTCACGCTTCCCTTTTTGATAAGCTGGGCTACCACCTGTTTCGCCATATTTACCGGAATGGCAAAACCTATACCCTGGCCTGCCGCAACAATGGCGGTATTTATGCCGACCACTTCGCCATAGACGTTCAAAAGTGGGCCGCCAGAATTGCCGGGATTGATCGAAGCATCGGTCTGGATGAAGTCTTCGTAGGTCTCAATCCCCATATTGGAGCGGCCGGTTGCCGAAATGACCCCTACGGTCACGGTCCGGTCGAGGCCGAACGGGTTGCCGATGGCAATTGCCCACTGGCCGACCTGGAGTTTGTCCGAATTGCCTAGCACCGCAGCCGGCAGGGGCTGGCCGGCATTAATCTTGATAACGGCGATATCGGTCTTGGGGTCACTCCCCACAACCTTTCCGTTGTATTCCTTATCGTTGGAGAGTTTTACCTGAATACTTTCGGCATCACGCACCACATGGTCGTTGGTTATGATATACCCGTCGCTGTTGATAATGAAACCGGAGCCCAGGCTTTTTTCCCGCCTGTACTGGGGCCTCATCTGACCGCCGCTGAAGAAGTCGTCGAAAAATGGAGAAAACTCGAAGAATGGCTGGACCAGCTTTTTCTTGCTCACGGTGGAGATGTTGACCACGGAGGGGTTTACTGCCTTCACCACATTGGTAAAGGCCTGCTGCGAGGCAAGGATGTCCTTGGGGACTTCCTGAACTGGCGCTTCTTTACGTGATGATTCGAAGAACAAAGGTTCCTGCTTTTTCTTGCAGGAACAAAGAGAGAGTGACAGGATAAGGAGACAGGTCAGGTAACGGCCGATTCGCATAAATACCTCACAACAACTTGAAACTGTTACAAGAGTAGCCAAAAACCCGCATAATGTCAACACAGAATCCAATAGGACGGCTGTTAAATAACTTGCCCGTGCTTAAGGAATATGATAAATGGTTATAGTTATTGAACCCGACACTCCTTTGCCGGCCGGAGGTTGCAGAATATGGAAATCAGGATAGTTCCCCTTCCCGATGTGAAGAAAAAACCCAGGTTTGTCGATGATGCGAAGCTCGCTTTCGGCAGGATTTTCACCGACAGGATGTTAATGGCTGAATGGAATGCGGACCAGGGATGGTTTGATGCGCGGATCGAGCCTTATGCCCCCTTTGTCCTTGATCCGGCATGCATGGTTTTTCATTATGCCCAGGAAATTTTCGAGGGGCTTAAAGGGTATAAATGGCGCGACGGCACTATCGCCCTTTTCCGGCCCGAGATGAACGCCCGGCGCTTCAACCGTTCAGCCGACCGGATTTGCATGCCGGAAGTACCTGAGGATCTCTTTCTCAATGGGATTATAGAACTGGTTAAGCTAGAGAAAGACTGGATTCCGGCCTCTCCGGGGACCTCCCTCTACATCCGCCCCACCATGATCGCCGTGGATCCGGTGCTCGGCGTCAAGCCCTCCGATCATTACTACTTTTACGTCATACTTTCTCCTGTCGGCGCCTATTACCCCTCCGGCTTCAATCCGGTGCGGATCATGGTTGAGGATAAGTTCGTCCGCGCCGTACCGGGCGGCACCGGCGACGCCAAGACCGGCGGCAATTACGCCGCTTCATTAAAGGCAGCTCTGGAAGCGAAGAAGAAAGGTTTCGAGCAGGTGCTCTGGCTTGACGGCGCTCTTCACCGTTATGTGGAAGAGGTTGGATCGATGAATATTTTCTTCGCCTATGGCGACCTGGTGGTGACCGCTCCGCTTACCGGTTCCATCCTGAGCGGGATCACCCGCGATTCGGTCATAAGACTCGCCGATTCCCTGGCATTCAAGGTAGAAGAGCGCCAGATCGACATCGACGAACTGATAGCGGGTATCCGCTCCGGGAAGGTGACTGAGGCCTTCGGGAGCGGCACTGCCGCGGTTATCACCCCGGTCAGTCACCTTGCGTTCCGGGATGAACTGCACCAGATAAGCACTGGAGGCGTAGGCCGGCTTACACAAAAGCTGTACGACACCCTGACCGGCATCCAGTACGGCCGGATCGAGGACCCCTTCGGTTGGATCAGAAAAATAGCATGATTTTTGATGACTGGGGGGGCACGCCTTCCCATTACTGGTATCATTCATGGAAAAACAACCCTCCGACAATAAGCTCTGCCTTTCCTGCCGTAGGTCGTGCAAACAGCAGGCAACCGTCGTAGTCGCCCGCTGCCCCCGCTACTACGCCGGGCCCAAAATCAAGCGCCGGTCTTGGAAGCAGCTTGAGCTTGGATTCATTGTTTCTGATAATAACTCGTAAGCCTCCTCGTCTCCGAATCTCAAATACAGTCATTACGGGTCCGGCGATAACGGTTAAATGGATCTCGTATCAATCCTTTTTAAACAGGATCATATAAGGGTAATAAACCGGCAGTGGTGCGCGTTGCAAGCAGGCGAGAAAACGAGGCCGTTGAGCTATTAAGCGTACAAAAACTCACGAGACCACCCGCAGAGTTTTCCAAGAGCCTGCTAGGAGTTGTGCAGCGTAACCCCGTAATCCCCGCAGACCCTTGCGAAATCTTCACCCACCGCAGCGGTCGCCGCCACATCCCGCCCGTCAGCGGCGCAAAACGCCATGGAGCGGCAATGAAGCATGATGCGCGGCGCGGCAGGGCCGCCATAAGCCTGGTCACCAATGATGGGAAGGCCTGAGTGGGCGAGATGCACCCGGATCTGATGGGTGCGGCCGGTCAAAGGCCTGGCCTCCAAGAGGGCTGCCCCGTGGCCTCGGGCCATGACCCGGAACAGGGTGTGCGCCTCCTTGCCGGAGAGAGACACCCCGTAGCGGAATTTGGAGAGCCTGCCGATCGAAACGTTCACAGTCCATGTCTCTTCTTCCGGATTCCCGTAAACGAGCGCCCAATAGACCTTCTCCACCTTCCCGGCCTTAAGCATTGCCGAGATATGGGTGGCTGCGCGCTTGCCCTTGGGGAAAAAAATGACGCCGGAGGTGCCGAGATCTAGGCGGTGGATTACCCGGGCAGGCTCATTCACCCCCTGGGATTTGAGGTATCTATCCACGGCGTACTCGACCGTTCCCTTCAGCTGATAGGGAGTTCGCTGGCTGTTTATCCCCGCAGCCTTGTTCACTGCAAGATATTCACGGTCCTCGTAGAGCATGTCGGCCGGCGTATAGCTCAGATCGATAAAACGTTCCTGCTCCATTAACCCGAGGGCGATTTCATCACCATCGCGGAGCATGCGGGAGGCAACCCTGACCAGTACACCGGCAACCGTGCATCCGCCCCGGTCGATTATTCGGCGGATATCCCCTTTGGAGAGCCGGGGGAATAGTGCCTTTGCCCCGTCATCGAGCCGCATGCCGGCCTGTCCCGCTCCAGCCTTCGCCTTGAGGATCATCCTTTTCCCCCTTCGACCCGAAAAAGAAGGGCAATGGTCTTGCCGTCGCTGATCCGGCCGTCCAGGGCCATTCGAACCGCCTCGGTGAGGGGCAGGCGGATGGTGGCGATATCCTCGTACTCCTCAGGGAGGGCCACCGTAAGGCTCAGGCCAGTGGCGAGGAAGAGATGGATGACCTCGTCGAAAACCCCCGGCGAGGGATGGACCACGCCAAGGGACGCTATTTTTTGCGCCTTGAGCCCGGTTTCTTCGGCCAGTTCCCTAAGGGCGCAGTCTGCCGGTTCTTCGCCGGGATCGAGGCGGCCCGCCGGCGCCTCGATCATGCAGAGATCCACTGCCGGCCTGAGTTGCCGGATCAGGGTCACCGTCCCGTCGTCATGGAGAGGGAGGACCGCCGCGCCTCCCGGATGGCGGACGATCTGAAAGGTATGCCACCCCTTCTCCCCGATCATTACCTCCATCTGTTCCATATCCACTACCAGCCCACTGAAAAGCATAGTCCTGTTGCGCATCTCCATTATATCTCTCCAGGAATCATTGCAATTACACCCAATTTAAGTCGAAAAAAGCCCCTTTCCCTTCATATCCCCCAGCCATAGAAAAGGCCTCGCGGCAATAGTTGCCGGCGAGGCCTTAGTCATCCTATTTGCAGCCGGGACAACTAGATTCGTCCCCCACGCTTCTTCACCACTTGGCAAAACATACATTCTGCTCACGCGCCGCCTTCGTCTCGTCGAGGCGCGAGACCGGCATGGTGATCGGCGCCTGGCGGAGCTCTTCAGGGTTCCGTTCGGCGGTCTCCGCCGCCTCGATCATCGCCAAGATAAATGAGTCCAAGGCCTCTTTACTCTCTGTCTCGGTAGGCTCGATCATGATCGCCTCCTTGACAATGAGCGGGAAATAGACTGTTGGGGGATGGAAGCCCCGGTCGATGAGGTATTTGGCGATGTCGATAGCGTGCACCCCGTGTTTCAGTTGCCTGCTCGCGGAGAATACGCATTCGTGCATGCAGGTCTGGTCGTAGGGAAGGTCATAATGGGATTTCAGGCGGCTCAGGATGTAGTTGGCGTTGAGGACCGCCTGCTCGCTCACCTCGATCAGCCCTTTCCTTCCCAGCAACGTGATATAGGCATAAGCCCTTACCATCACGCCGAAGTTGCCGAAAAAAGTACTGATCCGGCCGATGCTCTGCGGCAGGTCGCGATCGGTCTGCAGGCCATAGGTGCCGTTGGCCCGCACCGCAATCCTAGGTGTTGGCAAAAACGGGATCAGCGCCCTTTTGACGCCGACCGGACCGCTTCCAGGACCACCACCGCCATGAGGAGTGGCGAAGGTCTTGTGGAGGTTCAGGTGGATCACGTCGAAGCCGATGTCGCCGGGGCGAACGCGGCCCAGAATGGCGTTCAGGTTGGCACCGTCACAGTAGACAAGGGCGCCGCTCTCGTGAGCGATGTCGCAGATCTCCGCGACATGCGGGTTGAAAAGACCGAGGGTGTTGGGGCAGGTCATCATCACCGCCGCCACTTCTTCGTTCATAGCCGCTTTGAAGAGTTCCATGTCCATGTCGCCGTAAGGGGCGGTTGGCACGGTGATGATCTCGTATCCCATCATGGCGGCCGAGGCAGGGTTGGTGCCGTGGGAGGAATCGGGGACAATTACGTATTTCTTCCGGTTCCCCAGAGCCTTGTGGTAGGCGGCGATCATCATGATGCCGGTCATCTCCCCGTGGGCCCCGGCCAGGGGGAGGGTGCATACCTCGGCCATGCCGGTGATCTCGGCCAAAAGCTTCCCCAGCTCATAAAGCAGCTCCAGCGAGCCCTGGGCACAGGCGTCCCCTCCCGGCAGGAGCGCGGTCATCGGGTGGGAATCGGCAAAGAGCCCTGCCACGTTCTCCATCACCTTGGGGTTGTACTTCATGGTGCATGAGCCAAGGGGATAAAAATTGGTGTCCACCGAAAAGTTGCGCCGGGAGAGATTGGTGAAGTGACGCACCATCTCCAGTTCGCTCACCTCCGGGAGGTAAGGCGCTTCCTTGCGTAAAAGATTGTCCGGGAGCAGGGGTGCCGGCGGCACATCGGAAGCCGGAAGAGTTGCCCCGCGTCGGCCGGGGCGAGATTTTTCATAGATCATTTGCATACTTGCCACTCCATTTTATGCGCCAGAAGGTCGATTTCCGCCTTCGTCCGCTTCTCGGTCACCGTTACCGTCAGGCAGTGCGCCATCTCCGGGTACCATTCCCCGAGCGGAACACCGGCGGCGACCTTCTTGCTCAGGAGCTTTTCAACCACCGGACCCGCATCCTTTGGCAGCGCCAGTGTGAACTCGTTGAAGGTAGTGCCTGGATTTAAGATAGTGACCCCGGGGAGCTTGGCAAAAACCGACTTGGCGTACTCCGCCTTGTCGTAGTTGAGCCGGGCCATCTCAGCAAACCCCTTGCGGCCCAGGCTTACAAGGAAGATCAGTCCCCGCAGGGCGCAAAGGCTCTGGTTGCTGCAGATGTTGGAGGTCGCCTTGTGCCGTTTGATATGCTGTTCCCGCGCCTGGAGGGTGAGGACGAAACCGCGCCGTCCCTCCCTGTCCACCGTCTCGCCGACAATCCGCCCCGGCAGGTTGCGGATATATTTCTTGTTCGTGGCGATAAAACCGAACGACGGGCCCCCAAAGGAGAGCGGATTGCCAAGGCTCTGGCCGTCGCCGGTGACGATATCTGCCCCCATCTCGCCCGGGCTTGCCACCAGGCCGAGGCTGATCGGGTAGACCGAGGCGGCCAGGAGCGCCCCTTTGGCATGGGCCAGCTCGGCCAGGTCGCGAAAATCATCGAGGCTGCCAAAGAAGTTCGGGTTCTGGACGAGCACCACGGCGGTCCGGTCATCTACCGCGGAAGTGAGCAGGGGACGGTCGACAATCCCCTCCCGGGGAGGGATTTCCACGACCTTCACCGCCAGGTTGGCCAGATAGGTTTTCACCACCTGCCGATAGAAGGGGTTGGCCGCGCCGTCGATTACCACCTTCTCCCGGCCGGTAATGCGCAACGCCATCATAGCTGCTTCCGCCATGGCCGTCGCGCCGTCATAGAGAGAGGCGTTGGCGGACTCCATGCCGGTCAGCCGGCAGATAGCGGTCTGATACTCGAAGAGCGCCTGAAGCGTCCCCTGTGAGCACTCCGGCTGGTAGGGGGTGTAAGCGGTATAAAACTCGGCGCGCCCGGCCAGGTGGTCCACCACCGCGGGGATCAGGTGGTCATAATAACCGCCGCCGATGAAATTGGTGATGTTCAGGTTATTCTTCCCGGCAAGCTCTCCAATGTGCCTGGAGAGCTCGAACTCCGACATCCCCGGCGGCAGGTAGAACGATCTGGTCCTGAGATCGGCGGGGATCGTCGCGAACAGATCCTCGACGGTCGCCACGCCGATCACCGCGAGCATCTCCTGTATATCCTCAGGGGTATTGGGGCAATAGCTCGTGTTGCTCATTCGAGACCCCGCAGATACTCATCGTACTCCAGGCAAGTCAAGAGGTTTGCCAGTTCCTTCACATCGGCCATCTCGATCCAGGCGATCCACCCTGCTTCTTCGGGGCTTTCGTTGACTATTTCCGGCGTTTCTTCCAGGGCGTCGTTCACCTTGACCACCTTTCCCGACACCGGCGCAAAGATATCGCTCGCCGCTTTGACCGACTCGATGCTGCAGAGCTCCCCGAACTGCTTCACGCTCTTGCCGGTCCGGGGAAGCTCCACATAAGTGATGTCTCCCAACTGGTGGGCCGCATAGTCAGTAATGCCGATAGTGGCGATCCCTTCTTTGACCTTGACCCATTCGTGTTCCTTGCTGTAATAGGTTTCCGTCATGATTCCCTCCCATGTATTGAATCTCAATATCAGTCGCTAACAGCTAGTCTCTATTTCACGAGCGCAGCGACCCCCCTGTGTAAAACGGCAGATCACAGGCCGTCGCTTCCATGCTCACGCTCCCGTGCCTGATGGCGAAATGCGCTCCGGATTCGGCCGCTTCCGGCTTGACCAGGCCGATACCGATCCCGCAACCAAGCATGGGGGAGAATGCCCCGCTGGTGACAAAGCCGGCAGGCTCCCCTTCGTGCCATATCTCGTAATGGTGCCGCGGGGAGCGACGGGATGCCACCCTGAACGCCGCTCTTACCCTGGTCAGGCCCTCCCCCTGCTGCTTAAGGAGCGCATCACGACCTACAAACTCCTTATCGAAATTGACGAACCCGGGAAGCCCAGCTTCCAGGGGCGTAATATCTTCATCAATGTCGCTCCCGTAGAGGCTGTACCCCATTTCCAGGCGGAGCAGGTCACGGGCCCCCAACCCTGCAGGTTTGACCCGTTCGTCGGAAAGGAGCAAACGCCAAAGTTCCACTACCTTTTCGGCGGGGAGAAATATCTCGTAACCCAGCTCGCCGGTATAGCCGGTGCGGCTGACGATTGCCTCGACATCGAGGAGGTGCACCCTGATGAATCTGAAATAAGGAATGGCCACGATTTCCGCGCCGAATGCCTCTGCCAGTATCTCCCGCGCCAGCGGGCCCTGGAGGTCGATCTTTCCGGTAACCTCTGAGATGTCCCGGAACTCCCCCCCCTTAAGCCTTTCGCTTACGGTGGTAAAGTCCTTGGCAATGGTGGCGGCGTTGGTCACGATCATCGCCTCGTTCTCCGCCAGGCGGAAAACGATCAGGTCGTCGATGACCCCTCCCCTTTCATTGAGGAGAAAGCCGTAGCGGGAACGGCCTATCGGAATGCCGGCGACGGAAAAGGTGAAGACATCCTCCAGACCGCTTGCCACGATGTCACCCCGGAAATGAAACTCCCCCATATGGCAGATATCGAACAGGGCCGCCTTCTCCCGGCACCATCGGTGCTCGGCGATGATCCCCTCGTACTGGATAGGCATGTTCCACCCGCCGAACGAGGCAATTAGGGCTTTCAATTTCGTGTGTTCGGAGATAAGCGGTGTACTTTTCAGTGCGTCCATAAATTCCCTCGATTTCGCTTAAAAAACGCGCTGGTTAATGTAAATTATTTGCCACTGTTTGTAAACAATAAAACCCCCTTGCCTCAGGCCAGCCACTCTGGTAGTGTAAAATAAAATTTTGAATCGATTAAAACATGAATAGCGGAATTCAGATGCAACAAGACCTGTGGCCAGCGGCCGACGGCAGGTCTTATGCAGTTCGCGCTGAATTATCGCGTTTTGCAAACAGGAGTTATCCGTGCGCATCATCGACCAGCAACTGCTCAACCGGATTTCCTCTGAAGCCCGGGAAAACCCTCGGCAGCGCAAAAATTTCAATCTGCACCCAGGCGACGATTTCTGTTGCCACAGGCTCCTCAATGCAATGGAGCCGGCGTCGTATATCCGCCCCCACCGGCACCTGCACCCGGCAAAAGACGAATCGATGGTCATGGTGCGGGGACGGATGGGTGTGCTGGTTTTCGATGAGGCCGGAACTGTCCTGAATCATGTTATCATCAGCCCAGCCGGCGCGGCCGTTGCGGTTGACATTCCGCACGGCCTGTTCCATACCGTGGTCAGCCTGGAGTGCGGCACGGTTTTCTTCGAGTCCAAGGCCGGACCCTACCTGGCGCTGACCGAAAAGGAAAAGGGTGGGTGGGCTCCCGCCGAGGGGACGCAGGAAGCGGCTTCCTACCTCGCCCATCTCAAGCGGCTCCTTAAAGGATGAGATGATCTGCGTGCGCACCCTGCTCATATCCCTTTTTCTGGTGCCTTTATTCCTGCCAGCCGCAGGCGCCTGGCAATTCCGCCCTTTCAGCGGCATCGGTGTGTTGATCCTCCGCCCCCTCAACGCGGAAAGTCCAGCTGCTACGGTGCCCATCACCTTTTACCGCGATCCGGGAGTGACGAGGATAGTCGAGCACCCTGCCGTGGAGATTCCCCGGCTTTCCTCCATCATAAGTATGCCAGCCGGTGAATATCCTTTGGCGGTTATGGGGAAAAAGGGGAACTGGCTGCTCATAGCTTATGATGACGCCGGGCGTGAAGGATGGATTAAGATGGCGCGCTGGTGGGATTATATCACCTGGGAGGATTTTCTCAAGGGACGCGTTCTCCGGCTTCTCCCCTGCCTGAATAATGGGGTTTATGCGCTCCGCTTAGGGCCTTCGGCATCGTCACCACAGACCGGCACGCCGTCCGGAAAGGAAAGCCTGCGAATAATCAAGGTTGCAGATGACTGGGTCCTGGTCAGCGCCGATTCCGGCCTGCGCGGCTGGCTCCCCTGGAGAGACGGCGACGGCCGTTTACTGGTTAGCATTGACTAGAAATTCATAACAAAATTCATAACAAAATTATTGACTGGACAGGCAATTTGTGCTATTTTTTGTTGATATGTTCAGTCTTTCTTTTGGAAAACATGCATATGGGGCACGAGCTAAAAGCGCCGCGGCGTTTTCCGTCGCAGGCTTGCCCGCCGCCTTGTAGAAGCAGTATACCAGTTTGTACAGTAAGGCCGTGGGTTTTCCCCGCGGCCTTTTTATTTCAACTTTCAAAATGTGGTTACCTACTCGATAATTCAAAAAAGTTTTATATAGCGAGGTAGTTAATGAGAAATGATCTGGTAAGCACCGGCGCAGGCGAAATGACCTATGAGATTCGCAACATCGTCAATGTGGCGGAAAAGCTCCAGCGACATGGTGTGCGGATAAACTGGGAAAATATCGGTGACCCGATCATGAAAGGGGAAATTATCCCCGGATGGATGAAGGAGATCGTGGTCAGGGAAACAATGAATGACGACACCTGGGGCTACTGTCATACCCGGGGGGTGCTGGAGACCCGCGAGTTCGTCTGCGAGCTTACCAACCGGCGTGGAGGCGCACAGGTAACCCCCGACGACATCATCTTCTTCAACGGCCTGGGAGAAGCAATCACCAAGGTCTATGGCTGCCTCCGTCCGGAAACGCGCGTCCTCTTCCCGTCGCCTACCTACACCACCCACACCCTCGGTGAAGCGATGCACGCCAACTCGGCGCCGATCTGCTACCGGCTCAAACCGGAAGACAACTGGTACCCGGACCTGGAAGACCTGGAAAACCACATCAAGTATAACCCGCAGATCAGCGGGATCATGCTCATCAACCCGGACAACCCGACCGGCATGGTCTACCCTGCAAAGACCCTTGAAAAGATCGTCGCCATCGCCCGCAAGTACGACCAGTTCATCATCGCCGATGAGGTCTACAACAACATCCTGTACAACGCCCAGCAAACCGTTCCCATCTCCGCGGTGGTCGGCAGCGTTCCGGCCATTGCCATGAAGGGGATTTCCAAGGAATTTCCATGGCCCGGCGCGCGCTGCGGCTGGATCGAGGTCTACAACTATGGTAAGGATCGCCGCTTCGACAAATACATCAATACCATCCTCACCGCCAAGATGAACGAGGTCTGCGCAACCACCCTGCCCCAGAAGGCAATCCCGGCCATCATGTCCCACCCCGAATACCAGGGTTATCTCAATGAGCGGATTGCCCGCTACGAACAGATTAGCAACATCACCTACAACTTTCTTAAGGAAGTGCCTGGTCTCATGGTCAACCGGACCAACGGGGCGTTCTATATGGCGGTCGCCTTCCAGGACGGCCTTCTCACCAATAAATATAGCCTTCCCATCGCCAATCCGGAAGTGAAGGAACTGGTGGAAAACCTCGTGGGCGCTCCGGGTGTCACGCCGGACAAACGTTTCGTCTATTACCTCCTTGCAAACACCGGCATCTGCGTTGTCCCCCTCTCATCCTTCTCCACCCCGCTCCAGGGATTCAGGGTCACCCTCCTGGAAAAGGATAAAGCGGAGAGCGAGCGTGTCTATCGGATCCTGGCGGAAAAGATCGTGGAATACCTGAATTCCTGATTGTCCGCAGCAGCCGGCTTCTTTGCATTTTCATCATGTTGGGTATCCAGATTTCATGGTTGATGAGGTGCTATAGCTTGCCTTCTTCGATCATCCTAACCCATGTTGATATGTCTGCTCGGCAGTTTATTTTTTGCTCGGTAGAATTGTTGATGGAGTTGTTCTTGCGAATATGGTGAGTGGCTATAGGCCATCATATCTTCGTCCTGTATTGGCTATATATATAATATTATATCTATAGATTAATTAGCTGCTAAAGACCCCTTTCCAATCTATTCATCACCCTGATCAGGCTATTCAAACACTCGGCATAGGCAGTTTTCGCTGGATGGTAAAAATAGGCCATAATTTCCGGCATCCAATTGTTGACGGCCCGGAAAAGGGGCCAGAAGGCGTCCCTGATCTCCTGCGAAAGTCCTGCTTCCCAACTTCTGAATAAAGATTGGCCTTCCTGGACCGTCAAGGTGTCATAGATGGCAAAAAGTTCTTCCTTGGCCCGGTAGGCTGCGCCCAGGGCCGGGGGGTAGTTCTTTATTCAGGACTCCAGAGTATTCCGGTCGAGCCTTTCCAGGTTCGCTTTCGCGCTAAAGGAGCATAAACCTGCCATGCATTAAGCCTCGATGTTGCTTTTCAGTGAGGCTCCCACTACACTATGTTTTTTCCCATTGTAACCCCCGGGAAAAAGGTATAAAAAAGGCTTAATCCCTTTTTGTCGAGCCCCTGCTGCTGCGATGTGTTCAAAGACACCGCATAGCTATTTGCGGAATAACGTCCCATCCTTGAAAAGGACCTGTAAAAATGAACGGTAATGACGAATTTTTCAACCTGTATAACCATAACTTTGTCCGTGTTGCCGTGGCAATACCGGAAATACGGGTTGCAGACCCGGCTTTCAACGTGGACGGTACCATCGACCTGATGAACCGGGCCGCCAAGGCCGGCGCCCTGCTTGTGACCTTTCCGGAACTTGGCCTTTCCGCCTATTCCTGCGACGATCTTTTCCACCAGCACTCTCTCCTGGACGCCTGTCTTGAGGCCCTGGCGAAGGTTCTGGAAGCCTCCGTCAAGATTCCCATCATAACAGTGGTGGGACTCCCCTTGCAGGTTGACAGCCTCCTTTTCAACTGTGGCGCGGTAATATGTTGCGGACGGCTTTTGGGCATAGCGCCTAAAAGCTATCTCCCCAACTATCGAGAGTTTTACGAGCTGCGCCAGTTTACTCCAGGGGATGCTGCGGTTCGGAAGAATATCGACCTGTTAGGCCAGCGTGACATCCCCTTCGGTAACCGTCTTCTGTTTCAAGTGGAAGAACAGCCCCTCTTTACCTTTTTCGTGGAGATTTGCGAGGATCTGTGGGTGCCGGTCCCACCCTCATCCTATGCTGCGCTGGCCAATGCAACCGTAATCATCAACCAGTCTGCTTCCAATGCCACGGTAGGTAAGGCAGACTTCCGCCGGCTATTGGTGGCCAGTCAGTCGGGACGCTGCCTCAGTGCTTATGTATACTGTGCCGCAGGCAATGGCGAGTCCACGACGGATCTCGCCTGGGACGGACATGGCATGATTTATGAGAACGGCATCTGTTTAGGGGAAACCACGCGGTTTGCCAGCGGCCCGCAGCTTATCACGGGCGATATCGACCTGGACCGTCTGGCCCAGGAACGGATGCGTCAGAACAGTTTCAGTCAGACGGTGCGAAATCACCGTGACACGCTTTCGGAATTCCGCACGGTCCGCTTTAAGGTCGACATCCCGCGCACAGGGATGCTTCTCTCCAACCGTTCATACGAGCGTTTCCCCTTTGTGCCGAGCGATCCGACGAAGCAGGACGAGCGGTGTCGCGAGGTATACGAAATTCAGGTGCAGGGATTGACGAAGAGGCTTCGGTCTACGGGCATCGACAAGGTGGTGATCGGCGTTTCCGGGGGGCTCGATTCGACTCAGGCAATCATCGTCAGCGCCTGGGCCTTGGACTCCATGGGGGTTTCCCGCAGCAATATCCTCGCCTGCATAATGCCCGGCTTTGCCACCAGCCAGCGTACCCTGGACCAGGCGAGGCGTCTTGCCGAGGCACTTGGTTGTACTTCTTTAGAAATAGATATTCGTCCGAGCTGTCTGCAGATGCTAAATGACATCGGCCATCCTTTTGCCAAAGGGAAACAGGTGTTCGATGTCACTTTCGAAAATGTCCAGGCAGGCGAGCGGACAAGCCATCTGTTCCGCCTGGCGAATCAGCACAGAGGAGTCGTGGTGGGAACGAGTGATCTGAGCGAGCTTGCCCTGGGCTGGAGCACTTATGGTGTGGGTGACCATATGGCTCACTACCACGTTAATGCGAGCGTCCCCAAGACACTCATCAGGTATTTGATCCGTTGGACCGCCAAAAGCGGTCTATTTGAGAACGGGGTCAACCAGGTGCTAGAAGAGGTACTTGAGACCGTGATAAGTCCGGAACTCGTGCCGGGTGAGAAGGAAGATCAGCCGGCCCAGCGTTCGGAAGAAATTGTGGGTCCCTTCGAATTACAGGACTTCAACCTCTATTACTCGCTCCGTTTCGGCTATCTGCCGCCAAAAGTGGCGTTTCTGGCGTGGAGCGCTTGGCGTGACCGGATGCAGGGTGTCTGGCCCAGTGTCCCTGAAGATGAGCGACGCCAGTATACTATCGGCGAGATAAAGCGCTGGCTAAGGGTATTCATCGAACGCTTCTTCAAATACAGCCAGTTCAAGCGGAGTTGCATAGCAAACGCCCCAAAGGTAGGCTCCGGTGGTTCCCTTTCGCCGCGTGGCGACTACCGGGCTCCCAGCGACAGTGAGGCGACGGCCTGGCTTTATCAGCTCCAACGGATACCTGATGAGGATCCGGATTGACATCCTTCCCACCCCTGAAGAAGCAGGGATTCCAGATTAGGTCGCCAAAGGCAGTTTAAACTGTGTTTGTGGATATGGATCATTTTTGTACATTCGTAAAATAGTTCTTTCGTGAATTATTTGTCGAAATAGATACTTGATGGCAGAAATAAAAGCCACGTCCAACTCCAAGGTGTGGTATATTTATACAAGTGAAAATATTTGATCCGCATCAATACCGCAAGTTATAAGGAGAAAATTATGAGCAAAGGCGAGGACAGTAAAAAATCAGTTAAAAAAGAACCAACCAAAACCCCTAAGGAAAAAAAGGCTGAAAAAAAGATCAAAAAAGCTGAAAAGAAGAAATAATTGAGAGAGTTAAAGGGGGCAGGTCATACAGGGGACTGAATTGACATTGCCTGACTCTATCTTATAATATCTAACAAATCAAGCAGATAGCCGATAATTTTAAACCATCCGCAAGGATGGGACGGAAAACTTCTTGATCTCCAGAAGACAGCCGGGAAGCCCATATATCTTTGCTGATATTTGGTCCTGGCTTTTTTCGTTTGGCACTCTCAACACAGAAAAATTTAAGAACAGAAGGTGGAACTATGAATATATTTAACATATGGAGTACGGAGAGAGTCTGTCGTACCCGCATGATTAGCCCGGATTTTTTCGAGTGCAAGGTGAAAAGGCCCAACCCCAGATTCTGCGAGTATTCACTCTGCATGGGGAACAGCTTTATCTGCAAACATCCCAACCGCGTTGGATTTTCCAGCCAGAAATAGCTGGGCACTTTCCTGCCTCTCTGGCCCAGTTGGCGCAAGGCAAACAGCGAGGCCGTGAGGGTAATCTGCTTGATCACCCCCCCCCAGCAACGATGTGCTTTGACTTGCTTTTATTGCTGCTACTCAGGCACACTTGCGAGGATTGGCAGCGGTACCCCAAAAACGTTAGTTTACGATTTTTCCCGAATTCTGCGTCCACCCCAAAACGAGAAAAAAATGTTACTCACAGGTACCGGCTGGCACATAATCTTATCGAGCAGATAGGCTGTGTGGAGGGCGAGTTTTTTCCTGATGCATTAAAGGAATGAATATTGGCAAGAATATCAGCAATTTTGCAGGAATAAGTTTCAAGTTCCTATGCTCGTCTGCATCCCCGAACATACTCCTCTTGCTCCCTGGTCTGAATGGCACCAGGCCGCGCCTGTCTAACCCTAGCAATTGCCGCACGAGGGTCCATGCCGAACTCAACTAGAAGCCGAGCAGCAATTGTGCCGGTCCGACCGAGTCCTTCCCGACAGTGGAGCACAATCCTGCCGCCATCCACAAGAACTTTCCGCAACTCCTTCCCAGTCGTGTTCCATTGCTCCTCGAATCTACAATCTGGAATACTGAAATCAACGATCGGAAGGTGGATCCACCTGATGGCTAGCGACTTGGCCTTCTCCGGAAGGTCGGGCACGCCCAATAACTCGAACTCGAAATCCTCGATGAGGCTAACGAGCACCTGCACGCCCCAGTCACGGATTGCCAGGAGATCCAGGTCCAGGTCCCGCTTCCATGGACCGGCCGGAATGCCCAATCCCGCATAACCATCCTTCCCTGGGCAGCCGATCATACCAATCAGGCCGCCGGTGGCCGGCACCTCAACAACGTCGATCCTCAAGGGGGAGGCAATACTGTGATAGGACATCATCTTCCCTTTCCACCTCCTGTATTTCGGGCCTCCCATGGAGACGGTAATCCTTGAAGAATGCACAAAACAATCGGTTCTACCTTGTTTTACGGGATCAAAGGGGTTCTAGCCAAAAATCCGCTCCATATCTGCCAAAAACTCATCTTCATTCTCGAATACCAACCCCCGCATCCCTTGGGACCTTGACCTCTCTACATTGGCGGGCATATCATCCACAAACAGCGCTTCCCCAGGTGCTATGCCGAGGAGGGCGGCCACATCGGCAAAAACGGAAGGGTCCCTCTTACCCTTTTCCAGACGGAAGCTGTTGAAGACGCGGTCGAACTCGCGGTAAAAATTATCCCGTTCATCGAGCCGCTCCAGCCAGTCGGTCTGGTCGCTAAGTATTGCGGTAATGATACCCCTCCGGCTTAGCCGCCGCACCGCTTCCAGCATCCGCGGCCGGATGGCGAAGCGGGTAAGTATCTCGCCGGAGAGCTCCGCATCGGTTCCGGCAAGGCCGGCCCGCTTGCGCATCATGGCCCAGAAATCGGCCTCGCCCGCCCGCCCCGTTATGTAACCTGAGTCATATATGGCATCCATCCCTAACCGGATCAGTTCCTCAGGGTCAAGCCCGTGACGCCGGGCAATGGCATGGAGCCCTTCCCGAAATCCCTCCGTTGCGATCACCCCGCCGAAATCGAAGAGGACCGCCCGGAGCCCGTGACCGGCTTCTTTTCCCGCCAGTGTCGTACGGTAAATGGTATGCCACTGCAAGGTGTCACGCCATCCTTCCACACTGTTAAGGGGAGTGACGATCTTGACCGCGTCGAAGCGGAGCTTGTCATGGCTGACAAATGTCCGGCGCGCCAGGGCCTCCTTTTCCCTGAGCGGCAGATCGGCATAGAGGAGGCTCAAGTGAGGAACCAGCTCATAGTGTGAAACATCGCTGAATCCTTCTTTCAACCGATCATGGATGCGGCGCAGAAGTGGATGCTCCTCGAATTCGATGAGGAGGGTCTTGAAATAGTCAGGTGTACATCCGATTCCCCGCACACGCAGGGTTATGGGGGATATTCCGACCACGGCGGCGTCAATTGCCTTTTGTAAGACAAGAGGGTCGGGAAACATCCCAGAATAAATAGTGACATGGGGCTCAAAGGGAGGGAGATCGTACTTTGCGCTTGTTTCCCTGATTAATCTGTCGAGGTATGCGAAATCATCTCCGGCTGGAGTGAGGAAGACGGAGCAGCGCTGAGGTCCGTTATCCATGTGGACATTCTCTGACATTTTTCTATAAATTCCTTTCCAAATCGGGTTATGCTAACGATTCGCAGTCATAGGGTTTCTGGTCTGAACCCGCTTCGGCTGTTCAGCGACAATTAAACTCCCTTCAGCCTCACTGGTTGCCGATTCGCAGGACCGGCTTAATGGTCTTGCCGCTTCTCGCATCATCCATCGCCTCGTTGATGTCGGCGAAGTCATAGAACCTGACGAAACGGTCGAAAGGGAATTCCCCAGCACGGTACAGCTCTATCAACATGGGGATTAAGCGTTGCGGCACGGCGTCCCCCTGGATAATGCCGATGGCCTTCCGCCCTCCAGGCAAACCACCCCTTCCGGCTGCCGTGGCAACAAAAGTGGCGGTGCCGTGTCGGTTCAACACCTCCACGGCTATCTCTTCCATCTCCGGAACGCCGGTCGTCTCCACCACGTAGTCTACGCCGCTACCGGTTATCCTGGCGATACGGGAAAGGAGGTCCCCTCCGCGATTGTCGATGGTGTGAGTGGCTCCAAGTTCCAGCGCGAGTTTTAGCCGCTGTGGGAAGATGTCGACAGCGATGATGGGGTGCGAACAACTGGTCCGCGCCGCCATTACCGCAGCGAGCCCCACCGCTCCGCTTCCAAAAACGGCGAGGCTCGCGCCTTTCGGGACCGCCAGGGAGTTAAACACTGTGCCGGCACCGGTTTGAAGGCCGCACCCCAGAGGAGCCAGGAGTTCGAGGGGAAGGTCGTTGGCGACCGTGACAAGGTTCCGTTCCGTTGCCAGGAGGTGTGTCGCGAAAGAGGATTGCCCGAAGAAATGCCCGCGCACGCCACTGGCATGCAGCGCGTTGCTCCCGTCCAGACGCCCGAAACCAAAGTTTGCTTTGTAGAAGCTGTTGCAATGAGCAGGGCGGCCTGACACGCATTCGCGGCAACGGCCGCAGGAAGCAAAGGAGAGGAGAACGTAATCGCCTGGGCGGACATTCTTCACTCTCTTCCCGACACGCTCCACCACACCCGCACCCTCGTGCCCAAGCACCAGAGGATCACCCCCATCATACCAATCGTCCACAAAAGCGATGTCGGTGTGGCAGATGCCTGAGGCAATCACCCGCACCAGCACCTCGTCCTCCCGGGGAGCTTCAATATAGAGGGATTCGATTGTTAGCGGTCCCCCCTTGTTACGTAGAACCGCCGCGCGGATCTCTAGAGCTTTGTTGTTGTTGAGGCGAGTCACCAGGCTTTCCTCCTTCGGGTGTGCAGAAATCTCGTTTCATCGGGTTTGGGCGTGACTACATGAAAACCCAATGTGCGTTAAAATAGGGGCACCTCTCGTCTGCATGGAGGATATTACATTTTTCGCTATCCAAGGTCTAGTTCTCGGGTTAGCCCTTGACCCGTTCCCTGTAAGCACTTGGCGTTTCTCTCGCGATAAGTGCAAATGATTTAGCGAAGGCGCTCAGACTATTGAAGCCGACAGAATATGCAACATTGGTGATGTTCGCATGGGGTTCAGTTAGCAATTCCATAGCTCGCAAAATACGTGCATGGAGCCGGAACTGGCGCCATACTATCCCCGTTTCCTCAGCAAACCGTCGTCGAAAGTGGCGTGGTGAGAGTGCAGCTGCTTTTGCTGCTTCTTCAACCGTTGCGGACTCAAGGTTTTCCAGCGTGTACTCCATCGCGGCAGCTATCTGCTTGGATTGTGATGCTGGAAGCCTGAAAGGCATTTCTTCTTCCAACCAACCGGAGCATAACAACCCGAAAGTTTTGAAAAATGAATTTGCAATGGCATCATTGCAATCACGGTTGACTGGCCAGCGCATGGCAAAGAGAACCATCTCCCTGACAATTGGAGCCACTGAGATAATCCTCACCTCGTTAATCGTCGTAGGAACAAGTTCTGGGTGAAAGAACACTGACCCGGAATGTACTTTATTCAAAGTCGTGCGATGCATGACACCTGCCGGAATCCACATAGCACGCTGGGGTGGTAAAAGGTAAAGTCCGCTATCCGCCTCAACACGGAGCGTCCCGGAAAAGGCATACAGCAACTGATGCCGTGAGTGAGAATGCCAGTCATAAGTGATGCCGTCAGCCGAATCAAGGTAAGCAAACGACTCCAGCGGCGATGCTTCAATACCGCTGGCATCGATATATTCCTGAGTTTCGCTGTTCGTTAATCGCTTGACCATACTGGCAGTATCGGAAAATTTAATGGCCGAATCAAGATAATAATTGTCCTTATAGCGTTAGCGGGAGGTACGACTTGAGAGTAAGATAACCTCCATCGTGGCGTGGAGCCAAAAGGAGAAACAGACATGGCAAACCAGCAGGAACATATCAAATCAATCATCGACCAGTTCACCAAGCAGGCCGTCCCTTTCGCACAAACGCCCGAGCTTTCTCAAAAAGAAGCTTTTGATTTGCTGCTTGAATCAACCGGAGTCACAAGCACCGACACGGTTCTTGATGTGGCTTGTGGTCCGGGCATAGTTGCCTGCGAGTTTGCAGAAAAGGCGCAACATGTCACCGGTATTGATATCACGCCAGCAATGGTTGAACAGGCGAAAAAGCGGCAAAATGAAAAGAAGTTGAGCAACCTGACATGGCACCTTGGCGATATATCGCCGCTCCCCTATTCAGATAACTCATTTTCAATGATCATTACCCGGTTTTCATTCCACCACTTCAATGACCCTAAGGCGGTGTTGCAGGAAATGATACGCGTCTGCAAAAGTGGTGGAACCCTTATGGTCGCCGATGTAGCTCTGCCGCCTGAAAAAGTAGATGCATATAATCGTGTCGAAAAGCTAAAAGACCCATCACATACGCGGGCGCTGACTGAAATCGAATTCATGGAGATGGCTGTAGAACTGGGAATTCAGGATATACAAACATTTTTTTTCAGGGTGGAGATGGAGCTTGAAGCTCAGTTAAGGTCATCATTTCCCAATCCCGGAGACGAAGAAATTATAAGGCGGATGTTTCGAGAGGATTTGGGGAAAGACAACTTGGGTTTTGGAGCACACCTCGTTGCCGGTGCAATCCATATTGCATACCCGATCATGGTGCTGAAGGGGAAGAAGCCGTAGCAACTATGCATAGATGCTTTCCAAAACCAGCCCTGCTCTGTCGCATTGTACACAAGCTCGTAAAGCGCATTCCCATCTGTTACGGAGTAATGGAGTATCAGGTCGTTGCCTGTCCTGTGGCGCCAGTGGTAGGTCACTTCCTTGACGGTATGCTTCTG
>Ga0326727_10002626_pt1 | contig 60352 bp, 50 predicted proteins | sample MB2enrmetagenome_FD_207643 | JGI IMG/M metagenome (GOLD analysis project Ga0326727, IMG submission 207643) | Lab enriched peat soil microbial communities from McLean, Ithaca, NY, United States - MB29MY | ecosystem: Environmental > Terrestrial > Soil > Wetlands > Peat | place: USA: New York...
CGCGGGTTTCGACCAGTTCCTTCAGGGCGACATTGACCTTGTGAGCGAAATCCGCGCGGCTCTCGCCGGAACGGGCTTCGTCGTAATTGGGCGCCGCCGCGATCCCGCTGCGGACGATCTGGCCGGCTACTCCCGGCCCACGCGGGTGTCTGGGAGAGCGTCCACCACTTTGGCGATGCGGGCGGCAAACTGCCACAATCGGTCGGAGAGTTCTTGCGGCGTCATGCCGATACTGATTACATGACAAATGACAGATTTTCAATGACCAATTTTCAATCGTCTCAATCGCTGAAACCTTTCCCAAGGCGGAAAAGCGCCAAAAAAAATGAAATGCACCCGCGGTTGATGATGGCTTACCGGGGCCAGTTTCCATTCTGGATCGGCTTCAACTCCAGCTTGCCCGGTTCCACTGTCACGTGTTTGATGCGTCTCCGGTTCCAGGTATAAACAATATGAACGAGGCCATCGCTCGTTTGAATGACCGCCGGGTAGGAGAATTCCCTGCCCGGCTCGTCTTCCAAGGTCAGCGCGGCCTGCCAGAGCGTGCCGTCAGCCGAGACGGCGACGTTCAGCGGGCTGCGGCCCTTGGCGGTGTGATTATAGACCAGAAGTTGACGGCCATCCCGAAGGGTGAGGGCATCGGTGCCGGAGTTTGGATTGGGCAGTCCGGTCAAAGTCATCTTGTCCCAAGTCTGGCCATTGTCTTGAGACCAGGTTTCAAAAATTCTTCTTTGCAGGGTGCGTCCGACGGCCTGCAAGCGATGGCCCGGGTGAAAAAGAATGCTGGGTTGGATGGCGCCGACTTCATCGGGGCGGTTGATCGGCCCGATGGTCTCCCAGGCTTTGCCCAGGTCGGCTGTGCGCTCGAAATGAACCTGCCAACCGGCGTTCTCGGTGCTCGAACCGCAGAGAATGTCGCCGTTGTCGAGTTGGACGGGCTTATTCTTGACTGGACCAATAATGCCCTCCGGCAGGCGGCGCGGCGCCGACCAACTGTTGCCTTCATCGGAACTGGTCATGAGCATGCCCCACCAGCTTTCAGGGTTCGGCCCGATTTTAAAAAAGAGCATCAGCGGGCCGTTGCGCGGCTCAAAGAGGACCGGATTCCAACAAGGATAACGTCGGTGTTGCGCGCCGTTGGCGACCTCCGCCGGCGCGGTCCATTTCCCGGCGATGCGCCTGGAGAGCCATATTCCCACATCCGGGCTTCTTTCATGTTGGCCGCCGAACCACGCGGCGGCCAATCCATTTTTTGTTTCGACGATGGTGGACGCGTGACATTGCGGAAAGGGCGCGGTTTGGAAAATAAACTCCGCCGTCAGCAAGCCCGGTTGGGCGGCGGGCAGTCTCACAGTCGCCAGGTTCAGCACGCCCAAGGCAGCCAGCAACAAGAATGGACCTTTTACGGCGGACATCATCCGGCCAAGGCAGGCTGACTTTTCATTCCGGAGGCGATTGGATTTCGGCCAAGTCCAATTTCAATCGTGGCAGCACTTTCGAGACCAGTTTTCCTTTTCCGGTGGCGGCGCAAAGCCGCTGATAGCGTCCACCTTGCAGCGCGAGTATTTCCATTGACTTGTCGGCCGGATCGCCGATCCAGTATTCTTTCACGCCGAAGCGGGCATAGAGGACCTTCTTGTCCCGTCGGTCGCGACGAACGCTGGAAGGGGAGACCAATTCCACCAGCAGATCCGGGACACCGAAAATCGCGCGCCTTTCGATGATCCCGGTGTTGGCCGCCGCAACGAAAATGAGGTCCGGCTGCACGGTGTTTTCGGAGTCCAAAACGACATCGAACGGCGCGATAAACAGCCGGCCCGCTTTGGTCCTGGCAAGCTGTTGACGCAGGAGAACATAAAGGTTGCCAAGCCAATCTTGGTGCCAGGCATCGGGAGAGGGAACCATAAGAAGTTGGCCATCAATGATTTCATAGCGCCGGTCGTCGTCGAGCACATAGTATTGCTCGTAGGTCCAGCGCCGGGCTTGTTGTTCGATCACGACTGCCATAGGGCCAACTTAACAAAAACAAACCCGCCTGCCAAACGGAAAGTGCCGCGGGCGGGATGAATTTTTGTGTCGCCAGCCAAGCCGTGCCGCGCTAACCAATCGGCATGAACGGCCCAAGATGAAACCGTCGGCCCTGATGCAAAACAAACCGCTGCGATGGCCGGCCAGCCTGTTGTTCGCGGCGGCGGCGGCGGTCTTTTTTCACCTGGCCTATCTGTTCGACTTTTGCCATTGGTGCATCGTCCTTTTTCTTTACTGCTTGTTTCGTCTCGCTGGCCTGGCCACCGCAAGACGGGCCCTCTGGATTGGGATGGCCGTCGGGCTGGCGGCGTATTCGCCGCACCTGGCTTTCTTCTGGACATTGTTTGACAGTGGGGCCATCGCGCTCTGGTGCATCCTTTCGTTTTGGCTGGCGTTGTTTCTGGTGGCTGGCCGAGCCTGTCTGGTCCGGTTTGGCCCTGTCGTCTGGGCAGTCGCGGCACCGTTTCTGTGGACGGGATTGGAATTCTTCCGCAGCGAACTCTACCACCTGCGCTTCGCGTGGTTGAACGCCGGCTATGTTTTCTCCAGTTCAAGCGCCCTCCCCTTCCTGGCGGGATTGGGCGTGTACGGAATTGGTTTCCTGCTCATGGCCTGGGCCGCCTTTGCCGGCGTGGCCGCGCAGTTGTCGAGACCAGCCCGGTTGGCTGTTGCCATGGCGCTGGCTGCCATCTCGATATTGCCCTTCTGGCTGCCCGCCGGCGCCGGCCTTGGCGGCAAAGCGATCCATGTGGCGGGCGTGCAGTTGGAGGACTCGTCGCCCATGCAGACGCGAACGGCGCTGGACGTGCTGCTCAAGAAATTCCCCGGGACAGAGCTTTTCGTGCTCAGCGAAAACGCATTTGACGGTCCCGTGCCGCCGGAGATCTGCGCCTGGTGCAAGGAACACGGCAGATGGCTGGCGGCGGGCGGCAAAGATCCGATCTCGCCTGTGGAGTATTACAATACTGCGTTTGTCGTGGGGCAGGACGGTGCCGTCGCGTTTCGACAGGCCAAGTGCGTGCCGGTTCAGCTTATGAAGGATGGTTTGCCAGCGCGCCAACAATGTGTGTGGGACTCGCCCTGGGGCAAGCTGGGCTTTGGGATCTGTTATGACGCCAGTTACACGGTAGTGACGGATGAACTGATCCGGCAGGGCGCGCAGGCGTTGATCTTCCCCACCATGGACTACGAGGACTGGGGCAAGGCCGAGCACGAAATGCACAGCCGAATCGCGCCGATGCGCGCGGCGGAATACGAAGTGCCGGTTTTTCGCGTGTGCAGTTCGGGCATCTCGCAAGCGGTGGACGGCCGCGGGCGCGTCATCGCCACGGCTCCCTATCCGGGGCCGGGGGCGATGCTGGCGGCGCAACTCCAGTTGCCCGCGCGCGGACGGATGCCGCCGGACCGCTGGCTGGCGCCCTTGGCGGCGGCCGCGGCGGCGGGGCTGATGTTGTTTCTTATAGTTGATGCTGCGCGGCGGATTCGCCGCCCGAGATGAAAACAATCCTCCATTTTCTTTTGCGCGTGCTCTTCGGGTTTCGGACCGTGAACCAGGCGGTGCTGCAAACGCCGGGGCCGGTCATGCTTCTGCCCAACCACACCTCGTGGCTGGACTGGCTGTTCATCGCCGTTTGTATTGACACCAGTTGGCGCTTTGTGACCTCCAAGGAGGGGGCGCGGGTCAGTTGGGTGCATCGGCGGCTGATGATCAACCGGTTCACCTTCCCGGTGGAAACCGATTCGCCTTACGCGGTGAAACGGATCGCCGAATACCTGCAAAGGGGGGGCAAATTGGTGATATTTCCCGAAGGCCGCCTTTCGCGCACCGGTTCGCTGATGAAATTGTTCGAGGGGACGGGATTCCTGCTTCTGAAAACCAACTCCAAGGTCATCACTTGCTTTTTGCGCGGGGCGTCCCGGCTGCCCTTTTCGCCGAACCCAAACGGCAAGGAATGGTTCGCGCGGGTCTCGGCCCATTTCGGCGACGCGCTGACTCCACCCAGGTACGAGGGAATCAGCGCGACGAGCGCGCGGCACCGGCTCACGCGCTGGCTCTACGACATCATGGTGCGCCAACAGTTTGACGTCGAAATGGCCGGGTGCCCCGCCAATGTTGCGGAGGCGATTGTTGCCGCGGCGCGGCGCCGGCCCTCGGCGGTGGCGCTGCAAGATGTCTCCCGCCACAAACTGAGCTACCGCCGATTGCTGGCGGGGGCGGCAGCCCTGGCCGGGCAGTGGGGGCAATGGCTGCCGGCCGGCGCCGGCCCGCGCGTGGGCCTGCTGCTGCCGAATTCCAACGCCTTCCCCATCACGCTCCTGAGCCTGTGGGCGGCGGACAAGGCACCGGCCATCCTCAATTATTCCAGCGGGGCGCCGACGATGGTGGCGTGCGCCCAACTGGCATGTGTCAAGTATATTATCACCTCCCGACTTTTTTTGGAGCGGGCCAGGTTGAACGCGCAGCCGATGCGCGAGGCGGGCCTGGAGTTCATTTACTTGGAGGACGTGCGGGCCGGTTTGACGCGGTGGCAGCAGTGGGGCGCGATGGGACGAGCACTTTTTGATCCCGGATCGGTCGTCGGGCCGCAGCGGGGGGAAAGCCCGGCGGTGGTGCTCTTCACCAGCGGATCGGAAGGGCCGCCCAAGGGGGTGGAATTGACCCACGGCAACCTGCTGGCCAACATAGGCCAGGTGCTGGCGGTGAAGGATGTTGTTGACTGCGACCGCGTCTTCAACGCCATGCCTCTCTTCCACAGTTTTGGCTTGATAGGATTGCTGCTGCCCCTGGTCCGCGGGATTTATGTTTTTCTCTATCCCTCGCCGCTACATTACCGGGTCATCCCCTCGCTGCTCTACGAGATGGATTGCACGATCTTTTTCGGCGCCAACACGTTTCTCGACGGCTACACGCGCAAGGCCAATCCGTATGATTTCCGCACCGTGCGGATTTTGGTGGCGGGGGCGGAGAAGTTGCAGGAAGCCACGGCCAACGCCTGGGCGCGGCAACTGGGCGCCCGCATCCTGGAAGCTTACGGGGCGACGGAGTGCAGCCCGGTGGTGACGATGAACACCTGGCTCAACCCGCGGTATGGCTCGGCGGGGAGGTTCCTGCCAGGGATCGAATACAAGCTGGAGCCGGTGGAAGGCGTGGCCGAAGGCGGACGCTTGTGGGTGCGCGGACCCAACATCATGCGCGGCTATTTGAACCCGGAACCCGACGTCCAATTCCAGGCACAGGGCGGATGGTACGACACCGGGGACATCGCCCGTGTGGACGAGGATGGCTTCCTATACATTTTGGGCCGGCTCAAACGCTTTGCCAAGGTCAGCGGGGAGATGGTCAGCCTGACGGCGGCCGAGGAGGCCCTGGCGGGGGCTTTTCCGCAATACGGACTGCGCTTTCGAATCGCCGTGCTGGCCCGGCCCGATGCGCAGCGAGGCGAGAGCTTGGTGGCCGTTTCCAACGAACCGCGGCTGCAGTTGGAGGAAATCCGCGCCGCCATCAAAGCCAGCGGACTGAGCAACCTCTACGCGCCACGGGAAGTCAAGTGCGTGCGGGAGATACCCAAGCTGGGGACAGGCAAGGTCAACCATCGCGAGCTGCAAAAAATGCTCCAGTCGCTTTGATTAGGTTTGATTAGCTTTGATTTGGCTTTATCGGCCCCGGGCCGACCATCTGCAAAGAACGCCAAGCCGCAATTAACTGCAATTAAGCGCAATTGGCTGCAACCGGCTGCAATTTCCGGCCGGAAAACGGCCTTTTTTTGGCCAGATGTGGCCGGATTTGGCCCTTGGTGGCGCCGGGGAATAAAGCACAGATTGCAGGGATGCCAAAGGTCTGATTCTTGCCACCAAAGAACGCAAGGAACACAGAGACAGGAGCTTACATTGATTTTCTTTGTGCTCTTTTGTGTTCTTTGGCGGCCGATTCATGCTTGATTACGGTTCCAACCGCTGTATGTGCGTAGCAGCCCTTGGACAATGGCGGGGACAAGACCCTCGCGCGGCGGTTGATTGGCGTTGCGGCGGGGATTGTCGTTTCCAACAATTCCCCGCCGCGCCATCCGTCTTCCGCCGCCCTTGTGTTTGGCCCGGCACACGAGGTCCGCAAACTGTCAAAGAACAGGCGCGCAAGCGCCACAGACATTCCATATTACCACGTTTTTATGGGAATGCAAATAAAAACTTACGCCGCCTCCATGACGGTTTTGGCGGCGACCTCGGATTTGGGGGTGATGTAAAAGAGTTCGTCCTGCTCGAAACGGAGACCGGCTTCGGAGAGTTGCTCGGGGCTCAACTTTTCGCGGTCGGCCAGGAGCGCCTTTTTGTCCACTTCCGGTTCGGGTGTGTTGACGTAGCGGACGCCCCAAGCCAACGCTTCCAACCGCTGGGCGATGGAGGACCAAGTGTCCTTGCGGGAACATTTCTCGACGCTGGGCGGCTCGGTGCGGAAACCGACGGTGGCCAGGAGAAAATCCATGGACTTTTTGCCGGTGAAAAGTTGGGCGCGGTGCTGCTGGCAATAGACAAAGACGCCGGCTTCGCGGATTTCGATCTGTTTGCCCAAGGCGAGCAATCGCTCTTGATGGCTCTCCTGCACGCGGGCGATTTCCAGTTCCATGCCGGCCTGGGCGGCGGCATATTGGATTTTCAGGGTGGCGACTTCGGCCACAGCCGCCTCCAGCGCCTCGCGCGAGAGGACCGGTTTGGGGGCGATTTTTTCTTTTTTGCTCATGTTATGTGTTTTCCTGTGTTGGCGGTCAAGGGAGGTTGACTATGAGGTGGGTGCGGCGGCGGATTTGCGCGGCTTGCCGGGGCCAGCGCCTGGCCCAGCCGCGCCAGGCGTCCTCGCTGACCCGGAGCACCGGCACGGCCAGCGTGCGGTTGACCAGGCGGGTGAGAGTTTCCAACTCCTCCCGGCCAAAAAGCGTGGCGTCGGCCACCACGACCGGGACCATGGGAGGCGCGGCCCGGCCGTCGGAGGGCGCCAGGAGAATGATAATGCGTTGGGGATCGCCCGCCGGTTTGGCGCGGCACTCGAGGACGGCGCCAAGAACGGCATCCACGGGTTCGATATAATGGGAACGTTTTTTATTCATTTTGATTTGGATTTTGGGTTTGAGGTTTTGACATGGGACGGAACTTCGACCTGTCGAGACAGGCCTGGTGTTGTTCGAGGTATTCGAGCATGACGGAGATTCTTTCCGCGTATCGGGAGCAGGGGCAGGCGGCCACCAGAGCGCACAGGATTTTCCGCCGCGCCTCCAGGGAGTCGGGCAGGGTCGAGACGGCGTGCAGGGCCAGGATGTCGGCCGCTTCAGGCTTTTTCATGGACGGGCCTTTCGATGGAACGATGAAAGCGCCCCATCATTTTTTTGTTGCATATTTCCTCGAACATCATCATATTGTTATCAAGTAACAGCAGATATGGAATAAAGTCAAGGGAAAAATGTTATCGAATAACAATTTATTGCCATGGACCCGGACAAGGCGGAATTCAAACGGCTGATTGAGATCATGGGATGGTCGCAAACGGAGGCGGCGCGGCGGCTGCGCAAGACGCCCAGCGCCATCAACCATTTGGTCAACCCCGATCATCCGAACAAGCCGACGCAGACGACGCTGCAACTGCTCAAGCTGATCATCGCCAGCGAGCGGCCCGATCTGATCAATGCCCACACGTTTGAGTTGAAGGAAGGCCCGGCGGCCGCCCTGCCGGGCGCCCTGCATCTTGGCGACAGGGAACGCGAGTTGATCGAGAGTCTGAGGAAACTGCCGCCGGCGGAGCGGGAGAAAGTATATGCGGTAATAAGCGCCCTGCTGCGCGCGCCCGGGCGCAAAAGCGGGAAACCGAGGAAATGACCGGCCAATCCCCGTGATGCGCGCGAAAGGCGCCGCCCGAAAAGGCGAACTTTAATTTGAGCACGAGGGGAAAATCGGTTATTCAAGTTTGGAAATGTCAGATCGGAAGAACCCATTTGAATCATGGCTGGCGGTTGGCACCGAATATCTGGACAGCGTTCTGGGAAACCCGCCTGCCTTGCCGTGGGCGGAGTTTTGGCTGAATCCGCGCCGGCTCCGCGGCAGTGATTTCTTGATGCGATGGTCACAGGGTGTTTGGAGCGAAAACCGCCTCATCGAGGCGGTCAATCAAACAAAGGAGTTTTTTGCAATCCCCTACGGACCAAGCGGAACCGCGCCGACCGGCAGCGTGCGGGAGTTTGAACTGTATTTCGAGCGCCTTGAGGCTGCGGGTCTCGGTCAAATCAAGCGCCCGGATTTGTTGGTCTTTCGCGCTGCCGATCAAGGCGCATTGGAGCAGGAGACGCCAGGGCCGGCGGTCCTTCGGAATTGCCGTTCATCGCCGAAGACGACAAAAGAATGGCGGAGATTTTAAAACGCGCGCTTCTGGCCGTTGAGTGTGAAAACAGTCTGTGGCGCGGCCAGAAGATGCCTGATTTCAAAACGCCCTTGCGTCCGCAGAAACGGCTTGGCGGAAATCCAGGGCTGAAAAAAGGGGCGGTTCTGCCAACCATCATCATCAAGGAGGAGGATCGTGAACCGCTCCGGCAGTGGCACAAAAAACGCCGGGTGCCGATTCATATCTGGCATGTTTTCTTTGATCTGGCCTATGGACTGTCGTTTGATCGCGCCGAGGAACTTGTGGCGCAAAACCTGACCGAGCCGACGGTTCAGGTATTCCAAGCTCCCGGCGGCGCGACGACACGAAAGACCATCTTCAAACACTACTACCATTACGGCTATTCGCTGGGAACAAGTGTTGAAGAACCACGTTTGCTGCCGGCTTTCGTCGAAGACAAAAACGGACACATTCTACCGTATGTGACTTTTGACGGTGGGCGGCTGCAACTGGCCGAGGCCGCGCTGCAAACACTCCGGAAAATGGCCGAAAGGAAACCGTAATGGGAACTCCGCACACAATTGAGGCCGGTTTTCAGTTTCTTCCCAGTGCCGGAACTGGGCGCGAAGAATTGCGTGAGAAGGGCCAGTTCTGGACACCGCCGTGGCTGGCAAAAATCATGGCCGCGTGGGTGACTGGACTGCAGCCAGAGACGTTGTTTGATCCCGCTGTTGGGCCGGGAACATTTTTTTCGGCGGCACGGGAGGTGGGATATACCGGCCATTTTGACGGTTTCGAACTTCACGAAACGGCATTCGCTGACAGCGTGAAACTCGGCCTGACCAGGAACGATTTCAACCGGATTCAGATTGGTGATTTTATCTCGAGCCGCCTGACGGGAACTTTCCCAGCCGTCATTTCCAATCCGCCTTACATCCGGCATCACCGCCTAGGGGAACAGCGGAAATCCGAACTGCGAACCATAGCCAGACGGGTTCTCGGATTCCCGCTGGATGGGCGTGTTGGGCTGCACGTTTATTTCCTTCTCAAATCTCTCGAACACTTGTCACCATCCGGCCGCCTGGCATTCCTGCTGCCAGCGGATGTTTGCGAAGGCATTTCATCCCGCGCACTTTGGAATCGGTTGTGCGAACGGTATCGTTTGGAGGCCATCCTGACCTTTGATGAATCCGCCGCGCCGTTTCCGCAGGTGGACACGAACGCGATGGTTTTTCTTATGTCTCATTCCGCGCCCAGCCGTCATCTGAAATGGTTGCGGGTAATGGAGCAGGATGTGGACTCGGTTTTGCATTCGCTTCCGGGCGCGAAAAATGGAGAAAACACAGGCAAGTCCGTGGTTTGCCACGAGCGAGACCTTTCGGAGGCGCTGGTCACGGGATTTTCACGCCCGCCGCGACCGGCTGCGTTGCACGGCATACCACTCTCTCATTTTGCCCGCGTGGTCAGAGGCATTGCGACCGGGGCGAATGAATTCTTTTTTTTCACCCGCCAACAAATGGAGTCGCTGGAAATCACCCCGCGCTTTTTTATTCGCGCCATTGGGCGAACGCGGGATTGTCGTGAGGGAATTCTGCGTCCATCTACATTGGAACAACTCGATCTGGCGGGCCGCCCGACCTGGCTGCTCAACTTGGACAACACGCCGAAGGAACTATTGCCGGCCGGCGTGCGGGCGCATCTTGAAGCCGGGGAGCGGCAACAACTTCACCGACGTTCGCTGATTCAAAGCCGCCGGCCCTGGTACAAAATGGAGCAACGCACTCCGCCATCCATTTTGTTTGCCTACCTGGGCCGCCGGGATTGCCGTTTTATTCTCAACGAGGCGGGCGTTGTGCCACTGACTGGTTTTCTGTGCGTTTACCCTTGGGAAACGAACCGCGAGGCGGTGAAACGGTTGTGGCGCGCATTGAACCATCCCGAGACGCTCCAAAACCTTGCCTTTGCGGGAAAATCCTACGGTGGCGGCGCGGTAAAGGTGGAGCCGCGGCAACTGGACAATTTGGAAATACCCGCGTCAGTGCTGCGGGAAGTTGGTTTGGAATCCCCGAAAGTGGCAACGGAACTTGTCCTGTTTGAAAAACCAGCCGGGAAAAAAGCCAGCAAATCCGACCAAAAATCCGCCTCTAAAAAGCGCGTGACTTATTAACGACTTTAAATGAGAAAGAGCATGAAAACTGCGCCGGCCAAAGTCAAATTTCAATCCCTTTTGACATGTCCTGATTGCAGGGCTGTTGACAAAGTAGCGCGGGCGTCCTCGCCTGCGAGTTCATCGGGCGTCCCGCCCGGTGATGTTTCGGCTCATGGCGGCGGGACGCCACCAAAACCCGCCGGCGAGGACGCCTGCGCTACACTTTGTCACTGGCCCTGGTCCTGATTGTGGCAATACGAGTTACTTTATCCAGGTAATGGCCGAAGAAGCTCATGTCGTCAATGGCAGGCTCAATTACATTCATCTCCTTGCAGCGACAGTGGATCACTACGTGTGTTGCGAATGCGGCGAGGCGATTGAACTGGACGAGGTCCAAAACAAATGAACGCTCCGCTTGTTGTTGTTCATCGTCCAGCCATTGCGTGACACCGGTCAAATCACGGCTGGTTTGGGCGCTGGGTCCGGGACGGCGGGGTCCAGGGGGAGGGAAATGCGGACCAGGCCGGGAAAACCGCTGCGCGGAGGGGGAATCTCCAGCTTGCCCGAATGGGTCTGAATGATCTTGCTGGTCACGGCCAGGCCCAGGCCCAAGCCGACTTTGCGGGTGGTGAAAAACGGTTCGGAGGCCTTGCCCGCCGCCTCGGCGCTGAAGCCCGCCCCGCTGTCCTGCACTTCGATGCGCGCCCAGCGCGAGCCGGTGGAATCGGTGTCGGTGCGGGTGCGGACCTGCACCTGGCAGGAGGCGGTGTTGGCCTGGAGGGCGTTGAGGATGATCTCGGCAAAGGCGTGCTGCAATCCCTGCCGGTCGCAGGTGATGGTCAAGGGTTCGCCGGCGGACTCGTATTGGAGCAAAACAGTGGCCGAAGGATGATAGGCGCGGGCTTCGCGGAAGGCCTCTTCGATCAGTTGTTTGACGGGCACCGACTCCATCTTGTTGACGTGGTCGCGGGCCAAAAAGCGCATTTGATCCACCAGCCGGCTGACGCGCTTGACGCTTTCCTCCATCGCCGCGGCGAGGGAGGCCTGGAAGTCGGGGTCGGCGCCCCGTTCGCGGAGCAATTGCTGGTGTGTGGAGATGGGCACGACGGCGTTGCCGATTTCATGGGCGAGGCGCTCGGCCATTTGGCGGACCAGGCGCAGGTTGGCCGTTTCCATCTCCAATTGATGGAGGCGGTCGGCGGCGGTGCAGTCTTCGACCACGAGCAGGGCTGCGGTGGGGGTGGGTGAATTGTCCTTGCGGAAGGGAGTGATGGAAAGCTGGTAGTGCCGTTCCGGGGCTTCGGCGGGCTGATAGCGGAAATCGGCCAGCGGCCGGCCGCTCTTGAGGACCTCAAAGACCTTGCCGCCGATGACCTGGGGCAGATCGTTGAAATCAAAGGCTTCGGGCGGACGGTTGGGGCGCGGGAAAAAGGACCGGGCGACGCCGTTGGCATGGAGGATGTTCAGCTCGTGGCCGACGACGACGCAGCCGGCTTTGATGTTGCAGAGGATGTCGAACATCATTTCCTGGCGGGCGGAGACCTGTTCGTGCCACCAGATGTTTTTGATGGCCAGCCCCAGTTGTTCGAGCAGAAGGAAGATCAGGCCGATCTCGTCGTTGGTCATGGGTTCGCCGGTCAGCCGTTCGTCGAAGAGGGCCACGCCGACCAGCGATTGGCGGTCGAGCACCGGGATGGCGACGCGGACGCCCAAGCGGTCAAATTCGCGCTCCATGCGCGGGTCGCGCTCGACCTCGGCGCCCTCGCGGCGCAGGACGCGGCCGGTGCGAAAGAGATAGCCGCCGATGCCCCCGTCGAGGGACAGTTCGAAATCTTCCAGCACGCCGGGAGCCAGGCCCAGCGCGCAAGCCGAAGTCAAGCGCGGGGAAACGCCCGCCGACTCGGTGGCGGCGGTGCCGCGAGGGGAGGGGCGCAGAAAAATGGCGGCGCGATTGACGCCAAGGATTTCGCGCAACAACAGGAGGAACTCCTTGAGGAGCGATTCGGCGCAGAGGCCGTGACAGAGGATGCAGGAACAATTGCGCAGCAATTCGAGCATCCGTCCGGCTATGGGCGGCGTTTCGGGGGGCCGCCTGTCCTCCAGCCGGGGCTGGCGCGGGGTCGGGGGCCTTTGCTCCGCGGGTGCGGCGGCGAAGAGGCTGTCGAGGAGGGAATTGAGGAGGCGGCCGCGGACGGGCTTGGTCAAAATATGGCTGACGCCAAGCAAGTAGGCCTCTTCCTCCCAAGTCCAGTGGGAATCCGACGCGAACAGGATCACCGGGCATCGGGGCAGCAGGCGGCGCAGGCGGGCGATGTTGCGGATGGGCTCCACCGTGGTAAGGTCAACGTCGAAGAGGCAGGCGTCAATGGAGGGGCCGGTGAGCCGCAGTTGGTCGTCGCGGAACTCGTTGTGCTCGATGACCCGGTAGAGGGAGGGGTCCAGGGCGGCGCGGATGGCGGCGGCCAGGCCGGTGTCGGGGGCGATGACGAGCAAAGTTCTCATGCGGGAATCATCTTGAGCCGCGGGTTCGACGGGGCGGGAGCTGGATTATGGCCCTGGGTCAATCTGCCGGGCAAATCCACCTGCACGATCGTGCCTTTGTTCTCCTGGCTGGTGATGCTCAGGTTGCCGCCATGCAGATTGACAATTTTGCGCGCGATGGCCAGGCCCAGCCCGAAACCGCGCTTGCCTTCACCGGTGTCTTTGGTGGTGAAATAGGGAGTGAAGACTCGTTGGAGGTTTTCGGCGCTGATGCCCTCGCCGTGGTCAATGAGGCGCAGCCGATGCCAGCCGCGGGTGGCGTCGGTGGCGGGCAGGGGCGCCAGGTGCGCCTGGACCTCCGAACCCGGGGGCGAGGCGTCAATGGCGTTGGAGAGAAGGTTGCAGATCAGGCGCTTGATGAGCACGGGGTCCATCTCCATGAGGACGTTGGAAGGGCCGCTGAAGGTCACGCGGATATTCTTGGCTTCGGCTTGGGGTTGCACCAGGGAGATGGCGTCGCGGATCATTTCATCGAGCAGGCCGGGCTGGCCGTGCAATTTGGCCGAGCGGGAGAAGAAGAGGGCTTCGTTGACGTAGGAGCGGACGGTTTCCAGGTTGCGCAGGCACATGGGGAGCAGTTCGTCAATGGTCTCCTGGTTCAACCCGGATTCGGCGCACAACTGCAGGAGCGTCTGCATGGGGGTCAACAAATTATTCAAGTCGTGGGCCAGCCCGCGGGACATGCGGCCCAGGAGGTCTTGTTCGTGGACGACTTGGAGTTGCTGGCGGAGGCGGATTTGGTTCAAGACCAGGCCCGAGCTGGAGGAGAGTTCGCCCATGAGCAGGAGATCGTTGGGTGTGAAAAGCTCTCCGTTGGCTTTTGGCCCCAGCAACATCAGCCCGATGAGGTCCTCGGCGACAAAAAAGGGGAAACAGAACTCGGCCTGGAAGAAACTCAGTTGCTGGCGCGCCTCCCGTTGCAACAACGATTCGCGCTCGGTCTCATAAACCGGGTTGCAGAGGAACCATTTCGCGTGTGTTTGCTGGAAATAGGTGAAAACGGGCGATTCGACTTGCAAGTCGGGCACCGACGGCTCCGCGCGCGCCGGATAGCCGTGAAAGAGCTTGAAGCCGCGCGAGGTGTCGTCCAGCAGAATGATGTGGTAGCTGCGCAACCCCATGGTGCCGGCCAGCAAGTCCTGCAGTTCCTGCAACAGAAAGCGCGGATCGGGAAAAGAACGCATCATTTGGATGAGGGTTTGCACCTGGGCGTGGTACTCGAAGCGGTCGCCCAGAATCTGCCGTTCGAGTTTATCGCTGCCTTTGCCGAAAAACTGAGGAAAAAAAACCGAGGCGACCAAGGCGCTGGCCAGGAGCACGAACAGGCCGGCGGAAAAGGAATAGGGGGTGAATTGATCGGGCGCCAACTCGGAAGCCGCCAGCAAGAGCAGGAATCCGACCAGCATCATAAAAGTCAGCCGCACCAGTTGGGCCGCCAGGCGGCTCAAGGTCACGTGAATGTCCAGCAGCCGGTGCTGGAGGACGCTGTAACCGATGATCAAGGCGTAGAAAACGGCCGCCAAACTGCCCAGCGGGAAGAATTCGACGTGTATCAACGGGTAGGTGTCACGCCCCCAAATGGGCATCAGATCATTGGTGCCGAAGACGGCCAGGCCGATGATCGCCGCCATCAATGCGTGCAGGCGTTTGCGCTGCATGGGCGGGGCGTTTTTCTGCTTTCGATAGAGGAAGATCAAGGCATAGACGATACAGGCGACATAAAGGAGGCCGAAGAGGAAGAAGCCTGGGCCAGGGATGGACCAATAGCCGACGGGCAGAATGCGGACGCCGGTAATGAACTTGTTGAAATAGAGGCTGACGGCAAAGCCGGCATCCAGGAGGTAAAGCGCGGGCATGAGCCAGCCGGTGGGAGCCTGGCCGATGGCCAGGCACAAGTGAAGAAGGATGACCGGGATGAAGATGACGCCCAATTGGAGCACCTTGGCCCAAAGAAAGGCCTCATCATAGCCAATGTTCTTGCTCAGATGGAAGACGCCAACGTTCCAGAGCGTGACCGCCACCCACCAGCCGAGGTAAATCCGGCACAGGCGCGAGCGAAAATCGCGGGCCAGCACCAGGATCGTCAGGGCGGCGTTGAACCAGATAGCCGTCAGCGCGGTGATTTGGATGATAAAGAGCCGGTTCATGGCGCCTTAGAATTTGCGCAAGATCAGCGCGGCGTAGCGCCCGCCGAAGCCCGCGCTTAAATTCAATCCCACGCGCACCGGATAGGCTCGTGCCTCGCCGGGCACGTAGTCCAGGTCGCAGGCGGGGTCCGGCTCGCGCAAATTGATGGTGGGGGGAATTTCCTGGTGCCAGAGGGTCAGCGCGCAAACCATCGCTTCCAGGGCGCCGGCGGCGCCCATCAAGTGTCCGGTCACCGGCTTGGTCGCGCTGACGGCCAGGCGTTTGGCGTGCTGGCGGAAAACCGTTTTAATGGCCCGCGTTTCCACCGGGTCGTTCAAGGGCGTGGCTGATCCGTGGGCATTGATGTAGTCCACCTCATCGGGATTGATGCGCGCGTGGCGCAAGGCCTTCTGCAACGCCCGCGCGTAGCCGAGCCCGTCGGGATGCGGGTCGGTTGCGTGATAGGCTTCGCAACTCTGGCCGTGGCCGGCGACCTCGGCGTAGATGCGCGCCCGGCGCCCCAAGGCGTGCGACAACTCCTCCAAAACGAAAAACGCCGCCCCTTCCCCCAGCACAAACCCGTCGCGGGTCCGGTCAAAGGGGCGCATGGCTTGCGAAGGCTCTCCGGTTTGCTCGGTCATGGCGCGCAGCCGGCAGAAGGCGATGTGCAAAATCTCCAACGATTCATCCGCTCCGCCCGCCACCGCCACGTCCACGTCGTCGTCCCGGATCAGGCGGATGGCGTGGCCGATGGCATCGTTGCCGGAGGCGCAGCCCGAACACCAAGTGACGGCATGGCCTTGAACGCCCAAGTGCAGGCTGATGGTGCTGCTGCCCTCCCCGCAATAGGCCGCCACCAGGTTGTAAGGATGCATGGCGCGGAAGTTGCTATCGTTGTCAAAATAGCTGTCGCGCGATTTGATCATGCTTTCCATCCCGCTCATGGTCGTGCCTTCAATGACGCCCACCCGGTCCGGGTCCAAGGCGCGCATGTCCAGGCCCGAATCGCGCACCGCCAAGGTTGCGGCCGCCAAGCCGTATTGGATGGTCAAGTCAAACCGGCCCGGCTTGCGGCTTTTGATAAATTGGGAGACGTCGAAATCCTTGATTTCGGCGGCGATTTTGACCGGCAGCTTGCTGGCGTCAAAACGGGTGACCGGGGCGGCGGCGCTGATGCCGCCGCGGACATTGTGCCAAAAAGTCTCCAAGTCCTTGCCGCTGGGGGAAATGATCCCCATTCCAGTAATCACGACGCGTCGCTCGGGCAGGGCGATGTTCATGGGCATGAAAGTCGTTTTGGCTCAAGAATATAAGCGTGCCCCGGAATATCAATGACGCTGCCGCGGGCCTCCGGCAGGAGGCATGGAGCGATCGTTCCCCTGGCCGCCACAATCTCCTTTCCCGCACGGGAAACCCCGCTCTTTCGGACCATCCCCAACGTGCCAACTGGAGTCATCCTTATTCTTGTAACCTATCGCGGGGCAATGTTCAACAGGAAATCTGTTCAACAGGAAATCCGCCGTCGGGCAAAGAGCTTGCGGGACCGGGGCGCATATCAATTCTTTGGGTAATTGTTCCTAATCTTAATCTTAACCCTGATCCTGATCTTCTTCGTGCAACTGGGATTAGGATTAGGATTAAGATTAAGATCAGGATTAAGAGCCGGAAAGCGCACCCAAAAAACCGGGATGCAGCCGCGGGACCGGGACCAAAAAAAGAGGGCTTGCCAACCGGGGCGCTCGAGATTAGTCTCCACCACTTTTTGGACGCCGCGGTTGCGGCGGGCGGTTGATGATGCGTGGCTCGCCGCCGCCACGAAATTGTTTATTTATGGCAGTGAGAATTCGTCTGAAGCGCGTCGGGGCCAAGAACGCCCCCTATTACCGCATTGTCGTCGCCGACGCCCGCAGTCCGCGGGATGGGAAATTCATCGAGGAGATAGGCAGCTATCAGCCGCTGAAGAAGGGCGACAATTACAAACTGGACCTGGAGCGGGCCAAGTATTGGGTCAGCCACGGCGCCCAGCCCAGCGGGACGGTGGCCAGCTTCATCAAACGATTGAGCAAGGCCGCCGTGGCGGCCTGAAAGTCCGGCTTATGCAAGCCTTCCTGGAATATGTGGTCAAAGGACTGGTCAACCATCCCGACACGGTGACGGTCACGCCGGTGGTCAAGGATGCGCTGACCATATACCAATTGCGGGTGCATCCCGACGACGTGGGAAAGATCATTGGCCGCCAGGGGATGACGATCAACGCCCTGCGTTCGCTGCTTTTGGCGGGCAGCGCCAAAAAGGCCGTGCGCTGCGCGCTGGAACTGGTGGAGGACACGCCGGCCAAACCGCTTGAGAATTGACGTGCTGACCTTGTTCCCGGAGATGTTCACGGGACCCATTGACGTGAGTATTATCCAGCGGGCGCGAACGGGGGGGCTGCTGGATTTGCGCGTGCATAACCTGCGCGATTACACGCACGACAATTACAAGACAGTGGATGACCGGCCCTTTGGCGGCGGGCCGGGGATGGTCCTGAAGCCCGAACCGATTTTCGAGGCCGTCGAGGCGCTGGCCGATGAAGGCACAAGGGTGATCCTGCTCACGCCGGCGGGACGGCTCTTTGATCAAAGCGCGGCGCGCCAACTGGCCGCCCGGCCCAGGTTGCTGCTGATCTGCGGCGCCTATGAAGGGGTGGACGAACGGGTGCGCACGGAATTGGCCGACGAGGAATGGTCCATCGGCGATTACGTGCTGACCAACGGCTCGCTGGCGGCGATGGTGGTCATTGACGCGGTGACGCGCCTGTTGCCCGGTGCGCTGGGCGACGAGCAAAGCGCGGTGGACGAATCGTTCAGCCAGGGGTTGCTGGAGTATCCGCATTACACGCGGCCGGCGGAGTTCCGGGGGTTGAAAGTCCCCCCGGTGCTGCTGTCGGGCAACCACGCGGAGATCGAGAAATGGCGCCGCCAACAGGCGGCCAGCCGCACGCAAGCGAGGCGGCCGGATTTATGGGGGAAAAAGGAAACGGAATGAAAGACATTTTATGAACCAGGCATTGTTAGACAAAATTGAATCGGAGCAATACCGCAAGGGCGCTTCGGACTTTGGCATCGGCGACACGGTGCGGGTCCACACCAAGGTCATTGAAGGGGACAAGGAACGGATCCAGATTTTTTCCGGCGTCGTCATCGGCCGGAGGGGGCACGGAATGAATTCCACCTTCACCGTCCGGCGCATCAGTTACGGGGAGGGTGTGGAGCGTATTTTCCCGGTGCATTCCCCGCGCATTGACAAGGTTGAGGTCGAGCGCAAAGGCTCCGTCCGGCGGGCCAAGCTGACCTACCTGCGCCAGCGCATCGGCAAGGGCGCCACGTTGGTCAAGGAGAAGGAAGGCAAAGCGCCCAGGGAGAAAGAAGACAAAGCGCCCGCTGCCGCGGAAAAAGCAGAGATCGCGCCCGCCGCCACGGAAAAAGCAGAGATCGCGCCCGCCGCCACGTAAAATTCTTAATCTTAATCCGAATGAGGAGATTAGGATTAGGATTAAGATTAGGATTAGGATTACGAGAGGGCACCCCAAAACAGTGAAATGCGCTCGTTTCGATTTAATCGCTTTCGGTGGTTCCCAATCGTGCTGGCCCTGGCTGCGGCCTGGCCGGCGCTGGCATCGCCCAAAACTCGCGTCCGCCTCCTCTTATCGGCCGACACCGCGCAGGCGGGCCAGACGATATGGGCCGGCCTTAAAATGGACATGCCGGCTTCCTGGCACGTCTATTGGCGCAACGGCGGCGACGCGGGCGACCCGGTCAAAATCAAATGGACCTTGCCGGAGGGAATTTCCGCCGGCCCAATCAACTGGCCCCTGCCACGCAAACAGGTTGACAAGGCCGGTGAGAGCGCGCTGGTCACTTACGTCTATGGCAACGAAGTCGTTCTGTTGACACCCATCACGCTGGCCGCCGGGTTGCGCCCCGGTCCCCTGAGCTTGCGCGCCGCGGTCCATTGGATGGAGTGCTCGGAGGAGTGCGTCATGGCTGACGCCGAAGTCCAGGCGGCCCTGGGCGTGGCGGAGGAAACCAAACCGTCCGCCGATGCCGCCTTGATCGAGCAATGGCGCAAAAAAGTCCCGCCGCCCGCCGCGCCGGACGCCGCCACGGCTTTCTGGGAGAGCAGCCGGTTCCAAAGCAATTCGCGCCCGCTCGTCATTGAATGGAAAAGCGGCGTAACGCCGGCCGATTTTTATCCTTACGCCGACACCAACTTTTCGGTGGATGGGATGACGGAGACGTTGAAGTCCGATGGCGGCGGCGTGCGCCTGCGCAAGATCATCACCAAGAACGAAGCGGGCTGGCCGGACCATATCAACGGAGTTCTGGCGGGCAAGGTGGATTCGGCGCAACCGGAGGCCGTGGAGGCCGCGCTGGCCATCCAACCGCCGCCGCCGGCGAGGAACGCGGCGCCCATCGCGTTTGGCGCGTTGGCGACGATGCTCTGCTTTGCGTTTTTGGGCGGGTTGATCCTCAACGTCATGCCGTGCGTTTTACCCGTCATCGCGCTCAAGATACTGGGATTTGTCAAGCAATCGGCCGAGGCGCCTGGACGGGTGCGCAACCTGGGGTTGGTTTATGGAATGGGCGTGCTCTTCTCGTTCCTGATTCTGGCCGGACTGGCCATTGGCGCGCAGCGGGCGGGCGGACTGGCCAATTGGGGCGACGCGGTGCGGGACCCGCGGGTGCAATTGGCGCTGACGGTATTGGTGACGCTGGTCGCATTGAACCTCTTTGGCGTGTTCGAGGTCACACTCAGCTCGCGCGCCGCGGGTGCGGCCAGCCAACTGGCTTCGCGCGCGGGATATTCCGGGGCGTTTTTCAACGGCATGTTGGCGACGGTCCTGGCCACGCCCTGCACGGCGCCCTTTCTGGGCGCGGCGCTGGCGTTCGCCTTTACCCAACCGGCGTCCATCATCATCCTGGCGTTTTTGGCGGTCGGCGCGGGTTTTGCGTTCCCGTTCGTGGCGCTGTGCGTCCAACCGCGCTGGATGGGCCTGCTGCCCAAACCCGGCGCGTGGATGGAGAGATTCAAGGTCGCCATGGGCTTTCCCATGCTCGGCACCGCGGTCTGGCTGATGTGGCTTTCGGCCAGCGGCGAATCCGAAATCCTGTGGCTGGGGCTGTTCCTGGTGGTGCTGGCGCTGGCGGCCTGGATTTGGGGCCAATTCGTGCAACGCTCCACGCGCCGCCAGGGGCTTGCGGCGGCGGTTTGCCTCCTGTTGCTGGCGTTGGATTACGCCTTTGTCCTCAAAGGCCACAAGTCAGAAATCCCCTGGCAGGCCTGGAGTCCGGAGGCGGTGCTGGAAGCCCAGCGTGGGGGGCATCCGGTGCTGGTGGATTTCACCGCCAAGAGCTGCCTGACCTGTCAACTCAACAAGGCCTCCAGCCTGGAGATTGACCGCACCCGCGCCAAGCTCAAGGAAATGGGCGTGGTGGCGCTGGTGGGCGATTACACGCGCGAAGACCCGGCCATCGGGCGGGAATTGCGGCGCTACGACCGGGCCGGCGTGCCCTTGGTGCTGGTCTATTCCAAGGACGCCAACCAGGCGCCGGAGGTCCTGCCGACGGTCCTGACCCCGTCCATTGTGCTCCAGGCGCTGGAGAAGGCGGGGCGGTGAAATTTGAAATCTGAAATTTGAAATCTGAAATTTCAGATTTGAGATTTGAAATTTGAAATTTGAAATCTAAACTCCCCGGCATGGCAGAAGCACAAACTCATCCGCTCGTGGGCGTCATCATGGGCAGCCAATCCGATTGGGAAACGATGCGCCACGCGGCCGATCAACTGGCCCAATTGCAAATCCCGCACGAAGTCCAAGTCATCTCCGCCCACCGGACGCCGGACCTGCTGTTCGAGTGGGCTTCGAGCGCGGCGGCGCGCGGTCTGGAGGTGATCATCGCCGCCGCCGGGGGCGCGGCGCACCTGGCCGGTGTGACGGCCGCCAAGACCTGCCTGCCCGTGCTGGGCGTGCCGATGGAATCCAAGAGCTTGCACGGGATGGACTCGTTGTTGTCCATGGTGCAAATGCCGGGCGGGGTGCCGGTGGGCACGCTGGCCATCGGCAAGCCGGGGGCCGTCAACGCCGCGTTGCTGGCGGCGGCCATCCTGGGCAACAAATACCCGGCCATCCGCCGCGCTTACGAGCAGTTCCGCCAGGAGCAAAGCGCCCGCGGCCTGGCCAATCGCAACCTCAAATGAAATCCCCCCGCATGAAAATGGTAAAGATCAGCGACACTTACATCAATTTCGACAACGTCACGCATGCTGATTTTGAGACCTCGCCGCAGGGGTTGATGTGTACGGTCTTTTTCAATTGCCAGATCACCGACCGCAGCGGCTGCAACGGCATCCAGGCTTCCAAGACGTTCACCTCCACCGCCGCCCACGATCTGAGGGCTTACCTGGAATTGCGAGTCAAACCCATGGAGCCGGATTCGCAGTAATTCAAGGTTGATGCTGTTGGAGCCAGGCGCGCACGGAGGCGGCCTGGGGGTTGTCGGGGTCCAGGGCCAGCGCCTGGGAGTATTGTTCGCGCGCCAGTTTAATCTGGCCCAGTTTCTCGGCGTAGAGATTGCCCAGCAACAGGTGGCCGCGGACTTCCGAGGGGTGCTGGTCCAGGAACCTGCCCAACTCATGCACGGCGTCCAGGACGTAACCCCGCTTTTGCAGCGTCCAGGCAAAGGCGTAGCGCGCCTCGGCCGAGTCCTCTTGCAACGTCAGCGCGCGATGCAGCGCCTCCAACGCGGCCCGGTAGTCCCGCACGTCAATCTCTGTCAAGCCAAGGCCAAGATTGGCCTCGTAATAAGTCGGGTCGGCGGCCACGGCCAGCTTGTAGGCGCGCAAGGCCCTCGTGAAATCAGCCGCCTGCCGGGCGCGGGCGCCCTCGGCCGCCAGCAGGCGGGCTTGGGCGCGCTCTCCGGGAATGGGGGTCACAGGGAGCGGATAAACGTAGCGGCTGCCGGCAGGCACGGGCGGCTCGGCCTCCGCCTCCGCGTCCGCCGCGGATTCCCCGGCGGTCCTCGGTTTGCCGGAAAACCATTTCAACGGATTCAATTTCTGGACGAGAGTTTTCCGGGGCGGCGACGCGATTTGCGCCGGAGGGGGTTCGGGATTCAGATTCGTCGTACTGACAGGGGGCGGCGTTTGCGGAGGAGGCGAGACAAGCGGAGCGGGCGGGGGGGGAAACTCCTGTGCTTTAGGCGGCGGCGCGGGCTCAGGGGTGGGCACCGGTGCGGCAGCAGGCGTGGGCGCCGGTGCCGCAGCGGGCGTGGGCGCCGGTGCGGCAGCGGGCTTGGCCGCCAGCGCGGGCGGAGATTCCGTCGGGGCCGGTTTGGGCCTGGGCGCCTGGGCATTGGTGGGCGGGATGATGATTTTGGCCGGTGGGGGCGCCGGAGCGGGCGTTCGTTCGGGCGTGATGGTGATGCGCAAGCTCAAGTCCAAATCATGCGCCAGTTGTTCGACCGCCTTGGCATTGGGCTGGGGAGGAGTGAGGGCCAGATACTGGCGGTAGGCCTTGAGGGCCTCACGCGGCTGGTTGAGGTACTCTTGGAGGACGATGCCCAGGTTGAGCAGGGCGGGGGCAAAGTGCGGGTCCCGCCGCACGGCGCGCTGGAAGTCTTCCGCGGCGGCATTGGCCGATTGAAGGGTGGGCGAGCGGCGCTGGAGTTCCATGATGCCCAGGAGGTTGGCGCCCTCGGCGGTGGCCTCCAGTTTTTCAGCGGCCTCCAATGGCTGGCGGGCGGCCTCCAGTTGCCGGCCTCTTTCCAGGGCCGATTTCTGTTCCAACGCCAGATGGTAACGCGCCACGCCCAGCCGCAGATAACCGCGCGCCTCCTTGGGGCGCAGGCTGGTGTAGGTGGTCAAGTACTCGATGGCGCCGGGGTAATTGGACTGTTCCATGCGCAGGCAGCCCAGATTGTAATCCACGGCCGCGTTGTCGCGGTCCAACTTGTGCGCGCGCAAGAAGGCCTCCGAGGCGGCGTCGGGATGCCCGCCGCCCTGGCAGGCCAGGCCGACGAGGTTCCAGGCCTTGGCTTGCACGGGCGGGGGCGCGTGGCTCAAAGTGTGCGTGGCGTCCATCAGCACGACAATCGCATCGGGATACTGGCCCGCCTGAATCAACTGCTCGCCTTGCCGCAATTGCCGGGCGCCGGGCGGCCCGCAGGCTGTCAAGAATATCCCCCCCACGGCGATGACAGCGGGGGCGCGCGGCAAGCGGCGGCGTTTTTTTGTCGTCATCATTGCCGAGGGTGGTAGCATCCGCCGCTGACGGTGTCAAGAGACGGTCATTTTGGATTTGGCGGCAGGCTCCTTCTGTGCGGTGTTGGCTCGCTGTGGGCTTTGTGCGCGCCGGCCGGGGCCGGCGACATGCCTTTGATCGGCGAAGCGCCGGTCCGCTCGCTGGTGGTGGAAGTGTCGGCCCCGCGCGCGACGGCGGCCTTCGAGCCGCAGCCCGACGTGGTGCGGCAGATGGTCAGGAGCGGGATATTGAAGTGGACCGGGAAGGCGGATTTAAAGGCGGCGTGGCGCTCGGTCGTTTCGCCCCGGGAGGTCGTGGGCCTCAAGGTGTACTGCCATCCCGGCGCGAACACCGGCACGCGGCCGGCGGTGGTCGAAGCGGTGGTGCAGGGCCTGCTGGAAGCGGGCCTGCCGCCCACCAATATCATCGTCTGGGACAAGCGATTGGAGGAGTTGCGCGCGGCGGGCTTCACCGCCATGAGCGAGCGCTACGGCATCCGCGTGGCGGGGAGCGCCGACGCGGGCTATGACGAGAAGGTCTTTTACGACAACTCGATTCCGGGGACCTTGGTGGCGGGGGACTTGGAGTTTGACCTTCACGGCACCACCTCGGGCCGCAAATCTTATGTCAGCAAACTGGTCTCCGGGGGCATGAGCAAAATCATCAGCATCGCGCCCCTGCTCAATCATAATCTGGCCGGAGTCTGCGGCAATCTTTACAGCGTGGCCATGGGCAGCGTGGACAACACGCTGCGCTTTGAGACGGCCGCCCAGCGGCTGGCGCAGGCCGTGCCGGAGATTTACGCGCTGCCCGCTTTGAGCGACCACGTGGTGTTGAACATCACCGACGCGTTGATCGGCCAGTACCAGGGCGAACAACTGAGCCTGCTCCATTACTCGACGCAGTTAAACCAGATTTGGTTCAGCAAGGACCCCGTGGCGCTGGACACGCTGGCCGTGCAGGAGCTGGACCGGGAGCGGCAGATCATGAAAGTGCCTTCGCTCGGGGACAATCCGGACCTCTTCCAGAACGCCGCGCTGCTGGAGCTGGGCGTGTGCGACCTGGCGAAAATCCGCCTGGCGCCCGTCCCTTGATTATTCCTAATCCTAATCTTAATCCTAATCTTAATCCTTTCTAATCTTAACGGCTGGGGAAAGGGAGATTAGGATTAAGATTAAGGGGAAGATCAAAACCGCGCGGTGGCGGCCACGCCGAAGGTGGCCGGGTCGCCCGGCTGCAGAACCAGCGTGGGATAACCGAGGTTGAGGGCGTTGTTATAATAGTGCTTGTCAAATATATTTCTTGCGAAGAAATAAACCTCGAAATGCCTGCCCTCGTAGCCGGCCTGCGCGTTGATCAGACAGTAGGCGTCCTGGGTGACGGGTCCGCCGGCGACGTTGTAGGAGTCGTCCAGGTGATAGCGGCCGACGCCGATGACCTCGCCGCGAACGTACAGATGCCACCAGGGCAAACGGTAGCGGGCGGCCCCGTTGGCCGTGAATTCGGGCACGAAGCTGATGGGCTTGCCGTCCAGATCGAGGCCGCCGGCGGAGGCGGGTTCGGTGAAGCGGGAGTAGCGGGCGTCGGTGCAGCCCGCGCCGGCCGAGAGGTCGAGGCCCTTGAGGGGCCGTGCTGTCAACTCTAATTCAGCGCCGTAAAGATCGGCCCGATGGGCGTTGAGCATATAGGCCTCGGCGGCGTTGGCCGGCTCCAGCCGGTAGGTTTGGTAATCATCGGCCACGGTGTAGAAGAGCGCGGCGTTGGCGGACAACTTGTTGTCCAGCCAGGACGACTTGGCCCCCAGCTCAAATTGCCAGTCGCGCTCCGGGCTGAATTTGCTTAAAGAGGGCGTATCCACGCCTGGATTGAACCCGCCGCTCTGGTAGCCCTCTGTCACGCTGGCGTAGGTTTCAAGGGTTGGGGTGAAGTGCCAGGCGGCGGCGAACCGGGGCTGCGCCGCTGTGAATTCATCGGACAGATTGTAACTGGCGGCCAGACTGGTCCGTTCCATTTTGCGGTAGTCGTAGGTCAGCCGCAAACCGGCCGTCAAATCCAGTTTCTGCCACAGCGTGTAAGTTCCCTGTCCGAAAAGCGCGTAAGTGTCGCTCTGGGAATCGGAAACCGTCGGATAGGTTCCCGGCGCCGGGGGAACAAAAACGATGCTGCCGGTGTCATTGCGAAGGTCGCCGTTGACGTAGTAAAGGCCGGCGCGCCACTTCAAGGCGGCGGCGGGGTCCGGGGACTCCAGTCGCAATTCTTCGGTCCATTGGTCGAGTCTGGGAAAATCAAAGCCGTCCACCGCGTTGAGGGCGGAGAAATCGAAATCTTGCAAAAGGTTCTGCCTCCAGTCGCGATGGGTCAGAACCGAGGTGACTCGAACCGAATCGCCCTCATAGCCGATCTTGAGGGCTTCATCGAGGTTGTCGGTGTCCACGTAGCCGTTGAGGTTGCGGGAGACATTGAAGGCGCTCTTATCCGAGCCGGGCAGGTAGGTGGGGACAAATCCGTCATTGTCGCGCCCGGCGTTGGCCGTGAGGGTGATGCTCCAGGGGTCGCTGGGCGTCCAGCGCAGCACGCCGCGCAGGCCCAGCGTTTGCTGGGCGTCGGGATGGCCGTTGTTGAAGTTGTTATAGACGAAACCGTCGCGCGTGGCGTCCAAGCCATTGACGCTGAAAAAGAGGTTGTTGGTGATGATGGGGCCGCCGACGCCGACTTGGTAATTCTGGGCGTTGTAATTGCCGTAGCTGGCTTCGGCGTAGCCGTGGGTCTGGTTTTGGGGCTGGCGGGTGAGCACGTTGATGACCCCGGCCACCCCGCTGGCGCCGTAGAGCATCCCCTGGTCGCCGCTCAGGAACTGGATTTCGCGCGCGTCATAAAGGGCCATGCCGCGGGAGAGCATGTCAAAATAAGGAACATCGTCCACGTAAAGGCCCACCACGGGCGCGCCCGCGCCGAAATTGTTCTCGCGAAAGCCGCGGAAGGAGAACTTGGGCGACCGTTGGTCGTTGGCGTCGAAGACCGAGAGGTTGGGCGTTTGCGCGGTGAAATCGCGCGGGGAGGTGACTTCCCCCGGCTGCACCTCCTGGCCCGAGACGATGGTGACGGCGGTGGCGGCGGACTGTGGCAGGCCGGCCACGGCGGCGCCGGTAACGGTGACGGGCGCCAGTTGGGAAGGGGCGTTCTGGGCGTGGGCGCCGAGGGCGTAAAAAGCGGCCAGTCCGGCGGCAAGTTTTTCAGCCCATTTCATAGTCTTGTCAGACATCGGCGGATGGAATCACGTTGCCAATGAACCGCAAGCAGAATTTGTTTTTTTGTTCAATTAAGTGCAATTAAGTTAAATTAAGCTAGATCGGCCTCGGATGAGATTGCAACCCCGAAAACTTTCGGGGCAAGGCTCACAACACGAAGCGCAAGAAAGGTGGCACCGGCGTCCCGCCGCTGTTTCTTCCCAGCCAACAGGCGGGACGCCTCTTCCACTTTATAGGCAGAAAGATAGGGGCAAAAAGATGGGAGCAGGATATTTTTCCGCCTCCATTTTCTTGCCTGTCGCCTTTTCGGCTCATCGTGGGCGGCGGGTGTTCATAATGCCTCAATGACGGCGGGAAAGGAGGGCAGGGCGGGCACTTCGTTGCCCGCCGCGGCGCGCACTCCGTGCGCGCCCTACCAACCTTCACTGACGCATCACGGGAGTTCTTGCATTGAAGTTGCATGGAATATTTTGATTGGTTATATTCACTTATATTCACTTGTACTGACTTGTACTAGCCGCAAGCGCGCGGGGCTGAATTGCAGTTTCCGGCGCCCGCGCGCCAGCGCCGCTTTCCGGCTGGCGTCCAAAAGTGGAACTGTCGTTCCGCGCTCCAAAACGCTTCGCGCGCAAGATGGAAGGGTATTCTATCGCGGGCCATCCTTCGCATCCCCCGTCTCGGCCTGTTATTTCGACCTTCATGCGGCGATTATGGCACATTCCGAAACGGACAAAAAACCTACGGTAGTGTTTTAGACGATTTTTTTTGGAGGGGTTGGAGCGGCGCTTGTTGCTCAGAGACAACCGGTTGCGACGGAAAAAGTCCCCCAAAACAGTAAAAACGCGAAAAAAAGTGCAAAATAATTTCCGTGGGACCCCCGTTTTTCTGCAAAATGGGCCTTTTTTTCGGCCAAAAACAGCCCTTGATTAAAGGCATAGTTTGCAAGTTGCTTTCGTTGTGCGGGTTAGACGATATGAAAGAACAGGCACCGCGACGGGCCGGCGGGAAATGGCATGTCAAGCCCTGCTTGCCCGCGGGATTGACGAGGGAGATTGAATTGACCGCAGAATACGAATACGCAGAAAGAAATCATGACATGCATTTTTATTGGCAACGCCCGGGGCTGATGGCTACATGATTCGCCTTGGATGACCAGGAGAAGCATCGTTTGGGTTGGGATTTTGGCGCTATCGGCCATTGCATTGCTGATGGCCGTCAACCGCAAGGCGGAGGAGCCAGTTGCGCGCGGCAGGCCGTTGAGCTATTGGCTGGCGCGCCTGGGCAATAGGGTGGTTACGGACCCCCCGTGGACGGCCAAGGGCGCCGTTGCGCTGAAAGTTGATGCTGAGGCGCGCCAGGCCGCCAGGGCGGCGATCAAGGAAATGGGCACAAACGTGCTGCCGGTGTTGACGGGAATGTTGCGCCGCCATGATTCGCCAGGGCGAAAACAGTTCATATCCTGGGTGTCCAAACACCCGTGGCTGAAGTCCAGACTGAAATTCCGGCCGCCGGCGGAAGAAGATTGGCGCCGTGCGCTGGAGGCCATCAACTGCGTCGGATCGGAAGCCCAACCCGCTTTGCCGGATGTCCTGCCCTTGCTGACGAACCAAGACAGCAGCGTCAAGTCAAGAGCCTTCCATGCCTTGACGGCGATAAGTCCCAAGACCGAGATGGTGCGGCCCGTTGTGCCGGCTCTGATGCAAGCGTTGGGAGATCGGGATTCGACCATGCGGTCGGCGGCCATAGCCGCGCTGGGCGCGTTGCGTCCGCCACCACCGGAAGCCGCGCCGGCTTTTGTTCAGCTCTTGACTGATCCCAACGATTCGGTCTCTGAAGCCGCCATGAATTGGCTTGTGGAGCAAGGCCACGCCGTTGTCATTCCGGTGCTGGACAAACAATTGCACGACAAGGACAGCTACGTTGTCACCACAGCCGCCTCTCATCTCGGGACCTTTGGCGCGGCCGCCGCCGGGTCAGCGCCCCGGCTAAAGGAATTGCTGAACGATCCATTGATCACCGTGCGCATGGCCGCGACCAACGCGCTGGCCGCCATTACCGGGCAATTGCCGTCTCAATCTGCGCCCGCAAAAGATGCAGATATTACCATCAACTTCCCAAGCATGCCGTTGCCCGAGTTTCTCGACTTTTATGGAAATTTGGCCGGGCAAAAGATGGGGTTGGCCGTGACACCAAAGCCCGGTGTAGCGCTCCGCGTGATAACAGCCAGCCCGTTGACCAAAAGCCAAGCCTTGCAACTTCTGGAAGAGGTGTTGAAGGAACAAGCGGGATTGGTCATCGTCCACGGCCAAGACGGAGTCCTCACCGCCGTCGCGAAACCGGAAGAGAACCACTGAGTTCTGTGCGTTGCAAAGAAAGGGAATCGCTGCTAGGTTCTTATCCGTGAGTGAAGCCACGCTCATGTCCAAAGGTCCGGGAGAAGGCGATGCGATAGCCGCAGAGGTGTTGCTTCCGCTGGTGTATCAGGAGTTGCGCAAATTGGCCGCGCACAAGATGGCGGGGCAGGCGCCGGGTCACACCCTCCAGCCCACGGCCCTGGTTCACGAGGCCTGGCTGCGGCTTTCCGGCAAGGAGCCGGGCCGGTTTACCGGGCGCGCCCATTTTTTCGCGGCGGCGGCGGAGGCCATGCGGCATATCCTCATTGATTCGGCGCGGCGCAAGCTGGCGGCGCGGCACGGCGGCGGGCAGGCGCGAGTGGACATCGAAGAGGTGGAAATCGCCTTCCCGGAGGATGACGGCGAGCTGCTGGCCGTTCACGAAGTGCTGGACAAGTTGGCGGCCGAAGACCCCCAAAAAGCCGAGTTGGCCAAGTTGCGGTACTTCGTCGGCATGACGTTCGAGGAAGCGGCGGAAGTGCTGGGCATTTCGGTGGCCACGGCCAAACGGCACTGGGCTTACGCGCGCGCTTTTCTTTACGAGGAGATACGGGCGGGCAAGGCGAAATAACCCTTAAAAAGGCAGTTAAAGCCACAGATGAACACAGATAAGCACAGACGAGTTCCGAAGAATACAGGAGCCATCGAACGGGTGAAAGAGGTTTTTCAGAGAAATCTGTGTTCATCTGTGTCCATCTGTGGCTTCCGCTTTTTTCCTAAATTCCAACTGCCGGATTTAGGATGACCGCCTGCGTGCGCGGTGTTGACCCTTTGGGATGTCCGGGACGGAAAATAGTTTATCCGACTGAGACTTTTTGCGGGCGGATTTCGTATATTAATTAAAGGCCCAACATCATGAGCAAGCCCCACACAGCGGTTGGAGCCATCTTCGAGGCGGCCATCGAGTTGGCGCCCGAAAGGCGCGCGGCCTACCTGGAGGAGGCCTGTGCGGGCGACGACCCTTTGCGCCGGCGCGTGGAGGCCTTGCTCCGCGCCCACGAATCCGCCGGGACGTTTATGGAGGGCGTGGCCGTTGGCGCGAAACGCGAAACCGAGGCGGTCAAGCCGGCGGAACAACCCGGTAGCCGGATTGGGCGCTACAAACTGCTCCAACAAATTGGCGAAGGGGGGTGCGGTGTGGTTTATATGGCCGAGCAGGAAGAACCGGTGCGCCGCCGGGTCGCGCTCAAGGTGATCAAGCTGGGCATGGACACCAAGAGCGTCATCGCCCGGTTCGAGGCGGAGCAGCAGGCGCTGGCGTTGATGGACCATCCGAATATCGCCAAAGTTCTGGACGCGGGCGCGACGGAAACCGGCCGGCCTTTCTTCGTGATGGAACTGGTGCGCGGGATCAAAATCACCGATTTCTGCGATCAGAACAATCTCTCCACGCATGAACGGCTGGGTCTTTACATTCAGATTTGCCGGGCCATCCAGCACGCGCACCAGAAAGGCGTCATACATCGGGACATCAAGCCCTCGAACATCCTGGTTACGCTGGACGACGGGGTGCCGCTGCCCAAGGTGATTGACTTCGGCATCGCCAAGGCGACGCAAGGCAAACTGACCGATCAAACCCTTTTCACCGCCTTCGAGCAATTCATCGGCACGCCCGCCTACATGAGTCCGGAGCAGGCCCAGATGAGCGCGAAGGATATTGACACGCGCAGCGACATCTATTCGCTGGGCGTGTTGCTCTACGAATTGCTGACCGGCCAGACGCCCTTTGACGCCAAAGAGTTGCTGCAAGCGGGCCTGGATGAAATCCGCCGCACGATTCGGGAGAAGGAGCCGGCGCGCCCTTCGACCCGCTTGAGCACGATGATGCGGGCGGATCTGGCGGTCATCGCCAAAAACAGAAAAGTCGAGCCGCCCCGATTGATCCATTTGGTGCGGGGCGACCTGGACTGGATCGTCATGAAGGCGTTGGAAAAGAACCGTACCCGCCGATACGAAACGGCCAACGGCCTGGCCAAGGACATCGAGCGGCACCTGGGCGACGAACCGATTGTGGCGCGACCACCCAGCAAAGCTTACCGATTCCAGAAACTGGTCCGGCGCCACAAACTGGTCTTCGCCGCCACCGCGCTGATGGCTATGGTGCTGGTGGCCGCCACGGGCATCAGTACGTGGCAAGCCATCCGGGCCACGCGGGCGGAGAAGCTGGCTGGAGAGCGCCTGGCCGAGTCGGAAGCCATCTCCAAATTTCTAGGCGAAGTGTTTCGGAGTCCCGACCCCGCACGCGAGGGCCGCACCATCACCGTGGCCGAAACTTTGAGTAACGCGGTGAATAAGCTGGAGAGCGATTTGACCAACCAGCCCGCGCGGCGGGCCGAATTCCAGGCCGCGCTCGGCACGACCTATTTTGCGCTGGGTATCTACAGCGAGGCCGTTCCGTTGCAAGAAAAGGTCCTCGCTTACTACCGGAGCGCCTCCGGCCCGGAACACCCCGACACGCTCAGCGCGATGCACAACCTGGCAACTTCCTACGACGAGGCCGGCCGCCGTGAGGAGGCGCTCAAGCTCAGGGAGCAAGTGCTGGCGCTCCGTCGCAAGGTTCTCGGTTCGGAACACCCCGAAACGATCGGGGCGATGATCAGCCTGGCGTGTTCCTACTCCGGGGCCGGCCGCGCCGCCGAGGCGCTCAAGCTGCGGGAGGAGACGCTGGCGCTCTGCCGCAAGATGAACGACCCGGAGGACCCCGACACGCTCCGGGCGATGGGCAATCTGGCGATTTCCTACGACCTCGCCAACCGCCAAGAAGAGGCGCTCAAGCTGCGGGAGGAAGTGCTGGCGCTGCGCCGCAAGGTGAGCGGACCGGAACACCCCGACACACTCGGGGCAATGCATAACCTGGCGCGTTCCTATGCGCTGGGCGGTCGCCGCGCCGAGGCCCTTGCGCTGCAGGAGCAGGTGCTGGCGCTGCGCCGCAAGGTCAACGGGCCGGAACATTCCGAGACGCTGCGCGCGATGAGCGCCCTGGCGGAGTCTTACGACGAGGCCGGACGTCGCGGCGAGGCGCTTCAGTTGCGGGAGGAAGTGCTGGCGCTGTCGCGCAAGGCGCTCGGGCCGACACACTATACCACGATCGCGGCGATGCAGGCGCTGGCGACTGCCTACAGCGGAGCGGGCCGGCGGGAGGAGGCCCTTGCGCTACGGGAGCAGGTGCTGGCGCTTTGCCGCGAGGTCAACGGGCCGGAAAACTCCGAGACGCTCCGGGCGATGCACAATCTGGCCAATTCGTATGAAGAAGCCGGCCGGCGGGAAGAGGCGCTCAAGCTGCGGGAGCAGGTGGCGGCGCTACGCCCCAAGGTCAGCGGCCCGGAGGACCCCGACACGCTCGGGGCGATGAGCAATCTGGCGGCTTCCTATGACGCGGCCGGCCGCCAAGAGGAGGCGCTCAAGCTGCGGGAAGAGGTGTTGGCACTCCGCCGCAAGGTGAGCGGCACGGAACATCCCGACACGCTCGTGGCGATGGGCAACCTGGCGGTATCCTACAGCTCGTTGGGTCGGCGGGAGGAGGCGCTCAAGCTGAGGGAGCAGGTGCTGGCGCTCAGCCGGAAGGTGAATGGCCCGGAACACCGCGACACGCTCCTGGCGATGTACAACCTGGCGATTTCTTACGCCGCAGTCGGCCGCCAGGAGGAGGCGCTCAAGCTGCGGGAGCAGGTGCTGGCGCTCTGCCGCAAGGTGTTCGTCCCAGAACACGCCGACACCCTGCGGGCGATGCGGGGACTGGCGATTTCCTACGACGAGGCCGGCCGGCGGGAGGAGGCGCTCCAACTGAGGGAGGAGGTGGTGGCACTCCACGGTAAAGTGAGCACGCCGGGAGACTCGGAGAGACGCATGGCGATGAACGACCTGGCGCGTTCCTACTATCTGGCCGGTCAGCGCGACGATGGGCTGAAGCTGCAAGAACAGTTGCTGGCGCTCTGCCGCAAGGTGCTCGCCCCGGATGACCCCGACACACTTCTGGCGATAGAAAACCTGGCGGATGCCTACGAGTATGCCGGCCGCCGGGAGGAGGCGCTCAAGCTGCGGGAGGAGGCGCTGGCGCTCCGCCGCAAGGGGAGCGGCCCGGAACACGCCGGCACGCTCCGGGCGATGACCACGCTGGCGGATTCTTACGGCGCACTCGGCCGTGGCAGGGAGGCGGTTGCCATCCTGGAGCAGACTGTTGAAGCGGACCCAAAGGACACAATCGCATGGCTGAAACTCGCCTCGTGGGAAACATGGTTGGGCCTGGAGGCCGATTACGAAGCCACCCGCCAGCGCGTGGTCCAGCAGGCGGAAGGGACGGACGTGGCCTCGACGGCGGAACGCGCTGCCAGGGTCTATTGCCTGCGGCCGTCCACCGACCCCGCCCTGCTGGCGAAGGCGCTTGGCCTTGCGCAACGGGGTGTGGAACTGGGCAAAAACGACGGTGCTTTTCCGTGGTACCAACTTGCGCTGGGCATTGCTGAGTATCGCAACGGCCAATTCGCAACTGCCGAACGGACTCTGGCCCCCGTTGAGCAGGCAGCGGGGGGACAGGACTACCTTCAGGGCAGCACGCGCCTGTTCCGCGCCATGAGCCTGTCCCGTCTGGACAGGCTGGAGGAGGCCCGGAGGCTTGTGGGCCAGGTTGAGGCACAAATGCCCCCCTTGCCCGAAGACGAGAGCAAACCGATCGTTGTCATCCATGACAATCTGATTTGGTGGCTGGCCTACAAGGAAGCCAAGGCGCTCATCGAAGGCCCAGCCGCGTCGGCGGCCAAACCGTCGGCGTCGAAGTGACGCTTTCGACCGTGTTTCTTTGGGAACCCGCAGGGAAGCGAAAGCGTTGATTGACAATCGGTCATTGAGGTTTGGTCATTGGCCTTTCCCCGGCAATTTGCCCCGGCGTGATACTTTTCGTCGCCGGATTTCGTTTGTGTGTATGAGCCTGAGACCTCAAACAGCAAAAACATAAACGCCAGACTTGGGCCACAACAAATAGAAGAAAAAAGAACAGGAGAAAATTATGAAACAGACACGAATAGAAGACATTAGTGCCAAAACACAAACTGGCTCCGCGCCGGCCAATGGAGCCGCTGCGCGGCTCGTTCGCCAGGGGCAAGCTCTCGGTGGAGGATTATTGCGCAAGGCCGGAATTCTCGCCTTGCTGCTGGGATTGCCCCTTGGGGCGAGTCTCGCCACGGCAGGGGAAGAACCACAATACCGCTTCATCGAAATCCCGTTGCCCGTTCCGTCGTATGCTGTCGGCATCAACGACGAAGGACTCGTCACGGGATTCTACCAGGATCCGACCACGGGTGACGTCTTCAGCTTCCAATCGCACCACGGCGACCTGATTACTGGCATCTCTGCCCCCGGAGCCACTTTCACGGCCATCGGCCCCGCCAACAACTTCGGCTTTGAGGCCGGCAATGTAGGTAGCGAGACGACTTCGTTAGCGGTGCTCTATGACATTCGCCGCGGATCGTATTTCTACCTTCCCGAAATCCCGGGTATGCCTTACAGCTTGGGCGATGGCGTTAATGACTTCGGCCACGCCTCTGGCATCGCGTACCCAAGCGGCGGTTTTTTTACCGGAGGCGTCGGCCTCGGGACGAATTGGATCTGGGATGGCGAGAGATATTCCTTCTTCGACGTCCCGGGCGCGGTCAATGGGACGGTGGCCGGCGGAATCAACGATTGGGACCAGGTAGCCGGCTTCTTCATAGACGCCTCGGGCAATCCGCAAGGGTTCGTCAAGGATGGCTCGCACTACACGACCTTTAATGCGCCCGGAGCGCTCTTGACCGTGGCCTTCGGCATCAACAATCAGGGCGTGGTGGCCGGCCTTTATGTGAACCCGGACGGCAGCCAACACGGTTACTTCTGGTGCGAGGGTAAATTCACCACCGTGGATGTGCCCCTCCCAGCCGCGACGAACGGGACCTTGTGGTACCAAGCCAATGACCGGGGAGACCTGGCCGGTGTTTATTACGATTCCACCAGCGCGGAACATGCGATCATCGCCATACGCCTGGACGGAGACTGCGACGGGCACGACCGACATTAAGCCCAGGCTGCGCGCGGACTCTTGTCTGCCCGGTCTCGCGCCTGCCTTCGGCAGCTTTTCAGGCCATGGTCCTGTGGAACAAACCCACAGGGCCATGGCTCTTGGCGCCGTTGGACCGCAACGACCGGGAATGGGTCGCCCGGCCCGGTCTTTCCGCGCCTGCGTGAGACTTTTCGTCGCCGGATTTCGTTTGAATGTATGAGCCTGAGACCTAAAGCAGCAACAACATGAACGCATTGACTCTTTCTGCATTGCAAAGAGTGGGAATCGCTGTCACGTTTCCGGGCATGAGTGAGGCCACGCTCATGCTCAAAGGCTTGCGACACGGCGATCCAATTGCCGCAGAGGTGCTGCTTCCGCTGGTTTATCAGGAATTGCGCAAATTGGCCGCGCAGAAGATGGCTTGCGAATCGCCTGGTCACTGTGACCTCAAGCAGCAACAACATGAATGCACGAAGCGGGAGAATCCGGCATGGTTGTCAAACACGCTCTCAGGGTGGGCAATTTACCTCCCAAATGAAAACTAAAAACAGGCCCTTGGGCCATAACAAAAAGAAGAACAAAGAACAGGAGCAAATATGAAGTCACAAAGTCAAAAGCTATTCAAAAGCAATGGATTCCGCGGCGGGTCCGGCAAGACCCGTGTCCGAAAAATTGCCGGCACGGTTTCGGCCGCAGCCCTGATGCTGGGCGTCAGCTCGGCCGCGACGGTCGGTTTCAATTTTCAAGTCAACTATTGCAGCTCTCCGTCCTATTCGGGGGCGGTGGTGACCGCGACCGCGTTTGGCATCGAGCCTGGCGGTTGGGAGAGCTTGACTCCCATGGATACCGGCTACTACTCGTGTTATGGCGAGAACTACCTCACGTTGAGCGAGACGATCAATGAGGCAAGCTCAGGCGGGGGATTGAACCCGCTGCCGAGCGGCTCCGTGAGGGTAACGTGGTCGGCGGATACCGCGAATACGAGCGGCTTATTTGGCGGATATCAAGCCTCAATAGCAGCTCCGAATTACAGCGAAAGCTACCTAAACGGATACTATCAGGTTTACAATTACCTTCAACCCGGGGAGGAGCAGATCTATTGGGGTTTTCTGCGCGACGGCGTCAACTTCGGTCCCGGTTCAGTCGGTGGGAACAATGATCAACCCGGCTATAGTATTGAAATTACCGGGCTTAAGAGTCTGTTTCCGGATACCCCGTTCGTGGTCGAGCTTATCGCCTCATCGGACTCGATGGAGTGGCTGGCTGATGCGTTCGTCATTGATGCCACGCACAATCGCTTGCAATCGGTGTCTTATCCAAGCACTCCGCCGGTGCTCAACGTGGGTGACACCCCGTGGGTGCGCGGCATCGGCGGCGGCCTGAGCACGGGCAGCGGCCCGCTGGATACCGATCACCTGCAAATCATTGGCACCCGCGCCTTCCATGGCGGCAACGCGTTTGTCAGCTATAACTTCGCCAGCACGATCGCCGGCTTCATCGTCACCGATAAGCCCGTGATCTCGATGTCCCCCCAGCCGGTGGCGGCTGATGTGGGCGACGAAGTGACGTTGAACGGTTACGCGGTGGGAGTGCCCCCGCTTTCTTACCAGTGGTATAAGGAAGGGGCGCCGATCCAAGGGGCGAACGACGTGTCCTACACTTTCCGCGCCGGGAAGCGGGATGCCGGGAATTACGTGCTGGAGGTCAGGAATCCTTATGGAAGCGCGATCAGCGCCGTTTCGGTTCTGACGATCAATCCAAGTCCAAGCCCTGGACACAAACCGGCCCAAGTGATCAGCAATCCCTACTTGATGTAGCCACCAGCGATTGCCCTTGAACTGAACTGGTTAATGGAGACTTGGCCTGGCGGCGGTGCGCAGGATGGCGCGCCTGCCGCCGGGCCACGCACATGATGCTCAAGCAAGTTGCGGGGCTTGGAAAGGCAGGCCGTGGGCCTCGGCGACGGCCGGGTGGGTGATTCTGCCGTCCATGACGTTGATGCCCCCGACCAGCGCCGGCAAAAAGCGGCAGGCCTCGTTCAGGCCCATGTCGGCCAGGGTTTCAATGTAACGGTAGGTCACATTGGTCAGGGCCTGCGTGGCGGTGCGGGCGTAAGCGCCAGGCATGTTGGCCACGCAATAGTGGATGACCCCTTCCTCGACAAAGGTGGGATGATCGTGAGTGGTGGGCCGGGAGGTTTCGGCGCAGCCGCCCTGGTCAATGGCGATATCCACCAACACGCTGCCCGGCCTCATGCGGCGGAGCATAAGGCGATTGATCAATTTGGGCGCCTTGGCCCCCGGCACGAGCACCGCGCCGATCAACAAGTCCACCGTCGGCAGCAGATCCGTCAGGTGCGCCTCGCTGGAAAAGAGGGTGTGGGCGGTGTGGAGGGTGATGTCCAAAAAGCGCATGCGTTCCAAATCCACCTCAAGAATCGTCACGTCGGCGCCCAGGCCGGTGGCCATGCGGGCGGCGTTGATGCCGCTGGCGCCACCGCCCAGGACGACCACCCGTCCCGGCAGCACGCCGGGCACTCCGCCCAGCAAGACGCCGCTGCCCCCATTGTGTTTGGCCAGGCAATAGCCGCCGACCAATATGGCCATGCGCCCGGCGATTTCGCTCATCGGCTCCAGCAAGGGCAGGCGGCGGTTGACCTCGATCGTTTCGTAGGCGATGCCCGTGACGCCGGATTTCATCAGCGCCTCGGTCAAGGAGCGGTCCGCCGCCAGGTGCAAATACGTGAAGAGAATCTGGCCCGGCCGCAGCAGGCCGCATTCGGAGGGCTGGGGTTCTTTCACCTTGACGATCAGGCCGGCCTTGTCAAAGATCGCGTTGTGATCGGCGGTCAACTGCGCGCCCGCCTGCTGGTAATCGGCGTCGGGGTAGCCCGCGCCCGCGCCGGCGGCGCGCTCGACCAGGACTTGGTGGCCGCGTTTGACCAGTTGATAGACCGCCGAGGGCACCAAGGCCACTCGATGTTCCTGCAGTTTGATCTCCTTTGGAACGCCTATAATCATAGCGGGGTAATGGTGGTCGGGAATTCCCGGTTGTCAAGCGGCGAGAGGCGGGGCGGGGCCGGCGGGAATCTTCCTGGTGGAACAAGCCAAATGGGGCGCCCACGCACAAATCGGGCCAAGCGGCTCAAGTATTTCGCAGGTGTTCCGATAGATGGAGTGTCGAAAGACAATGGCGGTTGGCGGCCAGCAAAGGCCAACCGGGAAAGAGACGGATGCCCGCAGAATATTCCGCCACGCGACAAGGATGTCGCGCCCAAACTCCCCGCAAGGGGTGACTCAAGGAAAGAGTTAAAATAAAGTTATGGTAATCAATACTAACATGGCGGCCATCACGACCGCCAGCGACCTGAATCAAGCGACCAACAGTTTGGACGAGTCATTGGCCCGACTGTCTTCCGGGACGAAAATTGTCGATCCCTCGGACGATCCAGCCGGCCTGGCGGAGTCCATCAGCCTTGGCGCGCAAATTAACCAGACCGCAGCCGCCAACAGCAACGTGAGCAACGCTGTTTCCTTCCTCCAGACCCAGGACGGGTATCTGCAACAGGTGGGGGCGGCGCTGGATCAGATGAGCACACTGGCCGTTGAATCGCAAGATGTCACCAAGACCGACGCCGAGCGAAGTGACTACCAACAGGAGTTCAGCACTCTGGCCGGCTACATCGGGAGCACAGCGACCACCGACTTCAACGGCGTCAGCCTCTTCGCCGGCACGACCCTGGCGGTGACGACCGACGGCACTGGCGACACATTCAATATGACGGGCATTGACCTCAGCGCAGCGGCTTACACCGCGGCGACTGCGGCGGACATCTCAACGACCACCGGAGCGGTGGCCGCGTTAACAGCGGTGACGGCGGCCGTCGTCCAATTGGCGACGGATCGCGCGACCGTGGGCGCCAACGAAGAGCGGTTGACCTACACAGGGGACGAACTGGGCGTGTTGCAGGACAACCTGACCGCGGCCAACAGCCAATTGATGGATGTTGACGTGGCGACGGAAAGCACCACCTACGCCAAGTATCAAATTCTGGTGCAGTCGGCCACCTCCATGCTGGCCCAAGCCAACGCCAACCCTCAGTCGGTGCTCAAGCTCCTCTCTTAAGCAGAGGCGCACTGATTCAAGATCGAATATCGCGGGCGGCCTTCGAGCCGCCCGATTTTTTTCTGTCGGCAGGTCAGTGGGCCGAGTCCCACTGCCCGAATGGATCGGCCGGGATTTTCGCCCCTTGAGGATACACCAGATAGACCGTATTGCGGGACTGACGCCAGGCGTTGATGACGTCGGCGCGCGCGTAGATATGGCGCACGTGCTGGCCCTTTTGCAAATTGGTCGCCGGATCGTTGATCACCACGTCCCCGTTTTCGGTGAAACCAATGCACACCGTCAAATGGCCCTCGCCGGTGTCCTTTCGTCCCGGACTCAACAGGTGCCAGGGCGCGGAAATAATCACCGGAATGTCCGCCTGGATCCAGTCCTCCAATTGGGCGATGTCGCTCAAGCGGGTGACGTAAGCGCGCATTCCGGCAAAGCTGCCGGCGAAGGCGGTGTTGAAGGGCCAGTTGCCGGTGCCTCCCATGCCGCTGTCATGGACCGCGCCGGCCACCGTGGGCAGGTCAATATTCAATTCGGGCCGCTGCAGCAGTTCGCTCCATCGCGCCAGCACCATGGAGAGGGAGGCCGGACTGCACCAGCCTTGCTCGTGCGGATAGGAATGCTGCGAGCGCTCCGGTGTGGCGATGATCTTTCCCCAAACCGCGCGATTGGGCGCCATCGTCTGCGGCGCCACGCGGTCGTCCAAAAAACTCAGGCCCAGGAACTGGATCGGCGGATAGGGTTTGGCCCCGCTCCAGGTGATCCGCAATTGAACGTCCGCCCCCGCCCGAGTCGTCGTCCAGGTGTCCGTTCGGACCGTGCCGTCGGCGTCCCGCTGTCCGCGCACGCTGTGGCGGGCGGCGCGATCGGAGGACCAGACGCCCAGCGTGTAAAACTTGGTTTGATGATCCGGGTAAAGGCCGCGCGCTTCGACGGTCATCACCGCGCCGGCCGCCGGGCCGACGTTCCACGACGCGATCAGCTCGTTCCAGGCGATGGGCGCCTTGAGAACCGGGGAAAGAATGACCAGGCCGTTGCTGCCGGGCGTCTGCGAGAACTGGGCCAGATTGTCGAACCCAATGAATCGGCATTGGTCGCCCGGCGAGGCTGCCGCGTGACCCGCCAGCGCGCCGGCGGCCAGGATGAAGATCAGTTTACTGGGCATCGGATGAAGGGCGCATGAAGGGCGCCAGACCCTCGTTCAGGCCCTTGGGCGGGCGTTTGGGTTTTTCGTCCAGCCCGGCGCAGACGTGGCGGGTCTCCCCCTCGGCCAGCACCGCGCCGGCGGGGTGGCGGATGCGAAAAGCGAAGTTGAGGCGGACGCCGGACAATTGGGTGATCCACAATTCGATGGTCAGCAAATCATCATATCGCGCCGCCCCCTTGAAGGCGATTTGGGCGGCGATGACCGGGAAAGCCGTGCCATTATCCTGCAAGGCCGCCAGCGGCCAACCCGCCTGGCGGAACAATTCCCCGCGCGCCTCCTCCAGCATGTCCAGGTAGCGGGAGTAATAGACGTGATTGCCCACCGTGCAGTCGGCATAAACCACGCGGCGCCTGTGTTGGAAGAGCGAATCGGACATGGCCTTGAATTTAAGCTTTAATCGCCAAACTTTAAACTCCATATAGTATGGAGCGTTATGCCGGTTGAATTCAAAGACTATTACAAAGTTCTGGGCGTCGGGCGCACCGCCAGCCACGACGACATCCGCAAGGCCTTCCGCAAACTGGCCCGGCAATACCATCCCGACGTGGCCAAGGACAAGAAACGGTCGGAGGAAAAATTCAAGGAAATCAACGAGGCCTACGAGGTGCTGGGCGACGCGGAGAAACGCAAAAAATACGACGATCTGGGGGCCGATTGGAAAGAGGGCGGCGCCCGCTGGCGGCCGGGCGCCGACGGCGGGAGCTTCCGCACGCATTCGTGGCGCGGCGGACCGGGAGAGGAGAATTATCAATTCGGCGGCACGGGCTTCAGCGATTTCTTCGAGCAGTTTTTTGGCGGCGGTTTCGGCCGCCGCCACCCGCCCGCCGAACCGGAATCGGAGAAAGGGCAGGACGTGGAAGGCATCCTCATGGTGACGTTGGAAGAGGCGATGCGCGGGGTCGTCCGCCCGATCACCCTTCGGCGCAACACACTCTGCGCCCAGTGCGGCGGCACGGGGGTCAAGGGCAAGCAAGTCTGCCCGGCCTGCGGCGGCGCCGGGCTGGTCTCCGTCACGCAGAATTACAAGGTCAAGATTCCCCCCGGCGTGCGCGACGGCCAGCGCCTGCGCGTCAGCGGGCAGGGCGAGCCGGGCTTGGGCGGCGGTCCGCCCGGCGATCTTTATTTGCGGGTGCGCATGGCCAGTCATCCCGACTTCCGCGTCGAAGGCGGGGACCTCTATTACGAACTGGACCTGGCCCCTTGGGAAGCGGCGCTGGGCGCCAGCGTGTCGGTCCCGACTTTGAACGGCCAGGTGAGCATCAAAATCCCGCCGGGCACGCAAAACGGGCAGCGCCTTCGGGTGCGCGGCCGCGGCTTGCCCGGACGCGGCGCGGAGCCGGGCGATCTATTCGTCGTGGCGCGAATCCAGATGCCGGCGCAAATCAGCGAGCGGGAAAAGAGCTTGTGGGAACAATTGGCGAAGGAATCCCCGTTCCGTCCCAGGGCATGAAAACCATTGTCGTGACCGGCGTCTCACGCGGCCTGGGCCGGGCGATGGCCCTGGGCTTCGCCGCCGCGGGGCACAAAGTTCTGGGCTGCGCCCGGCACAAACCCGGCCTGGACTTGGGCGCGCCGCACGATTTCCAGGCGGTGGATATCTCCTCGGCCGAGGCGGTCAAGGCCTGGGCCGGCCGGCTCTTGCAGGCCCACGGCCCGCCGGACCTGCTTGTCAACAACGCGGCCGTGATCAACAAAAACGCCCCGCTCTGGCAAGTCAGCCCGAAGGATTTTTCCGGCGTGATGGACGTGAACATCAAGGGGACTTTCCATGTCATTCACAATTTTGTCCCGGCGATGGTCGCGGCGAAGCGGGGCGTGATCGTCAATTTCAGTTCCGGCTGGGGGCGCTCGGTGGACGCGGAAGTGGCGCCCTATTGCGCCAGCAAATTCGCCGTGGAAGGGCTGACGCGCGCGCTGGCGCTGGAGCTGCCGGAGGGGATGGCGGCCATTCCGTTGAACCCCGGTATTATTGACACCGACATGCTGCGGAGTTGTTTTGGCGGGTCGGCGGGGTCGTACGAGTCGGCGGAGCAATGGGCCGCGCGCGCCGTTCCCTTCATCCTCTCCCTCGGCCCGCGGCACAACGGGCAGTCATTGAGCGTGCCGTAACCAGGGTGACTGAAGCCGTATCATTCCCGGATTCGCGTGCAGCAGGCTATCGCAACGAGTCGAGCACCACCTGGCGGGCCAGTCCCTTGTGTGCCGCAACGACGCGAACGATGGCATTAAGGGTGCCAACGCGAAGGGGATTATGGTTTGGAATCGCCAGACGCTGGTGGCTGGGTGTCTCGGTTTGAAGAATTATGTGGCTGCCTTCCTGATGCACCAACGCGTACGCATAATCGCGGCACAGTGCCTTGACCAGAGCGGCGCCGCTTAGGTTTCGGGGCACCTTCATGCATCAGTCAGGACTTCGTCTCGCACTAAATGCAGACGAATGCGGCTTGGAGGACGAGGATGATCGAAGAAGAACGCGCGCACGGCCTCCCGCACGTTCTGGCGCACCGATTCCCAACTATCACCTTGCGTAAAGATGTTTTCTGTCAAACATTCCGCGCAAAATCCGCCGTCTTCTTCCTGTGTCACTTCAAACACTAATTCGCTCACGGGGTTCATCTTAGATTCGAAGTTGGGGGTTGCACGTTAAAAGTTCCGGCTTTCGCCGATTTTGAGCAGGTGCAGGGTCTTGCCGGCGGCCTGGAATTTTTGCTTCGCCTCTTCGTGGTTTATTTTTATCGGCGGAAACGTGTCGTAATGCAGGCCCACGATCTGGTCGCATTTCACCAGTTGCGCCGCCACGACCGCGTCGGCCGCGTCCATGGTGTAATTGCCGCCGATGCACAGGGCGGCGAAGGCCAGATGCGTCGAGTTGCCGATCAATGCCATGTCGCTCGTCACCGCCGTGTCCCCGCAATAATAGAAACTGCCCTCCGCGCTCTCGACGACGAATCCGCCGGGGTTGCCGCCGTAAGAGCCGTCGGGCAGGCTGCTGGAATGGACGGCGTTGACGAAGCGCAGGCGGCCGAAATCAAAACGGGTGCTGCCGTGGTTGATGGGATGCGTCTTGGTCGTCCCTTCTTTGGCCAGCCATTGCGCCACTTCGTATCCGGCAATCACGGTCGCCCCGGTGCGGTTGGCGATGGGGACGGCGTCGGCAAGGTGGTCCCCATGGCCGTGGGAGACCAGAATAAAATCGGCCTTGACGCTATTTGTGTTGATGGCCGCCGCCAGCGGATTGCCGCTGATGAAGGGATCGAAGAGCAACACGCGGCCGCCGGTCTCGACGGCGAAACAAGAATGTCCGTAGTATGTAAGTTTCATATTTTTTTCAGGATAAAGATATGCTGGCGCGGCAGTTTTTCAATGGTTTGCTCCCATTGCAGGGCGGGAAGGAGCGCGGCCTCCTTGCGCACCTGGGCGGCCGACATTTTGTGCAGCGGCTTGATCGGCACGCCGGGGTCCTCGGCGCGGTATTCCACCCAGACCACCCGCCCGCCGGGCTTCAAGGCGCGCACGATGGATTGCATCATTTCGCAGGGATGATCGAATTCGTGATAGACATCCACCATCAACACCAGGTCAAGGGAATCGGCCGGCAGTCGCGCGTCTGTGGTCGTGCCCAGGACGGTCTGGAAATTGGTGGCGTGGCGGGCCGCCATGTTTTTGGCCAGCAAATCGAGCATCTTCTGCTGAATATCCACGCAATAAACGCGGCCGTTGTCGCCCACCACTTTGGACATGCGCCAGCTCAAGTAGCCGGTGCCCGCCCCGATGTCGGCCGCGGCGTCGCCCGGGTGCAGGGGAAGCCATTGCACGAGCAAATCGGGCCGTTCCTCCTGCTGTCGTTCCGGCCGTTCGAGCCAATCGGCGGCCTCGTGTCCCATGACCCGCGCAATTTCGCGCCCGGCGTAAAACTTGCCGATGCCGTCGGCGTCGTGATTGGTGCGATAGGAGTAAACGGGAGCCTGGGCCAAAGCGGCGCCCGCCGCAAAGAGGCAGCAAACGAGCAAAACAAACTTGCGCGCGCCTGAGATTATCACGGCCCGACAGTGCCTCCGCCGGGCGGGCTTGTCCAGACTCAAGGCCGGGCCAAAATACTCGCGTAAGGGTCGGTGCAAGAATAACTTCTGATAATGAAGCGTTGTTCAAACATAATCGAGGTGGCGCCTAAAAGCGCATTCTCGAACGCCATTGACAATTGGTCATTGAAAATTTGCAATTGGCAATCGAGCACCTGGGGAAGCGGGATGCAATTGCAAATGACAAATTTTCAATGCCCGATTGTCAATCAACGCTTTCGAACTCTCATGCGTTCCGAAACGGGTTTGGTCGAAATGGCACTGGAGAAACCGGAAGTCATTTTTGCGCGGGCGCCAGGTATCTTTTCTGACGCGCGAAAAAGAACAAAAGTCCGGACAAAAAAACACAAGCCAAATCCAAGCCCTGGGCTTACTGTTCCGGCATTCAGAACCCATGACCGCATACACTCGAACTCGAACGATTATCATCATGCTCTCCGCCGCACTCCTGGCCGGGCGGTCCGCATCGGCTCAAACCGGCCATTCTCCGCCGGCTGCCAATGAACCCCCGCCCGACGTTCTGCAATGGACCGCGTCGGCGTTTGCCGGCGCTCCGCCCCCAGCCCCAGGCCCGCGGCGCGCGGTGGAGTTGGCCCTTCGCCGTCAGGACGATGGGCAATTCCAGCAACCCGGCAGCATCTGGCCCGCCAGCCGGCCGCCTTTTTCATTCGTCTATGACGGCAAATCGTCGGAGACATTTCTTGCGTCCTGGAAACGTCAAAGTCAGGATCGCGAATTCGCCGATCACATCGAATACCGCGTCCAATGGGATGATCCGCAAACGGGCCTCAAGGCCACTGCTCAGGTGACCGCCTTCAAAGACTTTCCGGCCGTGGAATGGTTCCTCCGCTTTGAGAATGCAGGCGCAAAGGACACGACGATCCTGGAAAAAATACAGGCGCTCGATGTCACTCTGGACACACCTGCGGCGCAAAATCTGGTGCTCGACCAGATCAATGGCGATGATGCCAGCGAGCGCAGTTTTGTGCCGGTGGAACGCCAGTTGCCGCCGGGACAAAGCGCGGCGCTGGCCCCCGTGGGAGGCCGGCCCTCCAATGGCACGTTTCCCTTCTTCAATTTGCAGCAAGGGTCCCGCGGCTTTTTCACCGCCATCGGCTGGACGGGCCAATGGGCGGCCTCGGCCAGCCGCAACGAAGCCGGCGCGACCCATCTGCAAGCCGGCATGGAACTGACGCACTTGTCGCTCCATCCGGGCGAGGCGATCCGCACTCCGCGCATCCTATTGCTTCCGTGGACGGGCGACCGGACCGAGGCGCACAATCAATTCCGCCGCCTGTTGCTGGCGCACTATCTGCCCAAGCCCGGCGGCCAGCCGGTGCGCTTCGCTTTTGCCGCGCAGACCTACAATACGTGGGCAGGCGGCGCGCGGCCAAATTGGGCGACTGAAGCCGGCCAGCTTGCCGCCGTGAAAATCAACCGCGAACTGGGTTGCGACACGCTTTGGCTGGACGCCGGCTGGTTCGAAGGCGATTTTCCCAACGCCGTGGGCAACTGGTTTCCGAAGCGCAAGGAATTTCCCAACGGCCTCGGTCCGATTGGACGCGCCTGTGAAAAGTCCGGGTTGAAATTTCTGGTTTGGTACGAACCGGAACGGGTGGGCGACAACACGCAAATCGCGCGCGAACATCCTGAGTTCGTTCTGCCCGCCAAGAAAGCGGCCGATAAGGGCGGACTGTTCAATCTCGGCAATCCCCAGGCGCGACGCTGGCTGACGGACTTGTTGATCCGGCAGATAACCGATTTCCACATTCACACTTACCGCAACGATTTTAATCTCGACCCGCTCCCGTATTGGCGTCAAAACGATTCGCCGGACCGCCAGGGCATCACGGAAATTCGCTACGTGGAAGGATTGTATGCGCTATGGGACGAACTGCGCGCCACCTTCCCTAATATGTATCTGGACGACTGCGCCTCCGGCGGTCGTCGCATTGACCTGGAGATGGTCATGCGCTCCGTCGTCCAGACCCGCAGCGATGCCGCCTGCGCCCCGGGCCGCTCCGATTGGGACCAATCGCAGACTTACGGCCTGAGCCTCTATCTGCCCGTCCACGCCACCATCGGTTGGGAAACCAGCGCCTACCAATGCCGCAGTTCCGCCCTGGCCGGTTTCTGCGCCGAATGGGACATTCTGGACGACAAGTTTCCCCTTGAGCAGGCCCGCCGTTGCATCAGCGAGATGAAGGAGAACAGCAAATACTGCACCGGCGATTATTATCCGCTGACCCCGTGGACGATGGCTCCCAACCATTGGATGGCCTGGCAGCTCCATCGCGTTGACCTGGACGAAGGCATGATCCTGGCCTTCCGCCACCGGGAATGTCCCTATTCCGCCTTGCAAGTCAAACCGCGCGGGCTGAAATCCGGCCAGACCTATCGGGTCACTTTCATTGATGAGGACCATCGTTCCGTTGTCAAAACGATGTCGGAGCGGCAACTGGCCGCGTTGGAACTGCGGATTCCGGCCCGTCACCAAAGTCTATTGGTGCGCTACGCCCCGGCGCGCAAGTCGGGAAGGGATTAAGATCAAAGTTAAGATTACGGCGGAGAATGCGATTTCGGATTTCCGCGTTGAGACGCGGCCCCATCGCTCAATGCCGATTCGGGGTTTGCGTCTCGAAGGTCACGCTGTGGTAAATTCGGAGCAAGTCTTCCAAGGGGATGTCGAACTGGCCGGCTTTGGTAGTGTAGCCGTATTGCAGGCCGTCGGGGCCTTTGGGGATAAAGTTGTTGCTGTGCGGATTCCAGACGTGAACCAGCCCCGTGTCGTTATTGTAGCCGAGGATGGCGTAGTCGTGGCCGGGACTTATGCTGGGAGTTGATTTTTGGGCACCGGGGGGCGTTCCGGCCTTCACCAGCCGGTGTTCGCGCTGGGCCGCATTCAAATCCTGGCGCATGGTGGTGGCGAACTGCGAGTCACCGCGTCGGCTTCGTAGCTCGACGCGGCGAGTTTGCTGCCCGTCGAGAATGTTGATGACATTTGCGTTGGCCATGCGGTCGTAGATGTCGGGCCGGTCTTGCTGGTCGGCGTGCCGCGCTTTCAGGAGAATTTTTCTGTAAGCCTTTTCCAAGACGGTTAACCAGAGGCCGTTGGTGCCGGCGGTCGCGCAGATGATGATATCCGCGTCGGTCACGCGGGCGACTTTGACTCTGCGCCCGTCGCCAAAGGCGACGGTGGTCGAGCCGTCGTCGCCTTGAGTGAACATGGCTTTAACGGCGGAAGGGTTGCGGTAAACCATTGCGCCGACGACCGAGAGGAAAGAACAATCGCCCAATCCTTCTTGATGGATGGCATCGAGCGAGGGCAGCGATTGGGGAAAGAGGTCGCGCGAGGCCTGGCGCAGCCGCTTCAAGGCGCGGAGGTAGCGCGGCTGAAACGCGGGCGGGTGGTCGAGTTTTCCCTGCTGGGACGGGTCGTCCTGCAAATCGATCTGCTCATCGGAGGTGGACGGCTCATGCAAAGAGCTGGAAACGAGATAGGCCTGGGTAATAGGCGGGAGGGTGTATTTGCCGCCATGCACGACCATCCTGATTATGGCTATGGCGGCTGCGGCTTCGTCGTGGAAATTCGGGTTGGCCACAGCGGCATTGATTTCATCCGGCGTGAGCGTGCCGTCGCCATTGATGTCCCACTGGCTGAAGTATTGGTTGACCACCTGCGCAAACGGCGGCGGTTGAGCGGAACTGGCTGGCGGACCAGCCGCCGGCGTGGTTTGTTGAGCAGCAGAGTCGGCGCATGGCGCGCAGCTTGCCGCGAGGACGAGCGCAAGACGGAAGGTTTTCATTGAGCACATCAATGAGCAACTTCACTGTGCGGCGGCGTACCAATGATGTCAACAGCAAATGCGGAACCGAAACGGGCCAGTTGGCATCCTTACGCCTCCCAGACCACCTGCCCGCCGGTCATCGTGAGGGCGACGCGGGCGGTTGGGATTTCCTCCGGCGGGATTTCAAAAAGATTTTTGTCAAGTATTACCAAGTCGGCCAGTTGGCCAGGGGCGATGCTCCCTTTCTCGCGCTCGGCGAATTCCGCGCGGGCCGAGCCGGCGGTGTAGGCGCGCACCGCTTCCTCCAACGTCAGCTTTTCCTCCGGCAGCCAACCGCCGGGATTCTTGCCGTCCAGCGTCCGGCGGGTGACGGCGGCGGCCAGGGTCAGCATCGGGTCCAGCGGCGCGACGGTCCAATCGGTGCCCAGCGCCAGCACGGCCCCGGACCGGAGCAGGGAGCGGAAGGCGTAGGTCCCCTTGAGGCGCTCCGGCCCCAGGCGCGGCCCGCACCAGCGCCCGTCGTCCGCGGCGTGATAGGGCTGCACCGAGGCGATGATCCCTTGGCGTCCAAAACGCGGGATGTCGGCGGGCCGCAAATGTTGCGCGTGCTCGATGCGGAAACGGCGGTCGCGCTCGCCGTTGCGGGCGGCGGCGGTTTGGAAAAGGTTGAGCGCCTCGAAGTTGGCGCGGTCGCCGATGGCGTGGATGGCCACTTGCAGGCCGGCGCGGTCGCTTTCCAGCACCCGGCGCAGCATCATTCCTTCCGGAAACATCTCTTCGCACGCCAGCCCGCGATTGTCCGCGTCATCCCCGTACGGCTCGAAAAACCACGCCGTCGCCGAGCCAAGGCTGCCGTCGCAAAAGCCCTTGACGCCGCCGGCCCGGACCAGGCCCGCGCACGATTGCGGGCGCTCCGGTTTGGCCGCCGCTTCCTGCCAGCGGGCGATGGGATACATCGCATAGACGCGCGTCTTCAACTCCCCGGCGGCAGCCAGCGCGCGGTAAATTTCCATATCGTCCCCGCCCAGAACGTCTTGCACACTGGTGACGCCGAGTTGGGCGGCGTGATTGGTGGCGCGCTTGGCGGCGGCCAATTTTTCCATGCGATCCGGCGGGGGCAGGACGCGCCGGACGGCGTTCATGGCGGCATCTTTCAACAGGCCGGTCGGTTCGCCCGTCTGCGGCTCGCGCACGATGACCCCGCCGGGCGGGTCGGCGCTGGCGCGCGTCAGGCCGGCCAATTTCAGGGCCAGGCTGTTGGCCAGCGCGCAATGGTCGTCGGCCCGGCTGAGGAAAACCGGGTTTTGGGCCGTGACGCTGTCAATCATTTTCCGCGTCGGCAGCGGCGCGCCCGGCCATTGTTGGTGGTCCCAGCCGCCGCCGGTGATCCATTGGCCGGCGGGCGCGCGGCGGGCGAATTCCGCTATACGCCGGGTGAATTCCTCCGGCGTGGCCGCGTCGCGCAAATCAATGCCGGCCAGCGCAAAGCCGCCCTCCATGAAATGCACGTGGGCGTCGTTGAATCCCGGCAGGAGCAATCGGCCCCGCGCGTCAATCACCCGCGTGTTCTTTCCGGCCAGGGCGCCAATTTCATCGCTCTCGCCCACCTGGCTGATGCGGCCGTTGGACACGGCGAGGGCCGAGGCCCGCTGCGGCGAGCCGGGGCCGGCCATCGTCCGAATATCGGCATTGATAATGACGCAATCCACTCCAAACTGTGTACCCAATGATGGATGCATTGCCAACTGTTCTGCTCAAAGCGGGAAGCGCCGAGCGCGTCCTGGCCGGCCACCCCTGGATTTACGCCGGCTCGCTCCTGCGCCTGACGGCTCCGGCCGAAGACGGCGCGCTGGTGCAAATCAAGGACCACAGACAACGCTTTTTGGGCGTGGGCCTTTACAATTCCAAATCGAAAATCCAGGTCCGCGTGCTCGACCCGGAACGGGTAACTGTCAATACTTCTTTTTTTGCCGGCCGCATCCGCGCCGCGCTGGTCGTGCGGCAAAAGCACCTCCCCGGCGCCACGTCCTTTCGCGTCGTCAATTCCGAGAGCGATTTTCTGAGCGGATTGATCATTGACAAATACGGCGGCGCGCTCGTGCTGCAAATCTCCTCGCTGGGCATGGATCAGCGCAAGGCGATGATCGTGGAGGCGCTGCAAAGCGTCTTTTCGCCCCGCGCCATCGTCGAGCGCAGCGACGCCGCCTTCCGCAAATTCGAGGGCCTGGCGGAAACCAACGGCCTGTTGAGCGGAACACTCGAAGGCCCGGAGCGGATCGAAATCAACGGACTGAAATTCGACGTGGACCTTCTGGGCGGGCACAAGACGGGGCTGTATCTGGACCAGCAACGGAACTACCCGTTGGTGGCCGCGCTGGCCAACAGCGGGCAGGTGCTGGACTGCTTCAGTTTCCTGGGCGGATTTGGCCTGCATTGCGCTCGGGCCGGCGCGGCGCATGTCCACTGTCTGGAGCAAAGCGCCGAGGCCTGCGACGCCGCCGCACGCCACGCCCAACTCAACGATTTGGCAGAGAAAGTCGGCATTGAAACCGCCAACGTCTTCGACTGGCTCAAGGCGCGGACGGCGGTCAAGCCGCACGAGAAGGTGGTGCCCGTGTTCGATGCGATTATACTTGACCCGCCCTCCTTTACGCGCGCGCGCGCCAACGTGCCCGACGCTTTGCGCGGCTACAAGGAAATCCACCTGCGCGTCCTCAAGCTCTTGAAGACGGGGGGCACGCTGGCCACCTTTTGCTGTTCGCACCACGTGGATGCCGTGCTTTTCGAGAGCGTCATTTTGGAGGCCGCCTTTGACGCCCGGCGCGTTCTGCGCCGCGTGGCCACTTATACGCAATCGCCCGATCACCCCATTTTGCCCGCCGTGCCCGAAACGGAATACCTGAAAGGCTTCGCCTTCGAGGCCGCGCGATAAGGTCTCTCTCCTTATTCCGCCTCAACGAAGGCCCGCTGCGCGATGATCTTTGTTGAATGAGCGAAGTCCCGCATCTGGCCTATCGCCAGCCGCCGCGAACGAAGACGCGGTGGCCGCCGCGCATTTCGTAACGATGCGCCACCCAACGCATGCCCGGACGCGGTGGCCGATCCCATCGGCCATGCTCCCACTGCCAGCGGCCCCCTTCCCAAATCCAGCCGCCGCCAATCCAGATAAAGCCCGGCGCCGGCATGGGGGGCGGAGCCTCCACCACAAGCGCGGGCGGGGCGGTATCCACATAGACCGGTGCGGGCGCCGCCACCGCCACTTCGGCCCGCGGCCCTCCGACTTCCACCGCGCATCCGGCCGCCAAAAGGCAGGAGCCGGACAGAATCATCACGTGTTTGATCGCATTGAGTTTTTTCATAGCACTCTCCTGTCAAATCATGCGCCGGCGCCGGCGAAAGTCAACCGATCAAATCTCAAACACGGTGATTTCCGGCCGGCAATTGAATCGAATCGGCGTGGCGATCCAGCCGATGCCCGGATTGACATAGAGCGGCCCCGCCGGGAGGTGAAAGAGCCCGACCTCGTACCGGCCCACCCAGTACGGCACCATCAGCGCGCCGTAAAAGGGGATCCGCACCTGCCCGCCGTGGGAATGGCCGGCCAGGAGGAGGTCAAACTTATGCTTGACTTTTTCCGCCATCAGCGGGTAATGCAGGAGGAGGATGTTTTTGCCTCCCGGCCTTGGCTCCAGCGCCGCGGGCGTCCCGCGCTGGCAAGTCGCCCCGGCTATGTGGATTTCCCCGCCCGCCGCCCTCACCTGCGAATCCATCAGCCAGGCTCCGCCGGTGCGGGCAAAGGATTTTCTGAACGCGCCGAAGTCCACGCGGCTGTAATAATCGTGGTTGCCCGGCACGCCGTAGAGCGGCGATTTGATCCCTTCCAGGATTTGCAGCGCCTCGTGGAGGAAGGGTCTTGTCTCAATGAGGTCGCCGGTAAAGCAAACCGCGTCGGCCGAGAGCGCGTTGATCTTGCGCACGACGGATTCCAGGAAGAGGCGGTCGCCCTTGTGATGAATGTCAGTGACGTGAACAATGCGATGGGAGGGCCTGTTTTTGGCCAGCTTGATGGAGCGCACCTTGACCCACTGCGGTTCGATCCAGTTGGCGTCGGCGCAAACCAGAGCCGGCGAGGCCAGCGCGGCCAGGAGCAGGAAGCGGCGGCGGCTGAGAGGACAAAACGGCATCTTCATTTTCATTCCTAATCTTAATGCTAACCTTGGAGGAATGATTTGCCAATGCCGGCGCCGACTGGGTAGAATTGCCGGCCTATGAGATGGATTGCTGTTGCGGTACTTTTCCTGGCCCTGGCGGGCGCCGCGCGCGCCGCGGGACCGGAGGACGAATATCTGGATATTTACAACGAGATCCTCCAGGGCGATTCCCTGCAACAAAACGGCCACCCTGCCGCCGCCGCCGCCAAATTCCGCCGGGCCCTTGCCGCGCTCCAGGAACTCAAGGCGGCGCACACCAACTGGAACACCGAGGTGGTCAATTTCCGGCTCGATTACCTGGCCCAACAATTGCAGGCGCTGCCAAAGGAGGCGCCGCCCACCAACGCGCCTCCCCCAACGGCCGCCCCTGTGGCCAAGCCGCCCTCGGAGGCGGAGGGTTTGCGCGAACAAATCCGCGCTTTGACCGCTGCCAACACCGAATTGCAGAACAAGCTCAAGGAGGCCCTCTCGGTCCAGCCCGCCGCCGTCAGCCCGGCCGAATTGGCCAAGGCCAACGCCCAGATTGTCGTCCTGCAAAAGGAAAGAGATTTGCTCGACGTCGCCCTGGCCCAGGCCAAAGCCGCCGCGCCCGCGGAGGCGGACAAGGCCGCCCACGCGGAGATTGCGCGCCTGAAGGAATCGCTGGAGGCGGCCGACCGCCAGATTGAGAGCCTCAAGTCGTCGCAACCCGCCAAGGAAGCGGAGAAACTGAGGAAGGAGCTGGCTGCCCGCACCAAAGACCTGGCGGACATCGAGGCGCACCGCGGCCAGGCCTCGCCGGACTTGCAGTCGCAACTCAAGCAAGTGGAGCAGCAGCGGGACGAATTGCAAAAGCAACTCGCCGCGGTTTCTGCCGCCGGCGCGGAAGCCGAACAATTGCGCGCCCGCCTGGCGGTGTTGGAAGCCAAGGCCGTCCCTTACACGCCGGAGGAATTGGCGGTGCTGGATAAAAGCCCGACCCCGCCCCCCGCCACACTGCCAGCCGAACAGCCGGGTCTGACGCCGCCCAACACAAATGCCCCGCCCCCAGCGTCGGAGCCTGCCAAACCTGCGGAAAGCAAACACACCGCCCACAGCATGAAAGATTTGCCGCCGGGCGCCGGGGCGTTGATGACCGAGGCGCTGCGTGCCTCGATGGCGGGTGATTACGCCGGCGCCGCCGCGAAGTTCGAGGAAATCCTGCGTCAGGACGAGAACAATGTTTATGTCCTGGCGCACTTGGGCCACGCGCAACTGGCCCAAGACAAATTGGAGGAGTGCGAAAAGACCGTCCAGCGGGCGCTGGCGTTGGACCCGGACGATTGGCTCAGCTTGTATTTGGTGGGCATTTTGCGCTACCGGGAGCACAAGCTGGACGAGGCGTTCACGGCCTTGAGCCGTTCCGCCAGCTATAATCCAACCAACGCCGGCATACAATACTACCTGGGCCGCACGCTGGCCGACAAAGGGCTGTTGCCGGCGGCCGAGACGGCGTTGCGCAAATCGCTGGCATCGGACAAGGACTCCGCGGAGGCGCATTACAGCCTGGCGTTCATCTACGCGACGGAGAAACCGCCGTCGCCGGCGCTGGCGCGCTGGCACTACAAGCGGGCTGTGGACCTTGGGCACCCGAAAAGTCCGGAGTTGGAGAAGTTGCTGGCCCAGCCCCAATAAGGGTCCGTGCAAGAATAACTTCCGATTTTACCGCTGACCTTTGGAACAAGGCCGTTTCGGAACGTATCAGAACCTGCAAGCGTTGATTGAGAATTGATTATTGAGAATGGGTCATTGACCATTGAATTCCACCTCCCCAACGGCTCAATTGCCATTTACAAATTCTCAATGACCAATTGTCAATGGTCTTCAAAGAACGCGCTTTCAGAGCGCCACGCCGATTATGTTGGAATTGCGCCTGATTATCGGAACTTGTTTTTGCATGGGCCCTAAGCGCGGAGGCATTCCGGTTTTTGGGTGGCGATCAGTCTATTACGGCCGCCGCCGGCAGGAAGACGATAAAAGTCCGATAGATCTTGTAACTGAGGCCGGGAGCCTGGGGAATCCAACTGCCGGATTCAGGATGAGGCCGGGCGCGGTAGTTCTTTTTTTGGCACATTAGCCGCTGCCCGGCCCCGGGGCGCCAAGTCCGCACGCCTGGCGCCAACGATCTCGACAGTCGCCCAGCCCGATCTGCGCCAGGTATTGGAGATGGATGAGCGGGGGCGCTTCCAAACCGGCGTCCGGCAGAATTGGCTCGGTTTCGTGCGCAAGAACGTTGGCCGCATGCACCGCCGCCAGCAGCGAAAACGTTTTGTCCGCAGAACACTCCGGCTCATGGTGGAAAGCGATGGCTTCCAGGATCGGCAGGGGCAACCCCCAGGACGCCAGCAGGCAGGCTCCCACTTTGGCATGGCCCACCCCATAGACCTGGCGCTCCGCCGCGGCCTCCGGGAGCTTCCCGGTCCTCCTCAACTCCTGCACTCCGATGAACATCTCCGGCAGATTGCCCGCCAGGATCAGTTTGCCCACGTCATGCAGGACTCCGCTGGTGAACGCCGCATCGGCCATCGGCGCGCTTCTCGTTTCGGCCAGCGCAATGGCCCGCGCAAAAGTTCCAACCTGGATGCTGTGCCCGACCAGCGCCTGCACCGCCGCGGCAAACCCCTTGTCACTGCCATACTGCGAGAATATCCCCGCCAGCAGGATGAGCGACTTGATCCGTTCGCTGCCCAATATCATCACCGCGTCCAGCAGATTGGTGACTTCGGTCGAGGAAGCGAAAAAAGCCGAATTGACCAGTTGGAGCAATTTGGCCGACATGACCGGGTCCTGGCCGATGAGGTTGGCGACCACTTCCAGCGAGCCGTGTGGATCGCGCAACTCTTCGGTCACCTGCGCATAAAGTTTGGGCGTTGCGGGCAGCTTGCGGATTCGCGGCAGAAGGGCTTTGATCGCCGGGTCCGCCGTCCAGGCGCGCAGATGGGCGCTGCGCAGCAAACTGGCCGCCAGAGTGCTCGCGTCGGCGTGGCTGGCCACCAGCGGAACGCCCAGCCCTTTCCACAAATCCACTGCCTTTGGCTCCGCCATCTCGCAACGAACCAGGCATAGGATTTCGGGCCGTTGCTCCCTCACCGCTTCAATCAATGGCCGCGCCTCCGCTGCACGGCCATCCACCACCAGCGCCTCCAAGGGATTGGACCTGAGAGTATTGACAGCGGCACCGGTATCGGGGGCGTGCAGGCAAACCCAGTCAGGCTGAAGACACGCCACATCCTGCCGGAGTTGGCCGAACCACAACGCATCGCCACCGACAAAAAGCACGCGCCACTGGGCGGCACGGCCCTTTGCCGGCGTTGCCGGCGGCAGCTTCGAGCCGCTATTTGCGCTTTTTTCTTTCGGGCCCGCGTCGTTCATAGTCACGGTTTGACGCTATGCCGACCCCCTTCCTTTTCGCAAGCGGCAAAGCGGCCCGGTCGTCGCTGGGTTTTTTCACCGCTGATTTCATTGACCCTGCGGCGCCCGCCGGCTAGACTGTCCGTTCATTCTATGAATATTCTAGTTTGTGACCCGATTTCGCCAAAAGGCATCGCGCTGCTCCAGCAACGGGCCGAATTCAAAGTCACCGTCTTGAAGCAAAAGACGGCTGAAGCCGATCTTCTGCCCCTGGTCAAGGATGTTCACGCCATGGTTGTGCGCTCCGAAACCAAAATCACCAAATCGCTCATCGCCGCCGCCCCCAATCTGCGCGTCGTTGGCCGGGCGGGCGTGGGCGTGGACAACGTGGATGTTGATGCGGCGACTGAGCGGGGCATCGTGGTGATGAATACGCCTGGGGGCAACACGATTTCGACGGCCGAACTGACCTTTTCGATGCTGATGGCGCTGGCGCGCAAGATTCCCCAGGCCCATGTTTCGATGAAGGAGGGCAAATGGAACCGGAAGGAGTTCCAGGGCACCGAACTGTTCAACAAGACGCTGGGCATTTTGGGCATGGGCCGCATCGGCGGCGAGGTTGCCAGCCGGGCGCTGGCCTTCGGCATGAAGGTGCTCGCGTTCGACCCCTATCTCTCCCTGGCCCGGTCCAAGGCCCTCCAAGTGGAGCTGAAGGAGGACATCAATGAGGTCTATGCCGGGGCCGATTTCATCACTGTTCACGTGCCGATGAGCGACCAGACCAAGGGGATGGTCAACGCCGCCGCCTTTGCCAAAATGAAACGCGGCGTGCGCATCCTCAATTGTGCCCGCGGCGGCATCGTCAATGAGGCCGATCTGCTCTCCGCGCTCCGCAGCGGCCAGGTCGGTGGCGCTGCCCTGGATGTTTATGAAACGGAGCCGCCGCCGCCCGATTTCCCCTTGCGCGCCCTGGCGCAGGTGGTGATGACTCCCCACTTGGGCGCCAGCACGGAGGAAGCGCAGGAAAACGTCGGCATCGAGGTCGCCCAAGCCGTCACCGATTATCTTCTGAGCGGCGTGGTGCGCAACGCCGTCAACCTGCCCAACCTGGACGCGCAGACCTACGCGGTCGTCCGCCCGTTTTTGACGCTGGGCGAAAAACTGGGCCGTCTGCTGGCCCAACTGGCCCCCAGGCGCAATGACCGCATCCAGATCACTTGCGGCGGCAAGGCCCAGCATTGGCCCAGCGACCCGATCATCCGCTCCGTTCTCAAAGGCTTCCTGGAACTGGCCGGTGGCACGGAGGTCAACCAGGTCAACGTCCGCGCCCTGGCCGCCGGGCTGGGGCTGGACGTGCAGGAGATCAAATCCAGCGAGGAAACCGATTTCAATGAATGGCTGCATGTCGCCGTCTTTTCGGGCGGGGAACGGCTCTCCGCCGGGGGCAGCGTCTTTGGGGCCAGGAGCCTGCCGCGCATCGTGCGCCTGAACAGCCATCCGGTGGAGATCGTGCCCGAGGGGGTTTTATTCTTGATGAATAACAAAGACCGGCCCGGCATGGTCGGGCATATTGGCACGTTGATGGCCAAGCACAACGTCAACATCGCCAGCATGAGCCTGGACCGCGACAAAGCCGGCGGCAAGGCACTGACGGTCTTGAACCTGGACAGCGTTCCCCCGCCGGCCTTGCTGGAGGAGATACAGAAAGACCCCGACATCAGCAACGTCCGCGTGGTCAAACTCTGAGCGCTTGCAAAAATCCGTGAACATTATGACTCGATTCCTTCCCGCCCTGCTGGCTTGCGCCCTGTTCCAACTGCCCGCCCCGGCCAGCGCCGCCCCGGCCGACGACTCCGCCCCGCTGTTCACCGACCCCGTTGTCGCCACGGGCAAGGGGTTCCAGATCAAGCGCAGCCAGGTGGACGAGGCGTTCATCAATTACAGCGTCTCTCTGGCCGCCAATGGCCAGAGTGTCCCGGACGCCCTGCGCGCCACCGTGCGCTCCAACCTGCTCCAGCGGCTGATTGTCAACCACCTTCTGCTCCAAATGGCGACCGAGGACGACAGACTCAAGAGCCGGCAATTGGCGGATGACCGGCTGGCCCGGGCGCGCTCCAACGCCCCCAGCCCCCAGGCCTTTGAGGAGCAAATCCGGGCCAAGGGCATGACCCTGGAACAATTGCGCGACCGCATGGTCGAAGACCTATTGTCCCAGCGCGTCCTGGAGCGCCAGCTCACCAACGGCGTCACCATCACCGACGCCCAAGTCAAGAAGTTTTATGACGACCACCCGACCAACTTCGACATCCCCGAACAGGTGCGCGTGATGCATATTCTCATTTCGACCGTTGACCCCCTGACGCGGCAACCCCTCTCGCCGGAAAACAAAAAGGAAAAGCTCGCCCTGGCCAGGGAATTGAAACAACGCGCTGACAAAGGGGAGGACTTCGCCGCGCTGGCCCGACAGTACTCCCAGGACCCGGGCGTCACTTCCAACGGCGGCGAATACACCTTTGGCAGAACCAGCAGCATCGTGCCCGAATTCAAAGCCGCCGCCTTCACCCTCAAAGTCAATCAGATCAGCGATCCGGTGGAGACGCAGTTCGGCTATCACCTCATCAAGCTGCTGGAAAAAATCCCCGCCTCCAGGGAGACCTTCGCCAAGGCCGAGACCGTCATCCGCGATCGCCTGACCGAGCGGGCGGCCGAGGACGCGCTGCCCGCCTACTTGGAAAAGCTCAAGGCGGGAGCGGAAATCAAAATCCTGGAGCCGGTTGAAGGCCAAACGGCGCCCGCCAAAATCGCCCCATCGCCAAAGTAAATCAGAAAACCCGGCTATGGCGGGGCGGGGCTGTTGGCCGATGACGCGCCGCGGCCCAAAGTTTCGACAAGCCGGCGGGCCTGCGCGGCGTGCTGGCCGCTGGGATACTGCTGGAGATAAGCCTTGTAACTGTCAACCGTGTTGGAGACCGTCGCTCGTTTCCAGAAGAAAGCCTCCTGCCACTGGCGCTGTTCCTTGCGATAGGCCGCCTCGGCCTCCGAATTGGTGGCCGCCGCCTGCTGGTAGGCCTGGCGGATGAGCGTCCTTTTGGTTTCCGCCTGTTGCCGCAGCACATTAAGGACTGCGGCCTGGACCGCGTGCCGCCCATGGGGCCGGTCACTCAAATAGCGCAAATAATCGCTCGAGTGATCATGCGATTCCGCCCACCACCACGAAAGTTCGTCCCGCGTCACCGGCAGGAAATCCGCCAACAAGGCCAGCGCGACGATCACCAGGAGCACCTTTCTGCTGCCAGTCATGGCCGTATCTTTTACAACATCGGCGCTGCCAACGCAATCCCAATCCTTGGATGAGGATCAGCGCCCTGCAACAGGGATTGTGCAAACCGCCCCCCGGTTCTACACTCCCAGCCATGCCGTCCGAGCCGGCCCAACGCCATTATCGCGGCGACGCGGGACGCCGTTACCATGAGTTCAAACGCGGCCTCCCGCAACGCGCCATCCCCTGGGTGGCCGCGCTCCGGGCGCGCAAGTTTGCGCCTTGGATCGGCCAAGGCGACATCGTGCTCGAATACGGCGCCGGCGGCGGTTGGAACCTGGCCGCCCTGCGTTGCCGGCGCAGAATCGGCTTCGACGTGGCTGATTTTCTGGAGCCGTCCCTGCGCACGCTGGGCATTGAATTTGCCGCCGACACCCGGCTTCTCCCGGAGGCGCTCGCCGACGTGGTGATATGCCATCACACGCTCGAACACGTTCACCGCCCGCCCGATGCGCTGGAGGAAATGCGGCGCCTGCTCAAGTCGGGAGGCCGGCTGCTGCTCTTTGTGCCCTTCGAGCGCGAGGCAAGATACGGGCATTTCCGTCCCGGCGAGCCCAATCATCATCTCTATTCGTGGAACGCGCAGACCTTGGGCAACCTCGTCCAGGAAGCCGGCTTCACTGTCTCCGAAGCCGGGATAGGGGAATTTGGATATTCGCGCTTCGCGGCCGTCTGGGCCGTCAGGCTCCGGCTGGGCGAAGCCGGTTTTCGTTCTCTGCGCCGGATCTTGCACCTCCTCAAGCCCGCGTCCGAAGTGCGACTCATCGCCCTTAAACCCGCCGCCACTTGAAAACTGGCGCCACGGGATTTGCCGGACACTTATTCGCAAAACCCGAAACAGACGACTACTGTTCCTTCTCCCTGGGGGAGAAGGTTAGGATGAGGGCGAGCCAAAATTGACTTTCCAACCAATTGCAGGCGCGCGCCGCATCCACTGCCCGACCACACCAGATCCGTGAATCGCACGATAGAAAAGAAAATCAGTTGAAACGCTCGACCTCACCCCGGCCCTCTCCTCCAAGGCTGAGCATTACCCACAAAGTTTGGCCAGTTGGTAGCCAAGAGTCAGTTGGCCCAAGCACTCCAGGCCACGCCACAATGTCATTG
>Ga0326727_10002627_pt1 | contig 60347 bp, 61 predicted proteins | sample MB2enrmetagenome_FD_207643 | JGI IMG/M metagenome (GOLD analysis project Ga0326727, IMG submission 207643) | Lab enriched peat soil microbial communities from McLean, Ithaca, NY, United States - MB29MY | ecosystem: Environmental > Terrestrial > Soil > Wetlands > Peat | place: USA: New York...
GCATCCTCCACGGCAAACCCGTGAGCCGAGGCGTCGTCCGCGGACGCGCGCGCGTCGCGCTGACGCTGACCGAAGCGAGCGAGGTTCAGCCGGACGAGATCCTGATCGTGCCGGTTATCGACGTCGGTTGGACGCCTAGCTTCGCGACGATCGGCGGGTTCGCGTCCGAGGTGGGCGCTGCCCTCTCACACGGCGCGGTTGTGGCCCGCGAGTATGGCATTCCAACGGTGGTCAATCTGCGCAACGCCACACGGACGTTTCACACCGGCGACCTCGTCGAGCTCGACGCTGACCACGGCGTGCTGCAGCGTATTTCGGAGGCCTAAGCGTCCGGACGGAGGACTTTATCAAAAAAATCGAGGGTGCAAAGGTGAGTGTTTCTGATATCACGATCCGCGGTCGGCTCGCAATATCCCAAAGACCCGACACGGTTTACGCTGAAGATGCTTGGATTTCTGGGCACAGGCAGTGCTGTTTCTGCTTCCATAGCTGTGCCAATCCTCTCCATACTGAGCGCCACTTTTTTTGGCGCTGACGCGGTCGTATCTGAGTACGAATCAAAAACCGGCTACTTCCTTTTTCCAAATCCGATCAAGAAGGCGGCGATATTTTTCGGCAAGTTCATTGCAAGCGCGCTCGTGTCCGTAGGAACTATCGAGCTTTTTTACTTGATAGCGGCTATGTCGGTGCGCGTCGTTAATGGCAGTATCTCGGTGAACACCGGATTATCATTTGCGTACGCGCTCGTGTACCTATTCGCCATCCTTGCGGTTGCCTACTTCTTCAGCGCCATAATGCGAAGTTCGGTGTACTCGCTCATTCTCACGTTCTTCACGTTCTTCCTTATACTGCCAATTGTCGATGCCGTCGGCTCAGTCGCGAAGTTCAAGCCGTGGTTCGTCATTACCTTCGCAAGCCTAATTTCGCAGTATATATTCCAAAACCCCTATCCGACTGACAAAGTGCTCAACGCGACTGCCGTTTCACTCGTAGCATACTATCCCGACGTTCGATTGAGCCTTGCTGTAATGGCGGCGTATTTTGTCGTCGCATTCCTGTTGGCCATCGTGCTTGCCCGGCGGAGGGAGATGTAAGTGGCGAGTGAGCGTCGTGGCATTGGGCGCGCTATGAACGCAGTAACCCTGCGTGCACGATTTTTTCCGCGAGCTGTCACTCTTAACCTCAACTGCGTGCTGCAAAGAATCAAATTGACATATCGGTTGGCTGATCGAGAAAAAAGGGCAATTGCGTATCGCGAGAGCTGGCTTACTCCCACGCTCTTGGATCATCTGTTGTTAGGTCTTCCTGAACGCTGCGGAACTCCTCTAGCGCGGCCTCCAAATTTTCGACTATCTCAGCAGAGTGTTTAAGAATTTCCACGACAACTTGATTCTTCCAGAAAAAGGGGTCGCGATTAACATCTAAAGGTGGCGAAAAAGGGATCCCTTCCCATTTCGCTCCTCCTCGCTATAGTTTGTAATGCACAGGAATAATGTATTTATTCACTTGAACCTTAACGAATAGCAAATAATGGGGGTGCACGCGTGGAATGGGTTGATGTTGCAGATACACAAGATATTGAAAAAGGCAAAATGATCCTTGTTGAGGTTGAAGGAAAAAAGGCGGTTATCGCCAACGTTGAGGGTAAGTTCTACGCATTCAATGATCGGTGCCCGCATATGAATGCGCCACTTCATTTGGGCACGCTTCAAGGTAAGGTAATTATGTGTGCGCTTCACTTTGCGACGTATGACGTAACAACTGGAAAGAAACTTTCAGATCCTAAAGAGTTGAGCACACCACCTGAAATAATGCAGAAGATGCCCGCAAATTTTCTTCAAATGGCCGGAAAGATGGCTGAAATCATGCAGCAGATCGAGACAACAGACCTTGAAACGTACGAAACCAAAACTGAGAACAATAGAATATTTGTGAGGATCTGAGGCGCGAAGCGGCCGCGACGCGAGAACAAAGAACGTGTTCACTTTGAACTTCCCTCTTCGCGATAACCGCCTTCGTAAATTTCGAGCACAGATATCGCAAGCTGTTCTGCGTTGTGTGTGCACATCACCTGCTGCAGCACTTCAATGATCTGGCGGGGGATGGTTCAGCAGCGTCTTCGGCGTCAAGGCGCCCACATGCTCGAGGTAGACTCGACGTGACAAACGCAGCGAGGGTCTGGGAAAGCCGCTCTTTTAACTCAAGCGCAAATGTTCGCAAATACGATCCTTCAAGCGGTTCGGCTCGCCCTGTTAAAGAGTTGACAGAACCTTTCATGTCTTGTAAATGAAAATCTCTTTTTGGCTTTTGACGAGCTTCATATTTTCTATTGGGTGCAAATAGCTTATGATCCGTGTTTCGCTTCGTGTTTCAGCCTTTATCTTCTTCGCGATTCTGTTGTTTATGCGTCCTTCGTATTGGAATATGAAGATAACATCAGCGTCAGAAATGTCTTGCTTGAAAAGGTTTCCTAGAATGACTTTGGCTTTTCTTGCTCGGAGCTTGGCTATAAACCATCGAATAGGCTCTATCTCAACTCCCTTCACATGATCGGATAACTTTGAGGCTTCTATGAGGGCTTCTCCTGTTCCACATCCAAGGTCGTAGAAGACTTCATCTTTCTTAAGGTCTGCCAGTTTAAGAGCCTCAGCTGCAATCGTCCTCGGAGTAGGACTATATGCTGCGCCTCCTGCCAGCATAGGATAGCTAAGAGAAGCTATGATGTATGCTACTGCCAGAAAAATTATGCTTATTATTACATTCATATTCATTTCATATTTTCCCCAGCTTCCGTAACCTGTTTCTAACAGTGCTTCTCGAGTATAAAGCTAGCCTGGATGATGGGCAGGCACTCGATACGTCGTTTCGCGCTTCAGAAGCGCCGTGAATGATGGCTAGGAGAAAGAAAGACCTCACGCGTATTTTAGTCCCTTACGTAAGCGCCCGGTTCTAGAAACGATTATAGATAGCATGGTTATTCCGCACGACGATTTGACGGTCGAATTAGACAGAATAACCGGAGCCTAATACAGGCTCCTAACCTCCGCCCTGCAGAAAACCTTATTTTGACCTCCGATTGCCGAAAAAAGGAGCTCCAGAATCGGGATTTGGACCCGAGTCGGAGCCTTGAAAGCTTAGGGACGGCAGTTCGCTGATTAAAGCCCATGAAGACAATATTTCTGGCGCACAATTAAAGTTTCAGCTGCAGGAAACGCTGGCAACGTTAGCATTCAGATACACGAAGAAGTAACTCGACAGCTTCCTTTCGTGGCGAACCGCTGGATTAACTTACAAGTCTAGTGTGTGGATCTTCAAAGCTTCAGAGGTCTCGAAACATACCAAGGGAACGAGTAGCAAAGATAGCTTGGAACAGCTCCGTGCCCTCCTCCTCAGCAAGCACGACGACTATTATGCTCAAAGCAAGGTCTTGAACTCGCAAAGGGTTTCCCGAATCACCAGGCGAAGCTCACGCTTGATCCACTGTATCTCGCGTTTGACATGTTTCTTGCAATCCCGAAAGTGCCGAAAGTAAGAAAGAAGATGACGGCGCGGGTCGCGACGAAGGCGATATCGAACACGTTCTGGGAGTTATCCAGGATGCGATGATTCAAGGGTCGATCGATGAAGACCATGTACGGCAGTTCATCGGGATCGTGTTGTTTGGCGCCTTTACTGGTTAGAGACCGTATAGTACGATCGCTCAGTCGAGGGTTGAACAGTTCAGAGCCGCACTCAAGCTTGACAAGCCTGTCGTTCACGTTGAACCCGCGCAGGACAAAATTAAGATAGAACGCTATGTGCCACTGCACCCCAGCTTGCTAAGGTAATGGCGATCCTATGTGATAGCAGGGAAGATAGCGAATGCATATTTATCCTGGAAAGCTTCCGCAAGTGGCTGCAGAAGCAGAAGATTTGCCTAACTAGATGCAACAGCTATTTCGTCCTGTCAGAGCTGCGGAAGTTCGCAGAGCAGCACGGCGATGTAGTGGGTTGGAATGAATCTAATCGTGCGCATATTCTGACGCATGGCGTAAGGGGTGTGGAATGGAGCAATTATCGGCATCCGCTGCCTTAGCATATGTATGACATTTAGTTGCGAAGCTGGGGTGAAGTTACTTTCACAAGTAAGAGCGAAAAAGATCAATCAGCCGTTCGAGGAGATGTCGCTGAAAACGTTGCCCCCCCTCTTTATTCTTCTTTTGTCCGGCGCCATACACCAAGAGAGGTTAGTGGATCACATACCCTTACAACGCACCACTTCCTTGAGGGGGCGTCGCAAGCTCCGCGGGTGATCCTGTAGCTGATCTGCATCTGCGTATCCTAATGCTAAACCAATAAGTATGGCGAGGTCGTTCGGGATGTCCAGTTCGGCACGGATAAGATCAGGATATGAGGCGAACATGGCTGCTATTGCTGAGTCAACGCCATAATGTTGTGCGGCGAGCATAATGCTCTGAGCAAATGATCCCATATCAAACATTGACCATTGCGTTAGAGAGCGATCCATACAGAGAAACACCACGGTTGGCGCTTCAAAAAAGGTGTAATTAGCAGCAAACCTTTGCCGCATCGCATCGTCAGGACTTGTCTTCGTTGGAGTAGAACGAGCGAACGCGGACATCAACGCGCGCACACGCTGTTGAATTGCAGGAGGCCACGTTGTCGGTCCTGGGATATCAGGATTCCGCGGCTCTCCGTGCTGGAAACGGACACTGTAGGCCTCGCGAAGTCTTTCAAGAGCGTCTCCGCTTGCAACGAACAGCTCCCACGGCTGGGTATTAGCCCATGACGGCGCCCGGGTTGCCGTTTCCAAAATCTTTAGAATTGTCTCTTTTCCTACAGGATCGGATTTAAACGCTCGAACTGTAGAACGGGAATTGATCGCATCGATGACGTCCATAGAGTATACCTCTTGTGCCATCGTTTATCTCTTTTCTTGGGCAAATAAAAACCCGCTTAAAACATGAGCCAGATCTTCATAATCTGATTGGAATTCTTCGGGTATTACTGCTTCTGCATCTCCTGCTGAGCAGTCGGGTATAGCGGTTATTAGATTGTGCATTCTTTCGTATGGTATTGATAGGAACAGCACGTCCGGTTCAAATTTCTGTTGTCTTCTTGCTGTCCAATCACCCATCGTTATATTAGTACATCCGGTCATTATGGGATATATTATAGAGCTATAGCATAACGATCCTATAATTTGTTGTTTTGGTGATATGCCATCCCAGTATGTGTCTAAGGCTATTAGACGACACGCTTGTTCTGGGTTACATTGAAACAAAACGATGTCCGGTCGTAGGGTTGTTTTCTCAAGAGGACATATAACTAATCTATCCGCCAATCCTGTAGGTGGTTGAATTGTCAGTTTTTGCATTCTCTCAAAAGATACAATCGTACTAGTGAGCTTTTCTCCCTTGGTAAGGAACCATTGAAGTCTTCTTTTCTCTGCTCCCGTAATTTCCTTGAAACCGCAAAATCTGCTACCGCCGGGGCAGGTCGAGACCTTTTCGTCAATAACAAAACAGTTTCCTTCTGCCGCACGTTTCAAAGCCTTACAAATCGATGTTTTCTCGTACAGGCCGTCTGAAATTTCGTCATTGGTGAAAGAAATTGCCAGTGGTTCCTTTTTTAATCCCAGCATTTTTTTTAAAAGTTCTGACTGTTCTTTGAATTCCATGCGTTTACCTCCTTTAATTAATCAAATCTAATTACGTTGCCAATTATGCCGGCACATAAGCTCAACGTGTCTAGCTTTACTTTCTATTATTCCTGCTTATGAATCTGATGCTGTATCTTCAAATTAATGGAGCTCTATTGAGGCTACAGCAGCTGCTAGGACATTCTAACATCAATGCGACGCCAGTTTACCTGAGGTTCAATGATCAGGACCTGCAGGACTCAAGTCTCATACTCATCTCACCTGCATTACAAAGAGGCTACACTCCGAGGTAAACTCTAGCGGACAAGTTCGGCGCCTCGTACATCCAAAACATAGCGGTATGATATACTTGTCAACGCACTTCTCAAACTCAGTGCAAGGGCAGTTTATAGAGCGCGGCTTGCCGCCGAAAACCGGACAGTCCTTACCCGAGCCATAAATCAGCTCGCACATGCTCAGTCCTCCCGTTTTTAATCCAATTTTGAGAGCATGTCTCTCAATTTCTCTCGCTCCTCCGTCTCTTGCTTGAAGACTATCACCAAGGTATTTTCTTTCATTTTTTGTGTATCAGAATAAATACGTGATTTAATTTACATTATGTTTTAGCTTCAGACTACTTGCTAAATTCCCGTCAGTGCAGGCCTATTGAGCTTCGACCTATCTCTGAACGCTCTGACGAACCAATTCGACACAGCAACTGGAGCCTGCTATAGGCTACGACCACCGCCTTTCTGCCATCGAATCTCAAATCGCCCGCTTAAAAATCTTATTTTTCAAAGCGCAAGCCACACTAACTCAGAAAGCAAAAAAGAAACGCCCGAGTCGGGATTTGAACCCGTGTCGGAGCCTCGACAGCTTAGGGGCGGCCGTTCTCCATTTAAAGCCTTAGAGGACAATATTTCTAGGACAATATTTCTGTTGCAGAATTAAAGTCTCCACAACGTGCCACCCTCGCTACGCTAGAATTCAAGTACACGAAGAAGGGACTCAACAGCTTGCTTTTAATGAGTTTTGTTCGCCACAAAACTTACACGGAACAATGCCACTACGCCTATGGGGGCTTACAGAAATAACATTGCGGTGTCATAGTCGTATAAACCGAGCGCCTCCTTAACTGCCTAGCTAAGACGTATATCAAAACCATTATTGTATGTGCTGGACTTTATACATTTGGCGCTTTAGATATCGCTGCCCACTTCATATTATTTCCCGAAATATTCCACCACGTTCTTCAGGTTATTTCGGATCGGGAGACTCTGGGGGCATTTCTCTTCGCACTCCCCACACTCCTGGCAGAAAGACGCGTAACTTGGATTGCCGCCAAAGAAACCACCAAGGAACGCTAAATAGATCTGCCGGGTCTGTTCCTCGTCGTCGTACACGTGCCCCCGGTTATAATATTCAAAGCACTCCGGGATGCTCACACCATGCGGACACGGCACGCAGTACTTGCATCCGGTGCAGGGGATTATGATCCGCTTCTCTAGCTCTTCTTTAACGTCGTTGAACAGGGTGAGTTCTGCCTTCGTCAAGGAGGTCGGTAACCCGTTTTTTGCGCATTCGACGTTCTGCCTGACCTGCTCCGGTGCTGACATCCCGGAGAGAACGACGGTCACTTCCGGATGGTTCCAGACCCAGCGGAGCGCCCATTCTGCTGGGGTACGTTGAACGTCTGCCTTCTCCCAGATCTCTGAGATACCAGCAACATCCCTGGCAAGCAGGCCACCCCGGATCGGCTCCATGACCACGATACCGAGCCCCTTCTTCGCCGCGTATTTCAGCCCCTTCGTCCCTGCCTGGTAGTGCTCGTCCATGAAATTGTACTGGATTTGGGCAAATGTCCAGTCGTAACTTTTCACGATCTCCTTGAAGACCTTCGTGCTGTCATGGAATGAGAACCCGGCATAGCGGATCCGCTCGTCAGCGATGGCATCGTCAAGAAAGTCCGTGACGCCGAGAGCCGAGAGGTTCTCCCAGAACGGCTCATTGAGCCCGTGTAAGAGATAAAAATCGATGGAGTCAGTTCTGAGCCGGGTGAGCTGCTCATCGAGATACTTGTCCATTTCTTCCCGGGATCTTATCAGCCAGCTGGGGAGCTTGGTCGCGAGGTGCACCTTTTCGCGGTACCCCCCGGCGAGTGCACGCCCGACGACTGGTTCGCTTTCACCGTTATGGTAAGGATACGCGGTATCGACATAATTCACACCGTGGTCGATCGCGTACCGGATCATCCCGGTCGTTTTTTCCTCGTCAATCTGCCCGCTCTCTTTCAGGGGGAGCCGCATGCACCCGAACCCGAGGATAGAGAGGTCAGGTGCGGCCTTTTTCATCTTCCGGTAAAGCATTGTCCGTCACCGATAGCTTTTATCCAGATTGCGTATGCAATTCTGTTTAAATGTTGTATTGGAGAAGCGCATTGACTCATTTTACGCGCAAACTGGCAACATACTCATATTCATGGAGATCATTATCCTCCGGGTTATCAAATATAATTTCAGTCTCCTTACCAAAATGTTCTGCACCCAGTTTCAAGTGATAAAGACTAATTCCCACATCCATGGGGGGATATTTTTTGATTAAAAGTCCCGGGATGAAGCTCGGTTTACGGTAATATGCATGAATTAAATGTTCATCACCTGTAAAAAACCACTCCTGCGCATTACGTGCAGAAGGAGCAAGACGAGCTGCTTCCAGCAAATCATCTGCTCCTTTAACGTCACTTATTTCCTGGAGTGATTTTCTTTTGAATTGGGACGTTTTTGTTCGGTGTAACGTTTCCTGGGGCTTTCCAAAGGGCATTAAAATGATAAATTTCAGACGTGAACTTGCCAAACCCTCTTTTTTGAGAGTAGGGATCCCCTGCCAACAACTTCCCAATCCGTTAGCAGAAAAAGATAGATCCATCTGCTGTAGCATGAACCCTGCATTGCTTAGATAACCCTCCTTTACCTCTGAAAAAACAACTATATAGTGCGGTGCTTCTCTCATCGTCCTTCTTTTAACAACATCGGGAGATAAAATCTTAAATTCAATTTTTATGTCCTTATGCAACGGTTTTAAAGTTTGAAGATGATCTCTGATCTCCTTTAATGTATCTTCATCGAGGGGTTCTAAATCGTACTTTCTAATGGACTTCCGTTGGAATATGGTAGAGTATGGGTCTTTTTCTTCCATTTTGCCACCATTTAGTGTATTTTCTCTGATAGGTCATAGTCCTGTTGAGGCTGCGACCGATCTATTACCACTGAACGCTTTGCAGGACCAATTCGACATAGCGACCAGAGCCTAATACAGGCTCCTGCCACCCCCACATCAGAAAACCTTAGTTTGGCCTCTGCTAGTCAAACAGACGCAAAAAAGGTCAAAAACTGATCAATCCGCTTTCCAAAGCGTAGAGTATCAGCACAACGATGATAGATATTACGGCGAGTATAGATAAGGACAAGATCAAGCAATCTTTCAATAGCCATTGCGGCGCTAGTGAGCCCTTTCTTATGCGCGGGATCTTTATCGAGGTCGGGGACTCTGCGCGACTGTTTTTACGCACATCTAGCTCACGGCCCTTTTCGCTAGTATAAGGCGTGGAAACTGCCGGCAGGCGCACATCCGTCAACTGCCGAGAGTTGCAAATGGGGCAGTTGGGTTCTTTTACGACTTAATACAGGCAATAGAGGATACTGATTAGAGCTAAGGGCGCGACTAGCAGGAGCAGCACGTTGAGCAGTATGTTGCCAAAGCCTGTTGCTAAAGCAGCGCTAATGTGTTATTCGTCTAGGAACGCACCAATGGTTCGTTAAACAACGCTGCGACCGGATACGAAACTCCTGCAACAAGACCAACCCAGCCAATTGAATTGAATTCCTTCTTAGGGACTACGTGCCTTTGGCACAGCGAGCACCACTTAGTTCCGTCCCTCATGTAGCCGCCGCATTCTTTCAGCTGCGCTTTGCAATTTATAGTGATTCTGTTTTTATAGTCGTGACAACGAAGCGGATATATCGGGTGAAGTTCCCATTAAATTTTAATCTGTTGAGTGCCTTAAGTGCCGTTTATTCCACGCCTCAGGCCTCAAACTCCACAAGTTCTGGGCGCATCGCCGCCTTCATTGTACGTACTATTTCGTCTACATGGAGACTCTCGCTCTTGCTCCTAGCCGCGCGGTCGTATGCCTCCAGTCCGCCGGCCTTCTCGATGACCTGGCTCCCCCTTAGTAGTGCGTCCAAAACCTTGAGGTTAGCTCGTTCCATGGACGCAGGAATGAACGACGTTATCGCCTTTGCTACGAGCCACATCCACAAGGGTGTGGACTCAAAGCGCTTGATCGTCGCCCCCGGAGTGAGGGGAAATGTCAGGCCTATCGCGTCCTCCCCAAACCTCGGTATGGGGAGGTAGCCACACGCAAGGTATTCAGGCCTCATCGCCACGTGTCCGACGACCCATTTGCCGTCGATGCAGACCTCGCCCTCTACCTCGGGCATCCCTGTGTTGAAGATGTTCACCGTTGCCCGGCCGCTCTCAGTCTTCGCGTTGGTCAACGAGGGAGGCAACATCATGTTAAAGGTCTTATACCGCGCCTTAATCCCGGCCGCCCTGCAGAGCGCAATCCATACCGAGTTCGTGTGAAAGCACGTCCCCGTGCCTCTCCTTAAGCTGTCGCTCACGCTATTCAAGGGCATGAACTCGGCTGTGAACCTGGTCTTGACGAACCAGAAGGCCGCTTCGGCGAACTCCCAGTCGGAGAGTTCGTAGGCACCGAGCTCGTGCGCCATGGCGATGACCAAGGGTTCTCGGGGGTTGCACCACCGCGTCGGTCGCAAGTACTTCTCACTGGACTTGCAGTGCTTCATGCCCTGGCGGTACTCGGGGAGGTCATATGGTCTCGATGGTCGGACGTAGCGCTCCTCGTCAGGATCCATCGTCCGCATCTTTTTGAGGGCACCGGGGTTTGCGAGCATCTTGCGGATCATCGGTCCCATCGCGAGCTCTGCAGGCTTTGACACCTCCTGTGAGGGGAGACCTTGCTCGTTCATTTCGATCATTTGTGTCAAGTTTGCCTCCTTACGTTATTTATTGCGCTTCTAATTCCTGCTCTAGGACTTTTTGCAGCACGGTAGAACAACCTCGTCCCTCTGCGGATGGGACGCGTTGAATCACGGTATCGAGGACGGGACCGGGCCGATCACAGACGGGGCAGTGCTCGAACATCCGTACCTCGTCGCCGGAGATGACGAAGCCGGGATAGCTATACGCGAGCGGATCGAGGAACGTGAGGCGCCCAAACTCCCCATAGCCAATGGGCTTAAGCCCCTCATCGAGGATGAAGAGTTTCATCCATGGAGGAAGATGGTAGTAATGCCCTTCGGGGCACGCGACAATCCCCCCGTTTAGCTCGGACATTCCATATGAATCAAGGCAGCGTGTTTCTGGGATGCCCAGCACCTCCTCGACACGCTTCCTGAAGTCCCTATGAGGCATATTTTTCCCATCTCGTGTTTTCCAGCCGCCGCCTGTCAGTATAACCCCTCTCTCACCGAAGTCAAAGTGCTTTCCCTGTGCCTCTAAGGCATCTAAAAACACGCTGAAGAGGGCAGGAAAGGACAGTATCCAAATCGTATCGGTGGTTTTCTCATAACGCTCGAGCCACTGTGTGCCAATAGTGAAAATCTTGCGTAATTGTCCATCAGCAGAGAGCTGCTCTGCTACGGCTGCATTACTATGATCAACTGCTGCCCGTAGGGCTAAGTCTGCGCTTATTTCAAAGTCTAACGCGTAATGATGATCCTCAAAAAGCTGCTCAAAAACTTCCTGTAGCTTTGCAGCAAAGAGGTTTGACCGCGTTGGCTTTGGAATAAGATTAAGAGCGTGATCTATGCTTGTTGGATCCCATATATCTAACCACATCTTCGTCCAACCATACTGAAAAGCATGCATTGTCTTCTGATCCCTAGGGATCACTGTATGCTGTCCGCTCGTGCCACTACTATAAGTGACTGCCATCCCTGCCTGCTCGTTAAAGGCGTTGATAACGTCGTCAAACGTCGGGTTGGCGCCCTTGATGACCACTTTAGGTAAATCGCCCGTAAAGATGCTCGTAATCCAATACGCGAGGTCCTTTCCTGAGGGATGCTGTTTGAAGATGCTGTCGGGAATGAGGGGGATCTTGTTGAAGTCGTCGCTAGTCTTGAGGTCATCGGGCGAGACGCCCATCATCTTGCAGTACTCGTAGTAGAACTGATTATAGGTATAGTGGCGCGTGAAAGCGTACTTGATCGCCTTGAGCTGCATCTCTTGTGCCTCGTCGACGGGCACACGTAAGAGGTCGACTGGTTTGTACAGGGCCTCGTCAGCGGGGGTCCACGTCTCGCGAGGAGGGATGTATCGGGCCAAGCGCTCATTGAGTCGTCTTAATCTATTTTCAATTTCTGCCGATGTTGCCACGTGGGTCCTCCTTATAGAATATGCTCTTCTCCTTGCTGTTGACGTCCTCACAGGATCTTGTTCAGACCTTGGAACTTTTTCTTACAAAGTGCGAGCAGCGATCGGGTGCTGAAAAGGGCGAAGGGATACCCTCTCGTTGTGATTCTCGCGTGCAATCATCATATGTCTTCGGATGGTTTTCGTAATGCTGGCACAACGCCTACCTCGTTGCGCCGATCGTTTGAAACCAGCTTCTATACGCTTACCCATTATAAAGTTTGTGTGATCCGAGCTTGTCACATTCGCGCGCTCAGCATTGCAGGACGGCATGTGCAGAGACAAAGGCGCTGCGCCGAAGGTTCTTGCCCAAGTATTTTTATAAACTAGCGCCAGACTCGTCTTCACTTCAAACTCGCAAGTGAACAATACACGACGTCCCACTTTCGTCGCTATAGTCCATGAATCGTCGCATGCCTGCGTCCAGGGAATCTCGAGGGATGTCTTTAAACATCGGAAGCTGGCCCATCACGGTGATGCGGCGATCCCACTTTGCAATTTCACGGGCGTCTTTTAACTCCCACCGGCCAGCGCCGCTGCGGAAGGACTTCCCGAAGCCACGCATTACCTTCAGCATCTCCTTATCGCTGAGCTGATTCCACCACGCTTCGAGGCCCGACCACGCCGTTCCTTTTGGCTTTGTCGGTAGGTCGAGCGCTGCTATCGTGTCGTTGAGCTTCTGTTTCTGGCCTTGTGGCGCTTTTTTCCACCACTCATTTATCGTGTCCAGCAGCGCGGTTTTTATCGCGTCCCGTTGCTCCGAAGACAGGATGTCCGCCCACCAGCCAAAGTGATCATCTGGCAGTGATAGGGCGTTGAAAACGATCTCTCCTCCGTCGAAATTGTCAGCCAGTATCGAAAAGAACTGTTTTACCTGGGACTCCTCAAAGAAGTGGAGCACCCCTCCGGCTAATATAAATACCCCATCCTCGGTGTGCTTGACGTCCTTGCACCAGCTCGGATCCAGGAAGGATTTCGCGATGTACGTTACCCTGTCGGGTTCCGGCAGTAACTGCCTCCTGACGTCAATGACCGCAGGGAGGTCGAGGTCGTACCAGTGAATGAGCCCGTTGTCGACGCGGTAAAAGGTCGTGTCCAGTCCTGCTCCGATGTTCACGACGGACGCACGGGGGTGCTCTTTAATGTACGCTTTTACCTTTTCGTCGAACTGCCGTGCTCTTAGCGTAATGAGACCAAATTCTGGCAGGTCGAGCTTGCTAAAAATACGAAAGAAACTCAGCTCAAGACCCTGTAACGGTCCATCATCACTTGTTGAAAGGTCGTCGTAGTCAATTTTTTCAACGAGTTCAATCGCTTTCTCATCGTAAAATAGCGAGCTGTACTTCTTGCTCAACTGTGCCCGGCCCCATAAACAGCCGAGCATCGTCTGCGAGATGCCGCTTAACTGAACCTTTATTTTATCCTGTTGCACGCTTACTTCTCCTGTTGCCTGACCGTTCGATGTGTGGAGGAGGGGCGGTACCACCACGGCCCCATCCTCGAGCTATCACGCCAGCCGTCTGACATTAGGACTGATGTTCAGCATATTAAGCATATTTAGCATATTAAACTTCCGTCCCCGTAAAACGTGAAACGCAAAAACAGCTGTACGCGTACATCGCACGGCGCAACGTGTAAACTAGGTTAACGTCTTGTTACGTGTTAGATTTTTTTCGCGAGCTGAGTAAGGATAAACCTTGAGCGAAAAAAGCTCACGCGGCTGACCTTACCGAGGTTGAGGGCAAGAGGCCGACCTTTCTGGCGCTAACCTTGCCTGCGACCCCACCAATGCTGCTTTGCGAGGCGGCCCGCGCGAAGCGTTAATCGAATCTTTTGAAGGAGCTCTCTCCGTTTGCTGCGCAAATCAAAGCAAACCCAAAAATTCAAGCCGCTTCGGTTTCAACAAAACGGCCGTGTATGAAGGTGACATCGCAGAGGCAGACCGTGAAAGACGTAGGTGGGCGACCGCGATCTCAAACGTTGCCCTGCCACCGATCATCGCGGTGCTCACGTTCTTGGTCATCAACCTTGCCGTGTCGAGCGGACTATCCTTCGCCGTGTTAACGCTTCTCACGACACTTTTTGCGGCAGTCGTGCCCTTCGGCATCTTTGCTGTGCTAGTACGCAGGACACGCGCGGACGAAATAGACGTTGCCGCACGTAAGGAACGAGGGCGCTGGCTGCTCGTCTCGACGGTTTCGTTCTTCATCGGCGCTACCGTGCTGCTGCTCATCCGGGCACCCCGGCTCGTCACGGTGGTCACGTTCGGCTATGGCGCGGTCACGCTCGTCATCCTCCTCATCAATCTGCGCTGGAAAATCAGCGCCCACACGATGGGCATCGCGGTTCCGACCACGGTGTTCCTCTTTGTCTTTGGCCCGTGGGGCCTGTTTTGCGGATTGATCCTGCCGCCCGTCATATGGAGCCGAGTGTACCTGAAGAAACACACGATCGCTCAGGCCCTCGCGGGCGCGCTCGTCGGTGTTGTGCTTACGGCCCTCGTACTTTGGCTCTTAATCCCGTATAGTCCGCTATATGCACCGCGATGATCGTAGTCTTTTTTGGGACGCGCGGCTTAAAGGTGATGTACCGGAAGAGTATGACATCCATAAGCTAGAGGGCAAGAAGTGCCGGGTCATGATCAAGCATACAAAAACCGACGCGGGCGACGTATGGGAAAACGTCACGGACGTTATGAAAGCGGCCCAACGCGCCTTCCACGAGATCTGATGTAAGATGCAAAGTTGCCTGGCAGGTAAGTGATTACCTGCCTTGCTTTTTTATCTTGCGGCTCAACAACGTTTTCGAAACGCAATCTGAACAACTCGTTTTCTTGCGTAGAAAGGTTGTCCCTTGATCCTTCGGCTTATCTATATCTCTTTACCCTTTCTCTGCGTGGAATAGTATGGAAGGCCCGTAAATGTCAAATGCAAACCCTTTGAACCCTGTCTGTGAGAGGTACTTCTCAAGTTCCTCTACATCGAAAAAATGTACAGCCTCTAGTGCTTCTGCATAAAAAGGATTATCAGCCCCCAAACGCTCAAAACTCTTCTTAAAATTGGAAAGATCTTGTTTCACAAATGTCTGCACTACCAGCCTAGCGCCCTTTTTCATAACCCTCGCCATCTCGTTCAATGCCTCTGCGGTGTCTTGAAACAGATGGAGTGCTCCACTACAGGTAACGCCGTCAAATACGTCATCCGTGAAGGGAAGTTTCTCCGCCATACTAAGGGCAAAACAGACGTTTCCTATCCCCCCTTCTCCTGCGTATTCGACCGCCTTCTCCAGCATGCCCATTGATATGTCGATGCCGTAGACGAGACGCATCTTCTGTGCTATGGACCGAGTGACTATTCCTGTTCCGCAGGCCACGTCCAATCCTACGCCGTGATTCGCGTCTACCATCTCCGTCATCGTTTTTACTATATCTTCATACGACGGGAGACCTAACTCAGCGCTTATCATATCGAAAGTACCAAGCCACGATGCGGCTTCATAGGTCTCAGCTGAACTATCGAGCTTATCGACAGACCTCAAAATGAGATTCGGACTCCCCATGAGATCTTCTGTCACAAAGTCCACGATGCCATTTTTAACAGGATATTCGATTTCATCTCGCTGGCAGAATAGCCCCTTTGTTGTAGAGGCTAACGGCTGCTTACACACTGGACAGACGTAGTAACTGTCCCGTGGTTCCGTTTTATCAGCATTGTTCATTGTGGTAGCTCCATTTCATTTTACCAATATTATTCACTATATAGATGCGATTTGCCGCTGTGGCAATGACCTTTGGTCACCCTAATGTTGCGGCGATCATCATCGCTTCCGTACACAAAACAATAACCCGAAATGCAGAAGATGGCAAGGAGAGATCTTGTGTTGGTGCCGCTGTTCGTGAGCCATGCTGTTTGACCCGTGTCTAGATTTTCATCCATGTGTCAACCTCCTTTGTACAGAGCACACGCTAAGCACTCCTAATCTGCCACATCGGCTCGTGCCCAGGAGAGCACGTTTTCACTCTTCTTTCAAGTGGCCTTCAACCCCGTGCAAGACAGCATCAAAGATGAGCTCGGGCAACTCGTCCAGCGTATGGGGCATTGGCATCTCCATTGAGACGAGCAAATAATACAGGAGGGGCCCGAGGCTAAGACCCAGCATGAATGTAGCATCAAGGTCTTGGCGGAGTTCTCCGCGGGCCTGCGCTCGCTCGAAGAGCCGCTCCATGTGCTTAAGGCGCGGCGCGAGCTGTTGACGAAAAACTACACTAAAAAGCTCTGGACGTGCAAAGATCTCTCCGGCAACCCTGAACAGCAGTTTTGCCTGCAGCGGATTTGCCGCCTGTGCTACTTCTTCACGTAACAGCGTTACCATGTCTGCACGCAAATTGCCGGTATCAGTGAGCGGCATTTCGGCGTGTTGCTCGCGCAGAGCATCGATAACGAGTGCCTCTTTCGACGACCAGCGCCTGTAAATCATCGTCCTGGCAACGCCAGCTCGAGTCGCCACCCCTTCAAGGCTCATACCAGCGAATCCCTCTTCAGCTAGCAGTTCTAGCGTCGCGGTGATAATCGCCTGATGTGCCTGAGCGCTGCGTGGGCGCCCGACAGGCCGGCGGTTCTGTGGTTCTTGACGAGTCATGCCCCTCAAGATGCCCCTTGTTGTATCTCACGCGTTGTAGGTTTGTGAAGTATACAGAAACCAAATTAATATCGGTACATTATTGTACCGGTACATTTCTGTACCGTAATTAATCCTATTTATAGGTATAGGTCGAATGGATCGCGGCATCTTAGAAATTAATCTGAATGGAACGCCGAAATTTAAGAAAACAATCTATTTGCTTTACGGAATATGTATCCAAGAAATCAGAGAGACGGTTGCTGAATTACATAATGAATGAATTGTAAAAGTACGCAACGACGGGAAGCACATCGGCAGACCCTTCCGCAAGATCAATTGGCGGAAGGTTGACGAGTACCGGGAAAAGGGTTGTCGTGGCCGGCTGTTTCGAGGGTGACGGATATTCCTTATAACACGCTGTCGCGGCACTTAAAAACCCAAAAATCGATTTTCTCTGCGATTCTTTAAATAACACGGGTTCAAAGTTATAGAATAGTGGCATCTGTGGACAGTAAAGAGCAAGGTAAACGTTGCGACCGACCGCAACCTGAGGTTACATTATGACACGCTGCAAGGTTTGCACGCATCCCACAAGGGACGACTACGAGCGGAATATCGTCGCCAAAGAGTTATCGATGTCCGCGGCCGCGGAGCTGATACACTGCAACAAGTCCACAGTGTCCCGCCACATGCGGAACTGCTTCCCGAAAAAAGTGGCAGAGTGGGTCAAACCTGAGGCCTCCAAGCAAGAGACGCTCAACGTCGTAAACGAGCTTGCCGCCTCATACAAAGACCTTTTCGAACTCTGCGAATCTTATCGTAGGGTGCGGAGCCCTGACACGGTGAGCGTCGCCGTCCGTCAAAAATAACGCCTTGGTGAGCATTTTCTCCCTCCTACTCGGTGCTAATCACATGGGCTGCATCGCATAGTGCATGTGCGATTTTTTCTAATGGCGATATTAGTGTCAAAATGGCCGTTATTCACCGCTAAGAGCGTTAAGCAAACTTCAACAGGTAAATGGCCGCGCTCAAAGAAAAAAAAGTTTTACAAAGGGCGCTACGGGCAAGAGTCAAAAGACAGCTGAGATGAAGGGATGTAACTGCCCTGGATGTCAGGTGTACGCTGATTACGGCCTCAAGGGAGGTTACTTCTGCATAAAAGGTGCTACTGAGTAGCCCTCACTGGCTCGAAAAACCCGAAAAATTAACCTGATTATCTAATGGGACGGGTTACATACGCGCTCTGCTGGCGTATGACCGGGCGTCGTGTTTAGCAGAGAATTGAGCTCGGCTACCCATTTTATGGCTTTATAACCCTTCTCCGTGATCATATAATCCCCACGCTCACTGCGCTGCAGGATCATGCCCTGCTCCAGAAGCTTCGAGAGGTGAAAGAGCAGATTGCCTCCCCGCATGCCGGTGAGCTGAGAAAGTCCCGAAAAGGTATTGGTCGCCCCCGCAAGGGCCTTCATGATCTGAAGCCGTTGTCGGTTGGCCATCGGTTCAAGGATCTGCGTAACCGCGGTCTCTTCTGGAAGGGCCATGATAGTGTCTTTCTCAGGCTGATCGACTTCATAAATCTGCATCGACTGCATAATCGCGATCTGGCTGTCGAAGAGCCGCTCAACTTCGGTGAAGCACCGCTTGCACTGCGGATGGAGTGCCTTGTCGCGCATCTCCTTCAGAGATGCGACTCTCTCCTGAACCGCATCGTCTGGAAAAACCGTCTCTCTACAGAGGGTTGCCGTTCCGTTGAGGAGTTCAGCAAAGAGCGACATACAGGTCTCGCGCATCTGACAGCCCTTAACCATCCTGTTCTCAAGCCCCTGCTCTGTTTCTTGAAGGAGGTGCTTGACAACGATCTCGGAGAAGTCCTTGCGGATATCAGACAGAAGCGACTCGACGTGCTGCCGATTAGAGTGCTCACCAAAGCGTCGCAGGTCGTTGTGCACTTCTGAGAGCTTTGATTTTACGTCGCGCACCTCGCGAAAGAGATCTTCATATCCTCGTTCCATAGCAGAGCCTCCTTTTAGGATACGCTTTTTTCCCCTTGGGTAGTATAATGAAATGAACCTGATACATTCTTATGACGATCAAGTATATATTAATTACCTTACCTCATGCGTGTACGGAGGTGTGACGAATGGTCACAATGCCAGAAAAAGTGATGGAGAACATCAAAGCGATGAAAACCGTCGTAGTGGCGACTGCCGACGATGCCGGTATGCCGAATGCCGTACCCGTTGCATCGATTGCCATAAAAGATCCTCAGACGATCCTTATTGGCGACAACTTCTTCAAAAAGACTGCTGAAAACGCGAAGAAGCCCAACTGCTACGTCGTTGTGACGTCGTGGGTGGGCACGGAGGGCTATCAGGTCAAAGGCACGGGAAATTACGTAACCGAAGGGCCTGACTATGAGACGATCAAGCAGGCCATAAAGACCTCGAACCCGAACTTGCCGGCCAAGGGCTGTATCGTGATGAACGTCACCGACGTGTATGACGTAGCCCCGGGCCCGAATGCGGGGAAAAGAATCGTCTAGTTCCTTTGTTTACCGAGATATTCAATTTCCGGGCGTGAACCAAATGAATGTGAATGAAGAGATCCGGTGTGAAGCGGGAAAGCTGTTTAAGCCTGAGGATTTTCCCTTCAACAGTGTCGATGAAGTGCTAGATACCGTTGAGTGGGCACTGCAATTGCCCCGAAAACAGTAAGAAGCTTAAGCGTGATCATGAGAAGGTTGCTTTGATGATCGCGCTCCGCGCTCCATCGACTTGACGCCCGCTTTCACTCAGTAACGCAGGTGATCGCGTGGCTACAAACGGTGGGATTCGGGCGACGAGAACGTGTCAAACCCTCGCTTTTCCTGAAGAGATAACCGCCGTCAATCCGGTCAAAGAGGGGCACGGACAGGGGGGGTTCCAGTGATTTCAGCGCAAAAGGAGGTGACACCATGAAGATAGGTATAGTCATCTATTCAAATGACGCGGAAACAGTGTGGAACGCCTTCCGGTTCGGCAATTACGCCGTGAAAGAGGGGGATAGCGTAGCAGCGTTCCTCATAGCCAAGGGCGTGGAGAGCGAAACCCTCGATACCGACACATTCAAGATTACGGAACAGATGCGGTCCTTAATTGAGGGCGGCGGCACGATATCGGCCTGCGAGACGTATCTTGCCATCCACCACTTGGGACGCTCGGAATTGTGTCCGATATCAACGCTTGCAGATTTGCACGATATAGTGAAGGAGAGCGACAAGATCATTACTTTCTAACCGCGGCTGGATCGTCCGTCAAAACTAACGCCTTGGTGAGCATTTTCTCCCTCCTACTCAGTGCTAATCACATGGACTACATGACATATTTCATGTGTGGTTTTTTCTAATGGCGATATAAGCGCTTAAATGGCCGTTATTTGTCACTGCGAGCGTTCGGGATGACCGCATTCCTATCTTTCGGGTTTTTCTGGCTCAGCCTCGTCGCCCTTCTGGTGCTCCCGAAACGTGGCAAATGCGAAAGAATTTTTAAGCCATAGCATCCAGTGTGCTTGAAAAGCGTGACGGAGGTGATTCCTACATGAAAGTTCCTTTGAGCGCAGAGACAAAAGCAAAGTGCATCTGCAAGAGCTGTCTCACGTTTATCAAGAACAGCCTCGTGGGTGGCGTGTTTTGCTCCATGAGCTCGAGTGAATTAAACCCAGAGATGCAAGGGTGTAATTGCCCGGGCTGCCCGCTGTACACTGACTACGAGCTCAACGGAGGTCGGCGAACGTGCGGGTGCTGCTGGTGCCGCTGAACTTCTTTCGTCTACGCGCTCAGCACCGATTTTCGTTCCGATTCGTTCTATCTTCCGTCGATGACGTCAGCGCAGCGCTGACCTAAATTGGCGTTACGCCTGTCCATCGACCACTTTTGAACTTTCTGTGTGCATTTTGAGTGCTATTGATAACGCATGCTGTCAACGTATCTTGTTGAGTCCGCATAAGGCACCTAAGTATATCGTTGCAAACAAAAGTTAAATCTCATAATCGCACCTGTATCCTTTTGATAATTTGTCGCAACTGGTGACGTGCGCTATCCGGTAGCCAAGCATCGCGCGCGATCTCGCAGGTATTGATAAGCGTCCCAACTGGTCGAGCATTTCCTAAAAAGTTTTTCGGCGGCCACATCGGCATAGTCGTTTTTGTAGTCCGCGATTTCAAGGATGAGTTCATCGACCTCTACGAAATCGTTGTTCACGGAGGAGGATGGTGGGTATATCGGGTAATTTGTTAGCGACAAGCAGATCGAAAGTGTGACGCAACTAAGGCTGTTAACCGCCCCCATTCTAATAAGGAAGACATATTTTGACCAAGCATCGACCCCATGCAACAGGGGCGGTCACAGCCTTAGAACTACGAAACCGAGGCATTTTATAGGTATAACTAAAATCTATTTGAAGCTTTATTACAACTTTCGTACGTTACAGCAGTTGCCCTACCCCGTTGTGCTTTTCGCAGTAAGTCCGGCCGGGCTAGTCTCTGATATAGCGCGGACGACGGTATTCTTCACAATACGGAAAGCGCTCTCTATCGTCACGCAGTACACAAAAGGGTCATCGTATCGGAGTAAACACGCTCCATAAAGCAGGGAGATAACCGTTTTATAGACGTGCTCACCGGAACCCTTAGAGAGATGTGCGCAAGCCTGCAAGCAGAAGATACATAAAAAGCATTAATTCATTTGAAGGAAGCGTTCACACACAATGAAAAAGATCTTGTTTCTCTGTACGCACAACGCGGCACGCTCACAGATGGCCGAAGGGTTCATCAACGCCCTGTATGCCGATCGATATGAGGCATACAGCGCCGGCAGCGAACCGACGAAAGTGCATTCGTGCGCTATCGAAGTGATGGCAGAAGAGGGCATCAACATTGCCTCACAGCACGCAAAGCCACTCGACGAGTATCTCGACGCATCCTTTGACTACGTCGTGACCATGTGTGCTGACGCTCAAGAGAGATGCCCCATTTTCCCCGGAGCGATTATCCCCGGAGGGATCAAGTACATCCGTCACGCCTTTGACGATCCTCTCTCAGATGCGGGGCCTGAAAGTGCACCGTGCACGTCTTTTAGACGAGTGCGTGACGAGGTGAGGGAATGGATCGACGTGACGTTCGGTTCTCGTTAGCACCCCGCATATTTGTCGCATCCCGTTTCTGTAGCTTAGTACTTCATGTGTTTACATTGTGCTTGCAGGGCGGTACGACCTCGATTCCAATCGCGGCGGCCTCATTGTGATGATGTATCCGCCGCTGGCAAAGGTGCTCTCACCTTAGCTCCTTGTTCGTCGTTTCGTTCTTCGATTCTGCTGTTTTTTGAGGCCCGTTCAGAAGCGTGGTGGCAAAAGACGTTGGTATACCTTAAAGAGCCTTTGAAATGCAGCTGCGGCGAATCACAACGGTTATGCTTGAAGGACACCCCTAGTCACGTATGCACTCGATTTGCACGCACACCATAAGCGTCCAGAGTTCAAAACCGTCGCACGCGTATCCAATTATCCGACTGCCGCGTGAGTACCGAGAATTAGTAGGATCAAGGGCAAAGATTTATCAAACGGCGCATGATGGGAAGTTGGTTTCTTGTGACCACGGACAGAGAAGTAGACAACAGTTGTCTACTGAAGCCAGAGACTAGCCAAGAAAATCGTCTTGCGTCCTTTAAATCCACGCCGCATTCAGAGACCAAAACTAGCTTATTTTCCCCTACAGAAGCCAAAATTAGCTCTACTACCTTCCCCGCGCTACTGCGTTGTAGCCTGAGAGAATCCCGATCAGCAGGCCCGCTACAAGTCCGACGGCGACGCTTGTCGATGAGGTGAGGTAAACAAAGAAGTACGTGCCGAATATCGCCGTGCCCACTGCAGTGCCGACGGCGCTAAAGATCGCGCCCGTTCTTCTTCCTCCTGCAAGTGCCCCGGCGACGAGACCGGCGATGATCCCAACGACCGCGCCGATGTAAGCGCCATCAGTGATTCCTAGCGTGCCGCCGAAGGTGACGCCGTAGCGAGTAAACGCGATCCATGCTGCGACAGCCCCAAGGACGCTAAAAAATACTGTGTGAAACGCCGCGCCCCAGTTCCGGAGGTGCGTTATCAGGCCGATGAACGCGCCCAAGACCCCGCCGATGATCCCGCCGAGGTATAGTCCGGCCAGGGCGCCGAATATCCACGAACCGATGGCGCTCGCGATCCAGCTCAGGACCACGGTCACTATGAAATAGAGGATGAGTTCGAACAGGCCGCCTAGAATGGCACCTAGTACGACGCCTACCACGAGGCCGAGTATGATCGCAATAAGCGTGCCGAGCAAGCTTCGCGTCACGAAAACTCCCATCGCGTGTAGCGCGCTAGGGCGCATTAAGCGTTCCGCTTTGGTCTCTGCGATTTCGACGTGATAAGCAAGGCGCTAGATGAAACGGGGAAATGTATCCGGCACTCTCGAATGAGCACTGCGGTAGATGGGCGGTGTAAGCAGCGCTTGCATCTTTTTCTATCCACGTTTTCATCATCTTTAGGGTCTCGACTTTGTGCTCCAAGAGCTTGATAGTCTGCTCTTTCTTCAGGATGCGCTCATCAAGCATTCGCGTGGCGAGCATCTTCTTCGCATTGTCGTCGAGCTTCTCCCACATCATCATGCCTCTTCCTTTTTCCGTGCCGTGCTCATTATCCGACTGCTTTACCGTTCATCCTGTACGTGCGCGTCGGAAACAAAGCGCCTGCGGTTTAGCGGATAAAAACCACCTATATGAACAAGCAAGCAATATTTCTACTAGGGCAGCATGCTCGATGCCCTCTCTGATGGTACGAAACTAATCGCGCCGTGCGGCATGAACTGTTTAGGTGTGCAGTCGTTATCTCGCGCGCAAATACGACGTAAGACGCAAGGGGGTGAGGATGGCGTACTGCGCGGGATGCCGCCCTCGTGATAGGAAGTACGTGCCTCTAAAGAAACGCTGTGCTCTCCTTCTGAATCACGGAGTTCGGTTTTGTTATGAATGTAGCACTTTCCCGTGCAGGAACTTGGAGCGAATCGATGCACGGTACCATAAGCACTACCGGACGAGCTGGATCGAAATCTCACCTTTATCAAGCAGCATTCGCTTGCCGCTTTTATCGAGCATGAGAATGCGAAGTGGCGTTGCCCGGTGCGGAGGGGTGCTGTGCTGCCACAATGCAATTTGTTTCAAATGCGGCATTGACCGCTTACGAACGAAGAAGCAGCTGCATAGGTGGGAAGACGAACAATATGTTGACTCCTATCTGAACAACAAACCCCATATACACGCTGACGAGCCGAATAGCGATCAGGTAAGAACGATTTGGGTTAGACATTCCGTAGCTCACATCTGGGCAACCAACTGGTTACCACGTTGCAAACCGTCGGCGGACCTTCACATGTCGCAACGTATTAGTATGATAAGAATAATTAATATGTTAAACATACTAATATCCAAAGGAGGTGAAGAAGAAGATGCATGAAAAACCCGAAGGACAGATGGGGATGGAGCACGGTATGGGCATGAAAAAGCGCTGGGTCGAGATGAAAATGATGTGGGATAAGCTCGATGACGACGCCAAGAAGCAGTACATGCTGCGCATGCTCGATGAAAAAATCATGAAGAAAGAGTGCAAAGCCAAACTCATTCAACACAAGATCGAGACATTGCGTATGCTCAAGACGCAGATAGAGAGGTGAGAACCACCTCTTTTTATCTAATTTTTATCTAGTATCTATTTAGTATCTTTGCACTGTACGTGCGGAGTCCATCAGTTGCTCGTTATGAGAGATGATACAGATGGTCGAGGAAGAAAGACAACTGGAACGCCAGCGTGTGCTCGTCAAGGGGTATATGCGTCCAGACGGCACGTCGTACTATGTAGTGATCCCGAAAAAAATCAGAGAGCTCTTTGACCTGAGCGGAGGCGAATATTTCATTATGAAAGCAAAGCCCGAAAAGCGGATGATCCTGCTCAAGCTGGTAGAGTTCGCCGACGAAGAGCCAGAAAAAGAGTCGGAAACGAAATAATTCCGTAGAGATCACCGCGTACCTATATCAAGCTGAAGAAGACGAACCAGGAACAGTAGCCGAAGACGAAAAACGCAGAACTAGCGTCCGACCTGGGGTCGACGGAAGCCCATTAGTCCGTAACAAAGCGACGGAATGGTCAGCGACGTGGCCGAGACAGCTTGCGCGTGCTAAACGCAAAAAAACCTTGAAATTGACTGTATTTACTAAGCGAGGAGATTCGAACCGGTTCGTGGGGTGTGAGATCGAGGCGCCGCTCAGGGGAGGCGAACTATATGACGTTTGCGATTGCCGCGAGAGGGCTTGAAAAGGTTTACAAAGGCAACGTTGCGGCGTTAGCCGGCGTCGACCTGGACGTCAAGGCTGGCGACATCTTTGCATTGCTTGGACCCAACGGTGCGGGCAAAACGACGCTCATGCGCATTTTGACTACCCAGTTCAAACCGACGTCCGGTGAAGCGCACATTTTCGGGCTGGACGTCGTCCAAGAGGGCGCAGAGGTCAGGAAAGTGATCGGCTACGTCCCCCAAGAGACGAGCGTCTGGAGCGATATCAACGGCTACGAGAACCTCCTCATCTACGCTAAGATATACGGTCTACCGTCACGGTCACGAAAGGAGGTTATCTATGACATGCTCGAGAGCATGGGGCTGCGCGCTGCCGCGGACCAGCTCGTGAAGACCTACTCAGGTGGCATGATCAGGAAGCTCGAGATCGCGTGCGCGATGTTGATCAGGCCCAAGATTCTGTTTCTCGATGAACCGACGCTCGGCCTCGATCCATCAGCCAGAATCGCTGTATGGGAGAAGCTGACATCATTTAAAGAGGAGTTTGGCACGACCGTGTTTTTCAGCACGCACTACATGGACGAAGCGAACGCCTACTCAGACGAGGTTGCAATTATCAACATGGGGAAGATGGTCACCTCAGGCACGGCTGAAGAACTTAAGCACTCACTTCGAGGCGAGCTCATCAAATTCAGCGTGTCCGATCACCGCATCGATGACCATACGTTGGGTCGGATACGAGGTCTGGAGCGCGTGAACAGCGTCGTTGTTGCTGACTCCACACTCAACGTGACCGTCGAGGATGCAGAAACCGCGCTGCCCGGCGTCATGGATGTACTCAGAAGCGGGGGAATCCCCGTCGTGCGAATCGCGACCACGAAGCCAACCTTGGATGACGTCTTCTTGAGGTATGCCGGAACGACACGCGGGTCCGGCGCCGCCAGCACGACTGGGCGGGCTGAGGAGGAGGCAGGAGGCAAACGCCGTGAATGACACCTTAAGGGTAGTGCTTGCTATGATGGAGCTCGAGCTTCGGAGACTCAGAAATGACCGGACGGAAGTGTACACAAGGGCCGTTCAGCCCGTGTTGTGGTTGGTGGTTTTCGGAACGGTCTTCAGTCAGATACACGCCATACCGACCAGTGGAATACCGTACGTTGACTACATCACTCCTGGCGTCATGCTGCAGTCAGTCCTATTCGTCGCCGTCTTGTACGGCTTGACGCTCGTGTGGGAGCGGGATACCGGTATCTTAAAAAAGCTTCTTGTGGCACCGGCTTCCCGATATGCGACTGTTATAGGCAGATCCATGTCTTCAGGCGTCAGAGCAATCATCCAGGTAGTAATCATCATACCCGTGGCGCTGCTCCTCGGCGTGAGCTTCATCCCCAACCCTGCCTACTTTGTGGCAGCGCTCGCAATATTATTCGTCATTTCCGGGGGGTTCGCCGCCCTCTCAATTATTGTAGCATCGTTATTAAAAACTAGGGAGCGATTTATGGGAATCGGCAACGCGCTCATCCTACCGCTCTTCTTTGCCAGCAACGCCCTTTACCCGATAGCGTTAATGCCTCGCGCCATCCAGATCGTCGCGGTTTTTAACCCGCTGACATATGCCGTAGATGCTGTGCGGGGACTAATGATCACTGGTAATCTGGCGCTCCTTCCGCTTGACGTTGCCGTCATAGCGCTCTTTGATATCCTCATGTTTGTAGTGGCTTCATTGAACTTCCGGAAGATAATCGAATGATCAACCTATTATTCCCGCATCGAGGAGCCGCGCCCTTTGGTTGAATGCCGTCGCTAGGGCGGCAAGAAGCGATTTGCTAAGCCTGTGTCTATAGCGTGCGCTATGGCTCACTGCGTCTCGCAGCGTTTTTCAGCGATGTCTTTGATCATCGTTGCTGCCGAAAAAGACAACAAAAAAGTACGGGTCGTTGAGCAAAGGAAATATAGTTTTTTCAGAGGCGCACTCTTCTAATGTTGCTTGTGCACATCGTAAACATGCTCCGGCAGCGGGTGCTTATCAATCGCCGCCGCCGACTCGTGCTCAGCAACGTAGGCTCGGCTTAGCCCAAAAGCAGTGCGAGTCTTCGTTCTTTAGCATCAGATATAGCTAAAAATATATCAAAAGATAAAAAAATACTTTTGCTAGACGGCACCCAGACGGCAAAATCCTCGCACGCTGAACGCGGAGCGATGTTAGTTGCCGCTAAACCTGTGCAAAGACGAAACATTTCTAAAAAGTGGCACACTTTTGGCACACTTTTGGCACAATCCTGGCAGCGCACTCATTTTTATAACTTCCCGATCATTCTTTAAGCATATGGAACTAAGGAGCAAGGAGATAACGAGGGGAGTGACACGCGCCCCTCAAAGGGCCCTCTTGAACGCCTTAGGCGTAGGAGACGACGATCTCGAACGGCCGTTTGTCGGCATCGCCAACGCTTGGAACGAGATCGTTCCCGGTCACCTTCATCTGCGTGATCTCGCTGAGTTTGTTAAAAAAGGGATACATTTGGCCGGCGGCATCGCGTTCGAGTTCGGCACCATTGGCATCTGCGATGGCATCGCCATGGGGCACTCTGGCATGCGCTATGCTCTCCCGTCCCGTGAGAACATCGCCGACTCCGTTGAGCTCATGGCGCAGGCGCACCAGTTTGACGGTTTGGTCATGGTGGGGTCGTGCGACAAGATCGTTCCCGGGATGCTGATGGCGGCGCTGCGGATAAACGTGCCGGCGATGGTGGTGACCGGCGGCCCCATGCGTCCGGGGTACTACGAAGGCACGGACGTCACGCTCGTCTCGACGTTTGAGGGCGTCGGCTGTGTCCAGGCAGGCAGCATGACGGAAGCGCACCTCGAGGAGCTCGTTAGCCGGGCGTGTCCCGGGTGTGGCAGCTGCCAGGGCCTGTACACGGCCAACACCATGGCCTGTATGACCGAGATGCTGGGCCTCTCGCTTCCCTATTGTGCCACAACGCCAGCCGTTGACGCCCGAAGGAGGCGCATCGCCGAAGCCACAGGGAAGCGCATCGTCGACCTCATCGTGAACGGGGTCACGCCGCGTGACATCGTGACCGAGGCATCGTTTCGGAACGCGATCGTCCTTGACATGCTCATCGGCGGCTCGACGAATACGGCGCTGCACCTCCCTGCAATCGCGCACGAGGCGGGCATATCGCTCCCGCTCACGCTTTTTGACGAACTGAGCGCACAGACGCCGCACATCGCATCCCTGAATCCGGTCGGCCCATATACGATGAGCGACCTCGACGCCGCCGGCGGCGTCCCCGGCGTCATGAAACGCGCTCGGACGCTGTTGCGGAACGAAATGACCTGCTCGGGCAAGAGCGTTTACGAGATCGCTGATGAGGCGCACATCCGTGACGACGCAATCATACGCCCCCTCGACGATCCGGTGCACACGACAGGCGGCATCACGGTGCTGTTCGGAAACCTTGCTCCCGAGGGCGCCATCGTCAAAAGTGCCGGCGTGAGCGACGACATGCTCCGCTATACGGGAAAAGCGCGCGTATTTAACGCCGAAGATGAGGCGATGCGGGCCATTCTGGCCGGGTCGGTGAGCGAAGGGCAGGTTGTGGTCGTGCGCTATGAGGGGCCTAGAGGTGGACCCGGAATGCCTGAAATGCTTGCGCCAACCGCCGCGATATCGGGAATGGGGCTGAAGGTGCCGCTCATTACAGATGGTCGTTTTTCAGGTGGGACTAGGGGCCCTGCGATCGGACACATCTCACCAGAGGCGGCCGAGGGGGGTCCCTTGGCGCTTTTGCACGACGGGGACGAGATTATTATTGACATACCGAACCACCAGCTGGCTGTGCAGCTGACAGCCGATGTCCTTGCGGCCAGAAAGGCAGCGTGGACTCCCGTGCGAAAAGACGTCGGCGGCTACTTGGAAAGATACGCCGCTGCGGTGAGTTCGGCAAGCGATGGGGCGATACTGCGCGCGCTGCGGGAAACAAGGGGGCCGCGGTTCTAGCGCGCCGTCTAGCTGGTCTTGTAGACCCACGTATTGCCGAACGTCGCCACCTGCGTGTAACCGTTTGACGTGAGGTAACTGCCCAAGGCGGTTCGCTCGTTGTCCCCGAAGTTCTCCGACAGGATCGCGTATTTGTAAAAGCCTCTGTCGCTTTGAATGGCGGCCTGTAACATAGCGGTGTTGTTCGACACCTCGTCTCGGTACGCCATCGGTGAGGAATCGAACGCAGACGGGTTTGTGGTGTAGAACAGCGCTTCGCGCTGCGAGGAGCTCGCGTTCGCAAACGGGTCGTTCGGGTTGGGAAGTGCGAAAAACGCCAGTGTCGTATTGCTGCTGGGAATTTGGCCCACGTACCGTATCGCGTTGAAGTCGTCTTGTCCGATCACTGACTGATACTTGTCGGTGCTTACCGCCCCCGCGGCATTGGTCAAAATGACAAGCACAATCAGCACGACGGCGACAATTCTGCCCGGGGAGATAAGCGCAGATCTGCGTCCGAGAGATCGCTCGATTATGGAGACCCCGAGACCCGCAGCAGGGATGAGAGCCGCTTGGGCATACGCCACGCCGCGTCCGAGGAAGATTTCAGCGGTCGCCGGAGCAAACGAAAAGTACACGGTTGACAGGAACCAGCCGATAAATATCCCTAGGATGAAGGCGAGCAAGACGAGATGAGAGAGCTCCCATTCTTCGGTCTGAATCAGAGAGCCTGCGAATCCTAATATGGCGAGCGCCGCTATCAGCGGCGTTACGTAGAGGAGGATGTACGTCGGATCGGGGTACATTAGTTGGAGCACAATCAGCGGGAGAACAGACTGCATCGCGAACGGCACCGCGCTGGTGGTAATGAGAGCCGGAGTGAAGCCCGTCGGCACGCCATAAACGAGGAAGCGCCAGGCAAAGAGCATCAGCCCGAGCACATACGTCGGAATAGAGGCGACCGTCGCGAGCATGTTCTGTCGTTTCATGAGCTGGGCAATCACCACGAACGCGAATATGAAGGGCGTGTAGACCCCGTAGAGGATGTGAATGTCAATGGAGAGCCCCAGCACAAACGCGCCGGCTAGGAATGAACCAGCCTCTCGTGAAGCACAGAGATAGAGGCCAAAGAACACGAAATAGGTGCCGACGACCTGCATCATCGAGATGTTCGTCCTCCAGAAGAGTTCAAACAACGGGGACATTGAGCCCCACAAGAAGAGCGCGACGATTTTGCCGGACAGGCTCACCTCGAGTCGCTCCAAAACGGCGAGGAGCATTATGGCGGCCAGAACGCCCGCCACGGGTCCGAACCAGATAGCCATGTCGACGACTGACGCGTTACCGATCATCGCGAACGATCCCATTGCGAACTCAAAGCTTCGCTCGCGGATAACGTCACTAGCGCCGGCTGTCAGGAATGAAGGTATGCCCGTGAAGCCCGTGTGCACGAAGTAGGCCGCGCGGGTTGCCCAGTAGAGCGGATCAAAGTAGGGAATCGTGCCTGCCGTCGCTGGATACCACAGCCGTATAATAGCCCCGAAAAGGAGCATCGCGACGATTATGATATTCTCAGGCTTGAGCAGGGCGGACGCATTGATCGGGGCCTCCTCGCGGTTCAAGGCAAGGGCGAAAACGAACATGAGGGTCGTCCAAAGAAAGAGCGGCCCGACGATGTTGAGCGGGTTCCCCGGTATCAACAGGGCCGTGTACACGATTTCGAGAAGGGCGAGGAAGACGACGCTAAAACCAATCGCTGTGCCGATCCTGCCTGCGACGCTTTGGTCTCCCAGAATGACGAGCGACGTGAAATACCCCGGGAAAAAAAAGAGAACGGCGCCAGCACAGAAGACCTGAACAAGACCCCCAATGGCTATCGCGAGCGGTATGCACAGCGCCAGAAAAATCAAATAGGCGACACTGATGCGCCTGAGACTCTGAAAATTCATATTTGGGCCTTCTATACTTTTCCGATTATATATGCTTTATCAAGTATGAGGTGTTAAACGTCTACTCGCTTGCTGGGGTTGTTGAGGTCAATTTGAGCGCCTCGGGGGGTGCGAATGCGTAGTCTATGAGGTTTCGCTGCCCTCATCGCACTGAGGACGTTCACGAGGCAAGACGTGAACGTCATTAAGAGCATAATCGGCAGAACGTGAGCTTATGTCGCGCAACAACAAAGGGACGGCAGAAGAGGCGAGCGTGTGAGAATAGCACTATCGACCTTCGAATACGACCGGAACCTCATCGGCGGTGCCGGCATTTACGCTCTGGAGCTAAGTCGGTGGTTGGAACCACTCTGCCAGCTCACCGTGCATAGTTGTAACGCATATCAGACTCCGCCAGACGCCTTCGCTGCCGCTTGGTTTGGAGCGGGAGTGCCCAACGTGAGATACCGGCAGCTGCCTCGACCGTTACGAGGTCACGGGGTTGCGGCCTTTTATTATTACGCGCTCGCTCACGAGCCATTCGAAGAGTGCGACGTGCATCTGATTAACGACCTCTCGCAGGGGGCGGCAGTTCATCGCAACGCTCCTCTCGTGCAGATTCTGCACCACCTGCCCTCGTCAGAGCTGAAGCAGTTACCACTGTCAAGATCGCGCATCGCAATCACATTGCTTGCCTCGCTCGAAAAGCGCGCACTAAAACGGGCTCAAGCGATTATCTGCGACAGCAAAGACACGATGGCCCAGGCACTCGCGCGGTATCCGGAGCACGCGGAGAAGCTGAGAGTCGTACCTAACGGTGTTGACGTGAACCTTTTCACACCTGCCGACACACCGACCGAGGGCGCTGTGGCCGAGAAACCGCTCGTTGCGTGTGTCGCGCGGGGACTTGAGGCGAGAAAGGGTATCGCCTACTTGATCGAGGCGCTCGCGGCGGCCCAACGCGTCACTCAGGTTGAACTCGTTATCATCGGCAAAGATTCGCAAGGATTGAAGCAGCGGATACTGGCACACGCACGCGCGCTCGGTGTGATCGACCTGGTCACGCTTGTCGATTCCGTAACACTGCACGATCTTATCGCGCTCTATCAGCGCGCCACCGTGACGGTGGTGCCCTCACTGCTCGAGGGATTTGGCAGGCCGGCGCTCGAATCGATGGCGTGCGGAACGCCCGTGATCGGAACGGCTGTTGGAGCGATCCCAGAACTCGTCGACAAAAGCTCCGGGGTGCTCGTCACTCCCGGAGACGCAGGAGCTCTCGCCGCGGCTCTGATCGATTTACTCCAGGATAACCGGCGAGTGAAGCGGATGGGGGCGGCCGCACGGCGACGTGCGGTTACGCTTTTTGCCTGGGATAACGTCGCACAGCGCGTACTCAGCGTGTGCGAGGAGGCGACCTTACCGTGATGTGACCTCTTCGTATATTTCTTCGAGCTTCTGGACGTGGACGCCCAAGTCAAAGGTTCTCGCCGATGTCCGCGCGTTTTTGCTCATTTCGCTACGGAGCTTCGAATCAGACGCGAGCATTTGTAGAAGCGAAGTGAGCGCCGCAACGTCACCGGGAGGAAACAGGAAACCGTTGTAACCGTCTTCGATGAGCTCAGGAATTGCGCCTGTCCGGCTTCCTATAACCGCGATCCCGTGCTGATAGTATTCGGGTATCACAAGTCCGAACGTCTCCGCGTAGATAGACGGCACGACAGCCACATCGGCGATACTGTAGAGCTGCCGCAGCGCATCAGGCGCTAAAAAGCCATAGAAAACAACTCTGTCGTCATCGCGCGCATCGCGCTGGAAACGCGCCCCGTCGCTGCCCTGACCAACGACGTGCAGTCGCGCATCTTTGAGGTCTAAGCCCTTCACGGATTCGATGAGCGACTGCACCCCCTTGTGTTTTCCCAGACGGCCGACGTAGAGTATGTCAAACGTGCTATTGTTCACCGTTGCGACGGGCTCGCTTTCCGGTATGCCAAGGGGAAGTTTCAGCTTTCGTGCGTCTGCGAACAGCCCGAAGCCGGAAAGCGTGTTAAGCACAAAGTCAGACGGGGCAATAACGACAGCCGGATCGATTCGTTTGTAGAACCAGCGATAGACCCGACACGGACTGCGGGCACTCACGCACGAGACATTAGCTCTCGTGAGCAGAGTCGTCTTGGGACAAATGAGGGTGTAGTCGTGCACGGTGTGAACTGCGGGAATGCCAAGATCCTTAGCGGCACTAAAAACAGATGCCGACAACCCCTTGAAATTATGCACGTGCACGAGGTCTGGCCGCTCACGCTTCAGTGCTTCCTTTATAAAGGTGTACGTGTGTGGATTCCAAATATCGAATGCGTGCCAGAGTGGCTTGATAAAGCCGGGTTTGCGCGAATAGTAATAGTTCGAGTAAAGGTTTAAGGGGTAAAATCGGTAAATGGCGTCGTTTCGCTCGCCTATTTTGTCGCGAGTTGACAATCCGTTTCGGCCAAAAGGGGCGGAAGTTATCACAGAGATATCGTGACGTTCGCTGAGCCTCTCTGAGATGTGGGAGACATACAGCTCAGCGCCACCGTGAATGTATGGCGGGTAAAGGTTAGATACCATGCAGATTTTCACGAACACAACCTCGAAGTCTGAGAGTCAAAAAAGCCCATCGGATGCTTCAGTCTATTCTTTTCAACTGAGCTCACATTAAGCCATCGTATACTCTCATAGTCCGGGCAATCGCCTGAGTCCATGTAAATTCACTTTTAACCCTCTGATAGCCGTTGTGGCCCATCCTGTCTGCCAGCTCTTCATCGCTCAGCACCGCTCGTATTGCTTCCACAAGTCCGTGCAGATCACCTGGCTGAACTACGAACCCATTGTAGCGATCTTGGATCACCGACGGGATGCCTCCGACGTTCGTACCGATGACTGGTCTGCCGCAGGCGTTTGCCTCAGCCAAAACCATCCCGAACCCTTCGGCATCGGTGAGCGTGGGGAGCACAGTGAGATCCGCTCCCCGATAATAAAGAGGCATCTCTTCATCGGGAATGAGCCCGACGAATACAACCCGGTCTTGAACTCCGATACGCCGCGCATAAGTTGCGTAGTGTGAGCGCCAGTTTCCATCCCCCGCAACCACGAGGGTTACGCTTGGGTCAAGACTTTGGAGCGCACGGATAAGAATAGGGAGCCCTTTGTGTCGGTGGGATTTGCTTAGCTGGCCGACGAAGAGGATAACGTGCCCGTCGAGGCAGTACTTATCTCTTATGTGGCCAGAGTCGATCGTCGGATTGAATGTCGCGACGTCTACACCGGGGGGCACGGCGGACGTTTTGCTGAGATAACCTTGGAGAAACGGAGAACGTGCGGCGTAGTGTTGAGAGGTCGTTATGATCCAACGAGCGCGGCGAATGGTGCCCCTCCCGAGGAAGCGATAGTAGCCCTTTACCAAGAGCTTGGTCGTCGCATTTATTCCCACCGCGTCATTGAGGTAGGTCAAGACGAACGGCCTATCGCGAGTGACTCGTGCGGCGACGTCAGCCATATACGGGACGGGCAAAAATCCGTTCACCACGTCGGGGTCAACCTCGTCGATAACTCTCTTTATGGATCCAAACCAGCGCAAGCTGAACGGGGTGTTCGACACAGTCGCAAGTCGGGGAAGCGTGAAAACCGTCGGGCCGGATTCGTCGAGCACGCGTGAACAGGTTATGACTGTCGTGTCGACTCCTGCGTGGTGCAAGCCGACTGCGATTCTGTGCGTGTACTTCTGAAGCCCGCCTACGCCGGAATAGTACGGTGAAGCGATTAGCGCCTTCATATGGGGTTGCACTCGCGCCTGTTCAGGAATGAGCGGTAGCCGCCACACGACCGGCACAGGAAGAAGTGGGATGTAATCATCTGGGCGGCCTTTAGTTAACTCATCAGTTTCGCGTAGGTGTCTATAATGTTTTCTGAGATATCTGACCACGCGAATTTCTTTGACATTTCGAATCCGTTTTCAGCCAGTTGTTCACGCAGCGCGTCGTCGCTGACGAGCTTCAAAATAACGTCAGCGATTTCATCGGGCGAGCCGTCACTGACGAGGAAACCATTGACGCCGTCTTGAACGAGTTCTCGGACGGCGCTCATTTCGTGCCGTATGCTGATCACCGGCAACTTGCACGCATTTGCTTCGATGATAACGAGGCCGAACCCTTCGCGAACGGAAGGGAGAACGAATACCTTAGATGACTTCATGAACGCGGTAAGCCCGTCTTGATCGACGAAGCCCGTAAAGGTGATGTTCTCATCGAGTCCAAGCTTTGACGCCAGGTCTTCGAGCGAGGCTCGCTGCGGACCGTCCCCGATAATGGCGCACCTAATGGCAGGAACCTTCGTTCGCGCGATCGCAATCGCGTTCAGCAAGAGATCGACGCGTTTTTCACTGATGAGCCTTCCTGCAAACAGCACATCGCTTGCGGTCGACGCAGGCGCGATCATCGTGATGCGCGCAAGATCGATGCCGACGGGAATGACGTCGATGCATTCGGGTTTGACGTGACACCGTATTAGGTCATCTCTCGTTTTCTGCGATATCGCTACGATACCATCAGGGAGCCGCATCGTCAGTCTTTCAACAATTCTGCCCATGCTGCCGCGGATCGGTCCAACATACTCCCGCCAATAAGTGTCCCATACCTCGAGCCACGTGACCACTAACGGTTTTCTTTTTACGATTGAGGCAACTTTGCCCGCGAAGCATGGAAAGTAGGGGAATTGGTTGCAGTCGATGACGTCGCAATCTGCATTCAGCAATGCCGGCAAGACCCTCAAAGAGTAGACGATGGCTTCGGTAATCGAGCGGACGCCCTGCTTGTTGTACAGTTCGCGAACCTTGCACACGCCGTGGAGGTGAACGTTGTCCGTGACAATCGTATCAGCTCCCGGCCACCATTTCATGCCGTAAATGTGGACCTCGTGCTCTCCGTTTTCGGCGAGCTTGCGCGCAAGCTCCCACAGACGCTTGTCCGCGCCTCCCATGTTGTAGGGGTAAATTGCGTCCATCACATACGCGATCTTCATAGCGTTCGCCGCCCGCCCGGAGCCATCCACCGCTTCACAAAGAAAGACGCTATGTTCAGTCCATCCCTGATGGAACTTAGCTTCGGTCGATCTGCGTGCTTGCCGTAGTCTATCGCCATCCCCCCATGCTAAAATCGTGACGCGCACATTCAATAAACATGTCCGCTTCAATCTCAAATCCTTGTGCGACAAGGTTCATACGGTCGACGACGCACCCACAGTACCCCCAAAACCCCGTGCACAAGTCAGTTATGTCTTTTTTAAAGAGCATCCGAACCACGGCAGGTAGTACCCGGTTGCCAAAAACGTTGGTTAGGGCCATGGCACCCTCTTCGATGCGCCCTTTTATCCATGAGCCAAGAATGACGTCGTACGTGCTGAGAAGGCGCAAGAAGTCCGTTATGCGCTCTGGCGGGTAGGTGTCGTCTCCGTCGATCATAATGAAGTAATCTGCGCGAACAGACGTAAACGCGAGCTGCATCGCCGATCCCTTCCCCGGCTGCTTGACAGTCGGCACGGCCGCGTCCTTTTCAAGGGCTTTTTGCTGCGTAGCGTCTTCAGAGTCTCCGTCAATGACATATATAAGGCGGTGTCGTAACCCTCATCCGAGAGCACGCGAACAGGAACCCTATCAATCACCTAGCCGATAGTTGCTTCTTCATTGAGGGTCGGAATAAGCACCGCTACCTTAGGTTTCATGGATCGGCACGTCTGCTGTCGAGAAACGTTATTAGAGTGAAGCTTTGCTTTTTGAGCTTAAGTCTTGCGTTCTGGTTCATTAGGCCGAACAAAGGTCCAGCGTGCCCATGTTGTTGCCCCATGTCGTCTAAGATTAATTATATAGGCTCGACTCGTCTATCTCTGATAGAGATCAATACTGCAACGATTTGTTTGAGGCACGATGGATCCAGTTGTTTTTTCTGTTTTTCGGCTGCTGATAGGGGTAGCACTGTTCTTTTTCGTTCCTGGTTTCTTCTTTACCATTGTGTTGTTTCCGAAAAAACAAGACTTGCGGAGTCTGGAGAGAGTCTCAGTGGCGGTTATTACCAGCGTTCTTGTTTCAATTGCTGACGGCACCGTTCTTCTGATGACGCTCGGATTAGATTTTACGACGCTCGCGCTCTCAATGTCTGCGCTGGTGGCGGTGTTCGCGACGGCAGCGTTCGCACGGTGGCGACGCCTTCCCCAGTCTGACCGACTAGTCTTACAGGAAGCAGGCAACCCGATCGTACTACCAGCAGTGGGAGCCGCGATTTGTGTCTCTCTCGCCTTGGTTGGCACGACGCTCCTGTTAGCCCCCCACCAGAACGAAGCCAGCTACAGCGATTTCTATGTGTTAGATAGCAACCGACAGACTATCGAATATCCCACAAACGTGACTTCGGGAACGCCGTTTACTCTGATCCTCGGCATCACCAATCACGAGAACACAAGCAATACTTATGCCGGCACGGTGTCGCTCGGCAATTCAACACTCTATCGTTTCGACAATCTGACGCTGATCCGAGGCCAAAACGTTGAACGGCCTATACGTATCTCACTCACTTCCTTAGGCGAAAAGCAGAAACTGAAGTTCACGCTAGTTGATTCCTTTGATAAGACCTACGAATTGCACCTGTGGGTCAACGTGCTCGCGCCCTAACAGATTGCTTCACGTGCTCGACGGCGTCGCTGCCAACGTTAGACTGGCACCGGCGCGGCCAAGTTACTGTTTTTTGACGGTAGATGTAGCCGACAGGCACCCGTTGTAAAAGCTCGTGGGGTTATCTGAACGCATCAAAAAGCACTAAGCGCTCTCGCACCAAGTCCGGTATTTTAGCGTGCCCGCCGGCAGCTGCAATCTCCTGCTCAGTGATCTTAAACGCGTGCATTAATGGCGCGTTTTTTGTTTCGTCGTACTCCATAACCCGCGGGTCTGAGCGTATAAAGCTCGTAAGCTGCGTCGCAGCTCCTATAATTGATTTCTTCGCACCGACGACAATCAACAACACGTCCATTTCCCCTTCGTGAACGCCCATCTCAAGCGCTTTTCGTATCTGCCGGCAAGCGCTCAAGTAGAGGAGGATTTCGACGCCAAGGTTCCTAGCGATGTTTCGATGATCGCGAAACGACCGCATAGCGTAGCGTACTGCACAATCAACGTGTCGCCTGCCGGCGACTTTTGTGGCGTCCACGGCTTGAATTGTCGTGTTGCTTGACTGTGCAATGGCATCAAGCTCCCTCAAGAAAGCCGGGACGCTCCCAATGGTGATTTTTCCGGCCACAACGTTAGACTGCATGGGTTGGCTCACTCGTCTGTGAGAAACGTCGCTTCCCCCCGATCCTTTCGATCAAGAACGCCGCGGCGTTCGCCGAGTTGCGTAAAGACATCTGACGCGACGGCAGGACCAAGAAGTGCCGCCACCGTTTCAAAAGGAGCATTTTTGAGTCCTTTTCGGCTTGTGAAACCCGCATCGTGCAGTTTTCGAGCGCGAACCCGCCCGATGTTTTTCAGTTGCACGAGATCGAGGAGCTCACGATTGATACCAAACTGGATGCGCGCTGTGAGCTCCCGGGCTTGTCTCCTTGAAGGAACCTTGAGGTAGGCCGCGAGCTCGGCGAGCGCGTGACTCACCCACTGCACTGTATCGACGAGATTTCTGATGTCGCCTGGCCCGACGTTGTAGCTTTCAGTGATCTCCTTCTCGCTTACTTCGGTTATCCAGTCGTTGACGAGCATTGCCGTTTTTACCTCAGAGAGGAACCAATCGTAATCGACGTCTCTGAATCGACTAGGAATCTCATCAAGGAACTCATCGAGGTGCCGATTGACAAATTCAGTTACCACGCGGTAATCTTTGCTTCGCATGAACAGGCGCTTAACGTCCGGGGTTGAACAGATCAGGTGGAGCAGCGATACGTCGCTCACCATCGCGGCGTTGCTTAGTCCTCTTCGTATCTTCACCGCAGTCAGTGGATCGACATAGAGCCGCGATACGAGCTGCCCAAATGTCGTCGCCTTGACGCGCCCGCTCGAATCGACAAGCATCTCTTCGTTCTCGAGAAATGCTAAAACGCGGTCGATCGTATATCGCAAGAGGTTAAGTCCCGTCTTCTGCTGAAATCCGAAGAACGTCGCGTCAAAGAACTGTTCGAGATCAGCCCTCGTGTGCGCGAAACCGTTTGAAATAGTCGAGAGAACGTGCATGCGAAGTGCCGTTTCGGTTCCAAGTTTTGAAATAACGTCTTCGGCCTCGCTGAGAATATAGTGGTCTGCGAGCGCCTCACACTCACTCGGCGATTTGGCGATGAGAACTGCCTCCCCGTACGCGTCGAATCCAGGCCTCCCCGCGCGACCGGCCATTTGTTTGTATTCGAGCACGGGAATGTCCGTCATGCCGTAGTTCGCGTCGTAACGCTTGTAATCTCTGATAACGACCCTTCGGGCAGGAAGGTTGAGTCCCGACGCGAGCGTAGGCGTCGAGACGATGACCTTAATAAGGTTGGCGCGGAACCACGTTTCGACGAGTTTCCGGTGGTCGCTGAGAAGGCCGGCGTGGTGAAATGCTGCCCCGTGGCTCACGCAGTAAGCGAGCTTCTCAGCAATCCCGGTCTCCCCGTGGATTTTCGCAGCAAGCTCCTTGCAGCTGAAATCTCCCTGTGACCGGAGCGTCGTTGCCACTCTCTTTGCAAGGCTTTCGGCATTTCTCCGTGTATTGACAAAGATCAAGCATTGGCCGCCTTCTCGCAGAGTATCGATGGCAAGTGCAATCGCCGGGTCGGTGGCGCCATCTGAAACGGCTTTCTTCACAACGCCGCGCGGTGGCGCGTCGTGTACGAACGCGATAACGGCGCGCTCAGGAAGATAAAGCCCCTCGTGCAGTGCGACGGGCCTCCAGTCGCTTCTTATGAGTTGCGCGTCAAGCCAAGCTGCCATATCGTCGGCATTGGAGACCGTTGCACTGAGCGCGAGAATTTGAGCTGTCGGATTGAGTCTCTTAAGCTTAGTGAGTGTTACTTCGAGTGTTGGACCGCGATCTATCGAGTCCAACAAGTGTATCTCGTCCGCGACGACGACGCTAAGCGCCTGCATCCACGAAACGCCGTTTCGCAGCAGTGAATCGGCCTTCTCCGAAGTGGTGACTATGATATCGTTGCGTCCCAGATTGTCGTCACGAACGTCGTAGTCTCCCGTTGAGATCCCGACTCGCACGCCAGACGCGGCAAATAGCGAGAATCGGTCGAACTTCTCCGAAGCGAGCGCCTTCAGGGGGACGATATAAAGGCATTTTCCGCCATTGGCGATCGAATTAAGCATCGCGAATTCCGCGAGCAGCGTCTTGCCGGAAGCAGTGGGCGTCGCGACCACCATACTCGCGCCGTTGAGCAGCCCGCAATCCAATGCCGCGGCTTGCGGCGGATAGAGCTCCGTGAAGTCAAGCCGAGTGTAAAAACGCGTAATCTTCCGTGGTAAATCCGTTACGTCCATGCTGCTCTAGGTAATCCATATGAGCCGTCCGATATTAATACCGTTCTCAGCAGTTCCAGCGCCGCGGAGCATGAGGCGATGAGGGCCGCAGCCGCTAAGGCCGACGGTCGTTAGGCCCCCCTTTATACCGGCGCTGTCAGCCATTGGTAAGCGCCCGTTCGCTCATTCGTGTAAAAAAACGAGACTATAGCCGTTGCAAAAAAAAAACACATCCTAAGGTCGTTAACAGGTTCCTTTTCGCGACATATCCAACGTGCCTCTTTTTCTACAGAACCAATAGGCTCACGATAAGCGTGAGACAACACATGCATTGACCCTTTCTATGGAACAACCGAGGTTCCGTTAACGACCTTAGTAATTTAAGACCGAGGCAATTACTTATAGAGCCAATAACTATTTTAAGATTTATAACAACTTTAGTTTGTTACTCCGCGCACGCCCACACGAAAGCGCTGCGCCGGGAGCTTGCAAGCAGGAATGGCCAAGCGCTTTTAAGCCTCAAAGTACCGCTTGCAGATTGCCGATACGTGCCAGAAAGCTTTCGATCTTCTCAACGTACGAGTTGTCTTCTACGTCTTTGTGCAGAATTTCGACGGAGGTAATTGGAGTTGCCTTGCACAGTTCTTGCATCTCTTCGAACGCGCTCTCCGTCCCTTGATGATCCTGGGTGCAAAAGAACGCGACACGAGTGAATCGCTTTCTCTTGCGCGAGATGTACGCCCGCATAGGACTTGATACGGTTTGGACCCATATTGGCGTGCCAACGATCGTGAGATCGTACCGCGCAGGATCTTTTTTGTGGTCTTGATGGCCGCGGACTTTTTCAGGAGCGCCTCCTCGCGTGAAAGGCCGTACCCCGAAAAATCGCTTCGGTCCTCTCTGGCGACGATCTCCTCGACGTCTCCTGAGAGGGCTCGCGCGATAGTTTCAGCCACCTTTCTGGTGATTCCGGTGCGAGAATAAAAAACGACGAGCGTTTTCATAGACGGCTATTCCGTGGCGCCAGGCTTAACCGTTTCATTTCCTTTGTAGTCACGACCACCGCAGCTGCAGAAACTCCGTCCCTGTTGCGGAGATGGCGAAAGATACAAATGCTCATTGGCCGCCTTTGGATGAGTAGACTTGAGGATGCGAACGCCGATCAGTTTGTAGCCGATGGGCGTCTATCGAGGTGCAAGGAACGTGATTTTTGATCTGCACATTCACTCAAAATACTCGGGCGATTGTACAATGACGCCGGCCACCATTCTCAGGGTCGCAAAGAAACTTGGGTTGGACGGCATTGCCGTCGCGGATCACTTAACTATCAAGGGCGCAGTTGAGACGCGCAGGTTGAACGACGATCCTGATTTTTTGGTCATCGTCGGCGCAGAAATTGAAACGGCGAACAAGGAGGACCTGATCGGTTTATTTCTTACAGAGGAAATTGAGTCCAGAAACGCTGCGGACGTAATCACCGAGGTCAAAGCGCAAGGTGGCATCGTTTTTTGGGCGCATCCATTCCGGTTCGGGAAGAACCTATTGCGCCCCGAGGCGATTGAGCGACTTGATCTCATTGAGGGATTCAATTCGAAAACGAGTGCCTCGCGCAACGCGCTTGCGCAACAGCTCGCCCGTCAATATAGTAAACCCGTCATAGGGACTAGCGACGCGCACCAGGCCGCGGAAATAGGAAATGGCAAAACGTTGATACGTGGCGCTGATTTTGGCGCGACCAGGGAATCGCTTGCTTGTGGGAAGACGCAAATAGTCGACTCTCACTTGTCCTATGATTACCTATACGATATGCTTTGAGAATCAATAGTCAGTTTCGCCAACGTATTTCGTTTGACAGCAAGAAGCGTGCTGACAACGGCTCTAGGGTCATAGGGGCTGCACGCATAAAAGCTCTCTGTCTTTTAGGCTGCTTAATTCCGCGCATCAATCACGTTTAATAATGAAAAACTACAAATAGGAGCGAAGCAGAAAAAATGTTGATTAAACTTAGTGAGGTGACCAGCCAAATCAGACCGAACAGCACAACATCGAAACTATTTTATTGCGTAAGTATTGGTCATTTCGACCAAGTAAGCGAGTCGGCCGTCGATTTGGAGATGGTCGACGCATCTTACACAGTTTGAGCGAAATACCTTTTTTGGCGAAGAAGCGAAGGCCGCACCAATTTTTTTGTGCAGCGTTTGTCGTAATTCTGCTCGTACTAACTCGAATAGACTTGAGAAACAAAAAAATAGAGAGCAGAGAAGTACCTGATTCTCTACCCATGTAGCGTCGGCGTCTTCATCATGTTAATACAAATGAGCTCATTATTCGCTGTGCTTGCGCTACGTGTTATAGTCGCTGGGTCCGGCCTTGTAAGCAATCACGTAACTAGTGTTGTTATTTACGACGAAAGTCTCCGTTACTTTGAGCGTCGTGTTAGTGCTACGAGCTGGCGTTGTGCTAAGCTGAACGGGGACGAGCCCTTGAAAAACGATTGTTTGTGCCGGCTGGCCAGAAACTGTAATGATGTCGTTTGAAATTTCTTGGTAGTTCGGGTATTTTGTGATGTTGGCCATCTGAGAGTCTGCGAAACTGCCTAGAGTTGCACCTGAGCTAAGAGCGGTTGTGCCAACGTTTACGCCATCAACTTTCGAATTTGGATTCACATAGACATATATCTGCACTGGGCTGGATGGATTGGTTGATGTATCTACTTTGAGCGAAGTTGGATACGTGATATTAAAACCAGTACCACTTGAAAAAATCGTGTTGTTGCCACTAGTCGTTGCGCTCTCTGGGATCGGAGTCGGAGAAGGGCTTGTATTCGTCGCGCAGCCGGCCGCCGTCACCGCCAGTGTTATTAGCGCTGCGATCACGAGCGCCGTAATTAGATTGCGATTATCCATAGTACCAGCTCTCGCGTATATGGAAAGCTTCTAGACAATACAGATTTGTATCTTCACCCAGAGCCGATTCGACGCGCGTCATCCACGAGCAACCGATGAACTGGTTGGTTTCGTGTCAGCTCGCTTCAATGCAGGAAAAAGCGCTGCTCGCTCACCTTGGCCCCCCAATAAGTCTTTATTCGAAAAGGAACTTCAATGATGATGAGCAATCGCAAATCGTTACACGTTGCGATGTTTCATGATTTTGGAAGCTGCGCTTGAGATACCCACTTCGCAGCCTGCCACCTCGGTGGACGCATGGCGAATGAGACAATCAAATATTCAAAGAGGTTAGACGTGCTGCCGCCCTACCTTTTCGCCCAAATAGATACGCTGAAGGCAGAAAAGGAGGCACAGGGAATCGACGTCATTGATCTTGGAGTTGGAGACCCAGATCAGCCAACGCCGCCTCATATCATAGACTCGCTCGTGCGCGCCGCGCACAACGATGCGAACCATCGGTACCCGTCCTCTGAAGGTATGCTAGCATTTAGAGAGGCCGTGAGTGACTGGTACGCAAAGAAAGGTATCGCCGTGGATCCAGCGCGTGAAGCCTCCGCACTGATCGGATCGAAGGAAGGCATAGCGCATCTTCCCTTAGCATTTATCAACCGAGGAGATAAAGTCCTTGTTCCCGATCCCGCGTATCCCGTGTACCGGATAGCCACTATCATGGCTGATGGCAAGCCAATAAGCATGCCACTAACTGCTGACAACGGGTTCTTGCCTGATATTGACAAGGCGGTGACTGATGCCAAGTTGCTCTTTATCAACTATCCGAACAATCCGACAGCCGCTGTCGCTGACAGTGGCTTTTTTAGAGCCATCGTCGATTACGCCTCTGACAACGATATTATCGTCTGCCATGATGCAGCGTATTTAGAGTTGACTTATGACGGCTACGCAGCTCCGTCGTTTCTCTCCACACCCGGGGCAATGGATGTTGGAATCGAAATCGGCAGCCTCTCCAAAACGTACAATATGACCGGCTGGCGAATAGGGTTTGCAGCAGGAAACGCCGACGTCATAGCAGGCCTCAGAAAAGTCAAATCGAACCTGGATTCAGGCGCATTCCAAGCGGTACAGGAAGCAGGGATCTCAGCTATGACGGGGCCACAGGATCCGGTTGAAGTGCTCAAGAAACTCTATTCAGAGCGCAGAGACGCACTGGTCGACGGCCTCAGGAACATCGGCTGGTCAGTGGACAAGCCGAAGGCAACATTTTATGTCTGGGCTCCCGTGCCAGACGGAAGCTCCTCCCTCGAGTTTTCAATGCGACTTCTAAACGCCGGAATTGTCGCAACGCCAGGCATTGGCTTCGGGGACCGCGGGGAGGGCTACATCAGATTCGCGTTGACGGTGCCCGTCAGCACGATCGAGGAGGCAGTGACGCGGCTCAAGGAGGTCCTCTAATGGATTTTGGCACCCGCGAACATCTTGGCGAGAAGAACGGCCACCTCATCATTGGGGGCGCCGACGCCGTTGAGCTCGCATTGAAGCACGGCACGCCGCTCTATGTCACCGATGAGGGGCGCATTCGAAGCAACTACCGGCGCTTCGCGGCCGCGTTCCCCGATGCAGACGTATACTACGCTGTGAAGGCGAATGGCCACATAGCGATCCTACGCATACTCGCACAAGAAGGTGCTGGCGCCGACGTCTTCTCGGACGGTGAGCTGTATGCTGCCCTCCTTGCCGGGATCCGACCCGACCGCATCCTTTTCAATGGAAACGCGAAAACGGACGTCGAACTTGCAATGGCGTGTGAAACCGGCGTGAGGGTGTCCGTCGATTCACCAGATGAGCTCCGAGCGCTCGCACGAATTGCCTCGGATGCAGACAGAGAGGTCGAAATCGCATTTAGGGTCAATCCCGACGTATCCCCCGTGACTCACCCCAAGATCGCAACGGGCCTGGCACAATCGAAATTTGGAATCCCCACCACTCAGGTGCTTGCGTGCTACGCCGACGCGCTCTCACTTGAAGGTGTTCGGCCTGTTGGCATTCATTGCCACATCGGTTCACAGATTCTCGAGCTTAGCCCCTTTGCAGAGATGATGACGCGGATGATGGATCTCGTTGAAAAGCTCAGAAACGACCTTGAGCTCGAACTCGATTTCGTTGACATCGGCAGCGGACTGGGCATACCGTACGCCGGGACGGCGCCAACCCCAATCGACCTCGCGAACGTGATTCTGCCGATCTTCACGGAACGTACACGCGCGCTGGAAGTGCGCCCCAAGCTCGTGCTTGAACCAGGAAGATACGTCGTGGGTGACAGCGCAATTCTACTCTGTGCGGTAAGCACCGTTAAGGAGGCGCATAGCACTTTCGTCGGCGTTGACGCCGGGTTTAACCTTCTGCTCCGCCCGACCTTGTATGAGTCGTACCACGAGGTGATCGTCGCTAATAAACTCGATAAAACACCCGATCGCTCGTACACGGTCGTTGGCCCGATATGCGAAAGCGGCGACATACTGGCAAGAGATAGACGTCTTCCACACGTTGAAAAAGGGGACCTAATCGCTATACTGGACACAGGCGCGTACGGGTTTGCAATGAGCTCTCAGTACAACGGACGCGCGCGCTCTGGTGAAGTCCTCGTTAGCGCGGGCGAAGCAGAAATCATTCGAAGGCGCGAAACCTACGACGATCTCTTGATCGGGCAGCGTATTCCGCCGCGCCTGCTATGAGAGGGGTGCTATGAGGGCGATAGCGTTCGTCAAGATGCACGGTAATGGGAACGACTTCGTCGTCATTGACGAGACCGAGAAAGTGACCATCAAAAATAAAGCGAGTTTTGCCATAAAGACGTGTGATCGTCGGTTTGGCATAGGCGCCGACGGGATCCTTTTCGTGTCGCGGCCTGCGGGGGCCGATCTCGGCATGCGATTGCTTCAGCCTGACGGTTCTGAAGCGGAGATGTGCGGAAACGGCATTCGTTGTCTGGTCATGTACGCCGTCGACGCCGGATATGTGAAGCGCGGCAGCGTCACGGTGAAAACAAAGGCAGGGGTTCGCGAGGTCACCGCTAAGAAAAGCTCGGTAATTGTCGATATGGGCAAGCCTCAGTTTGCCCGCTCAGTTATACCAGCTCTGGGGACGGGCGGCCAATTCATCGAAAATATGCACGGGGTGGTGGTTTCTGCGGTCAACACCGGCGTCCCTCATGCGGTGATCTTTGATGATCAAGCTGACATCGACGTGCACGACCTAGCAGTAAAGATTCGGTTTGATCCCGTGTTCCCTCAAGGAGCCAACGTCAATTTTGTGAAAGTCGATGGTAATGCGCTTGTTGTTCGGACGTATGAGCGCGGCGTGGAACGTGAGACTCTCAGCTGCGGCACCGGTGCTGTCGCAGCCGCAGCTGTCGCGAACCAGATGGGCCTCATAGACACTCGGGTCACCGTCAAAACGTTAGGAGGTTCTTTAAAAGTTACTTTGAGGAAAGACCGCGCCCTGATGGAGGGGCCGGCGGAAACGGTCTATAAGGGCATCTATCTCCTAAAAAAGGTTAAGCATCGGAGAGTCCCTGACCCGTAATCTTAAAATACGCGGTTGTCTCGAGCGGCATTATTGAATGCTTCTTCAATATCGCACATCGCCGTTCCGAGTGAGTTTTTACGAACTGTAAAACGATGGCGGAGACGTTATCAAGCAAATACCCAGCAACAGGCACCACCTCCTTGGTCTCGGTGTCGACATACACCTGATTGGTTACCACAACGGCCAGGTCATACTTTTTGGCTAAACCGAGCAGCAAAAGAACTTGACTGGCGAAGGCGTGTCGCGACCTAATTTCTTTGTCTTTTGCCTGTTCGAGCCGATAGTACGTGGCCACCGCGTCGAAAATGATAAGCCCTACATTTTCCTTCGCTATCTTCTTGATATTACGCAGCGTAGCCCGCTGCTGGTCGAAGCTTTTCACCTCGAAGACGAGCAGTTTTTGACTGAGCGGTACAGTGTCTTCAGCAGCGATCTGAGCGAAGCGTTCGCTTGGGAATGGACCAGAGGCGATAAATATCACGCGCTTTTCGCGTCTTATGACGTTCGTAGCTAGCTGTATGCATAGGCTGGTCTTCCCACTTCCCGGCTCTCCATATATGTGTGACACGACTCCTGTCGCAAAGCCGCCGCCGATGAGAGAATCGATGCCGCGGCAGGTACTTGGATAAAGCGTCACTTCTCCCCTCCTCAAAGCAAATCTAACCCCAAAAACAACGCAAAGCCGTTTGCTATGGCATTATAGGGAGTTAGAGTTATAAACTTTCGTTCCACAATAAAAACAGGAGGAGCAAAGATCTACATAGCCCTAGCAACCACGGACTTCGCACTCTACCAGGACATCACCAGAGAGCTTCGCGAAAAGAGGCTCAAATTTGTAACTGTTGCGCCAAGCGAAGCTATAGGACGTGAAGTTGGCGTGGTGATTACTTCTGGTAAAGAGGCGAGCGCGATCTGCTTTCCGAATGTCGTTATCGCCTCTGATCCTGAGGTGGCGGTCAGTGAAGCCATGCGACGTCTCAGGAACACCGGCGTACCTGAAAGCGCCGTTGTAGGGATCGATCCAGGAGATGAACCCGGGATTGCCGTCGTTGCGAATGGTGTCGTTGAAGCGGTTTACCGTGTCCCTTTGAGACAGGCTTCGAAGATTGTGGAGCGCATTCAGCAGACCTATCCTGATATCCTCGTAAGAATTGGAAACGGAGCACGCCTGACGAGCACGTACTTAGCAAACGCCTTAATTTCGCACGGCATCGCCGTTGAGTTCGTCGATGAAAACGGAACTTCGCCATACCTGGGGAAGGGCACGGCAGGAATCGCGATTTCAGACATCGTTGCCGCCATCAACATCGCATCCACGCAAGGCACCCCGGCGGGACATCACGACGTGCTCCCTTCGAAGGGTGAGATCCGGCGGATTCAAGAGAGGACCAGAGAGCTTTCTGAAGGTCGAACAACAATTTCGCGAAATCTTGCCCAGCGGGTAGCAAAAGGCGAAATAACGATAAGTCAAGCTCTCGCGGAACATGCGGGAGCAGGCGAGAATAAAACGCACTAGTTGCCGAGTCGATCCCAAGCCTCCTGCTCAGCCATTCTCATAACACGCTTAACAGGGATATTTAGCTTCTTGGCAAGCGCAGTTGCATCGTCAAATTCGGCGGCAACGTTGAGTACAGACCCGTGCTGGTCTGTCGCGACTTTTACGTTGATCGTGTGGGATTCATTGCCTATGCGCACCGTTACGGGCTCAAAACGCCTCAGTGTTTTGATTCTATGATGTGTAGGTGTGATTCGCACTCCTAAGCTGCCAGTTTCTTCAATGATCTTCTTTGCAAGTCGGTGCGATTCAGCGGGTCGGGAGATCACCTGGATAATGTGTCCAGTTCTGCTTTTTTTCCCCGTCGTAGGTATTATTGCCACGTCGAGCGCTCCAATTTCGAGGAGCCCCTCTATGAGACTTCCGAGCACCTCCCCTGTGACATCATCAACGTTGGTTTCAAGCACCTGGACGTCGTCGAGCAGCAGATCTTCATTGACCTGGCCGAGCGTGGCACGCAGGACGTTTGCGTGAAGGTAGTTTCGAGACCCAGCGCCGTACCCCACGCGCTCGATGGTCATTTGTGGCAAGAAAACGTCCGAAATTCCGGTGAAAAATGCAAGTATAGCCGCACCTGTCGGGGTGAGCAGTTCGCCTTCAACGGGCCCCCCTCTGGTTATCAGGTGGTATTTGGAGAGTATGGCAGCAGTCGCAGGAGCGGGTACGGGCAGATGCCCGTGATCAGTCTCTACAGACCCCCCGCCCACGCATATCGGGGCCGTGAATACGGAGTTAACCTGGAGGTGTGAAACAGCGGTGCAGGCGCCGATCACATCTGCAACGGCATCTTGAGCGCCCACGTGGTGGAATACGAGCTCATCTGTGTGAACTCCGTGCACGGCTGCCTCTGCCTCTGCTAGGATCCCAAATATCGCGCTCGCGTCAGCGAGTATCGATGAATTGATCCCGCACGATTGAATCGCGTCGATGAGTTCCAGGTACGAGCGTGACCCGTCGTGCGCGATCACGTTGACGCGCACTGCCCGTATCCCAGACTTTTGCACCTGGCAGATCTGGACTTCGACGCCGGCGGCAGCTTCCATGTTCTCTCGAACGGCGGATGCGTCCGCGCCAAGATCGATGAGGCAACCGGTTAGCATATCCCCCGAAGCGCCGGAAAAAGGCTCAAATGCAAGTATGGTCATGCGTATATTAGGGTTCTTTTAGCCACCCTTATATATCACCATGTTATCATATAAGCTTAGGTTCTGCGCATGCCGCAAGAGATCCAGCTAAAAGTCGCCAAAGCGTATCCGAACGATTCTGGAAGAGGTATCGCTCGACTCGACCCAGACACACTTCTGAAGCTTCAGCTATCTCCTGGAGAAATCATTGAGATCGTTGGCAAGACCAGTACCGCTGCAAAAGTCTGGCGGGCCGATCGTCAGGATTGGCACGAGAGCATCATACGGATAGATGGTTTCATTCGTCAAAACGCAGGCGTCGGGATGGGAGAGCGCGTTCTTGTGCGCAAGCCAAAGGTGAACGAAGCGCAGAAAGTTGTGCTTGCTCCTCCTGAGGGGAGTGTTGCCCAACCGCTTGCCGAGATGACGGAGAGCGTGCACCGTCAGCTGCTCAAGCGCCCTATGGTTCAGGGGGACGTCGTTCCCATTATGAGTGTCGCGTCACACCCGCTCTTGCGGGTGCCGGGTCAAGCCGTGCCTCTTGTCGTCGTCAATACGAGTCCGCTCGGCGTAGTATTCATCACTGAGCGGACCCAACTTGATCTAAGGGATAAGCCCGTCAAAGGGTTTGAATCCGTGCGAGCTACCGGCATCTCGTATGAAGATATCGGAGGCCTAAGCGACGAGATACAGCGCATACGAGAGATGATCGAACTTCCTGTAAAGCATCCCGAAGTCTTCCAAACCCTTGGCATAACGCCACCGAGCGGCGTGCTGCTTTACGGGCCCCCCGGTACTGGCAAGACGCTCATTGCAAAAGCCGTTGCGAATGAATCGGGCGCAACCTTCTATTCGATAGCGGGGCCTGAGATTATGAGTAAGTACTACGGGGAGAGCGAGCAAAGACTGCGTGAAATCTTCGAGGAAGCCCGCGAGCGCACTCCCTCGATTGTATTTATCGATGAGCTTGATTCAATCGCGCCGAAGCGCGAAGACGTAACCGGAGAAGTCGAGCGACGCGTTGTCGCGCAGCTGCTTACCATAATGGATGGGCTTGAAGAGCGGGGCGAAATAATAATAGTCGGAGCGACAAACAGGGTTGAAGCGATTGATCCCGCTTTGAGGCGTCCGGGGCGGTTCGACAGGGAGATTGAAATATCGGTGCCGGATTATAGCGGCAGAGAGGAGATACTACAGATTCACACGCGGGACATGCCGCTCGCCAGCGACGTCGAGCTTGAAACGCTAGCGAGCATCACCCACGGCTTTGTGGGAGCAGATCTTCTCTCGCTCACGAAAGAGGCTGCGATGCGTGCCTTGAGGAGATACATGCCAGAAATCGACCTCGACAAGGAGATTCCGACAGAGACCCTCACTAAAATGAAAATCACTAACGAGGATTTCAGCGAAGCGTTTCGAGAAATCCAGCCGAGTGCCCTCCGTGAAATCCTTGTCGAAATTCCTGATACCACCTGGAGCGACGTAGGCGGGCTTGAAGAAGCGCGGCAGGAGTTGATCGAAGCGATAGAATGGCCTCTGAAAGAGCCCCGATCATTCAGAAGAATGGGCATTAAGCCGCCCCGAGGCATTTTGCTCTTCGGACCGCCAGGGACTGGCAAGACCCTCATCGTCAGAGCGGTGGCTAATGAAACTGAAGCGAACTTCATAAGTGTGCGGGGCCCAGAGCTGATGAGTAAATGGGTCGGCGAATCAGAGCGTGCAGTAAGGAACATTTTTAAGAAGGCGCGACAAGTGGCGCCTGTTGTTGTTTTCCTCGACGAACTCGATGCGCTCGCCCCGATGAGAGGCGTAGAAGACACGTCACGGGTCTCGGAACGAGTCGTGAACACTCTGCTAACGGAGCTTGACGGATTGCAGGATCTCAAGGACATTGTCGTGATCGCCGCTACGAATCGGCCTGACATAGTGGATCCGGCGCTCTTACGTTCAGGACGATTCGACCGAATGATACTCCTTGGGGCGCCTCAGAAGAGTGCCCGAGTATCAATCTTGAATATCCACACGCGGACAATGCCTCTCTCCGATGACGTTGACATCGAAGAGCTTGCGGATCTTACGGAGTGGTACGTGGGCAGCGACCTAGAGACTCTCTGCAAAGAAGCGGCAATGCTCGCGTTACGAGAGGCGATGGACATAAGTTCCATTGAAATGCGGCACTTTAGAGAAGCACTCAAAAAAGTACGGCCGGCGATTGACGAACACACGATGCAATACTACGAGCAGATAAAACAGAAATTTGCAGGGGGGCGACCTGCTGAGCCGACGACGCAGATAAGCTATCAGTGAGCGCCGGGCACAAGAAACCCTTTATATGATAAGTACATAGCAAGCAAAGATGAAAAAGGAGATATTCGCTAAGAATCTGTCTAATAAGCAAGTAATGGGGAGCGATGGTACAGACATCGGTACGCTCTATGACCTCATTGTAGATGGGAACACAGGCGATATCCTTGATCTCAAAGTGAAGCCCGATCCCGACCTGAATCTGCAGGAGTTTCGGACAGAAAATGACTTTATATTTCTACCATTTGACGCCGTCAGGGCGATAAAGGATTACATCGTCGTCGATAGAAAGTTAATCAAACAGCCGCATTGATCTCAGGAAACGATGCAGTGCCCGTTTGAGACGAGTCTCGCAGATTGTGCTGAAAATTGTCGCGTCGGCTCATGGCTGTCGTCATGATTGATTCAGATCGTTGACGTGCAGTGACGTTATTGAGCGGGGCGAAAACTTACATAAAAAGAGGCACGCGTACTAATCCATAAACGCTTTGCGGTACGTAATCGGACTAAAAAGCGGTTGTAAAGCCTCTCCATAAGCCGATTACGCATCGCAGTGCTCAAAAGGCTCATATCAAGCATCGCGCTTGCCAAGCTTTCGGTGGGTAGGAAGTTCTTATAGGACGTGCATTGACTCGACAGGCACATGAAAAGAGCACCGTATTCGGTATCTCGCGCGCCATTCTGTTTTTTTTTCGGTTGCGGCTGCCGGATACACGGTAAACCCCAAATCTCCTAATCAGACAGTCGAGCCAGCATTGTCATCTGTCGTTCGCGAACAAGGCTGCACACAGCGCTTTAAGGTATCTCTTACTTAGTGAATAGAGACCGCAAAAAAGCCAGAGCAGGAGAATGAAATGCAAGTCGACGATTTGATGAGTGCGCCTGTGTACACAGTTGCACCTGATAATACTGTCAGTCACGTGAAAAACGTGATGCTTAAGCACAAAGTGGGCCGGGTAGTAGTTGCGTATGAGGGGGCTCTTGTTGGCATTATCGCCAAATACGACCTCGCGAAGATGCTTGAGTCGTCAGAGGCGGGTTGGCGAAGGAGGCATCAAGATCGCGCTTTAGCCAAGACCATAATGTCTGAGAATCCACTCACTGCTTCACCTGAGACGTCACTCGTGAATGCGGCTCAAGAGATGATCGCAAACGGGATCGGCTGCCTCCCGGTAGTAAAAGACGGCGAACTAGTTGACATCTTCACTGAGACTGATTTGGCAACCTTTTTTGCAACCACCGATTCGAGAGTGCTGGTCAGGACTATAATGACCAATGCCTTTCTCACGTACCACCGCCACCATTCTATCAACCACGTGTTACGCGACATGGAAACCAACCATGTTTTTCGGACGATCGTTCAGGAAGGGAACGGTGTTCCTGTTGGCATAATTACGCATACTAATCTGACTTTTGCCAAAGAGCCGTTCGTGAGCTCAAAAGACGTCGTGATGGTGAGAAAGGCCGAACACGCAGGCGTGCAAAGAAACCGATACGTGCGAAAAGTGCCCCAAGTTGCAGAAGACATCATGTCAGAGCCGCTCATAACCATTGGCAGTGATTCAAGAGCAGTGGCCGCCGCGCGATTGATGGTTGCGAAACGAGTAGATGCTATTCCTGTCGTCAGAGAGGAGTCGGTCGTGGGCGTTATATCGAAAACCGACATCGTTAAGACTATGGTAGAATAAGATGGCTGTCTGTTTGGCTTGATCAACGACTGGAGTAATCAATGCGATTCGACAACCACGACGCACGCACAGCATCAGATCTAGCGGCGCGGGCATACGTCATCGATAAAACTGATCGAATATCCCACGCTTTCGATCTCATGGAAAAACACAAAGTCAATCAGCTGCTCGTCACGAACGAAGGGGAGATTTTCGGCGTTTTAACAAAAAAAGGGATTGCACGCACACTGGGGGCAAGTGGCGACGTTATTAAGCCCGCTTCACCACTTCACGTGACCAAGGCGGTAGATGAAACTTTTACTACTGTAAGCGGCGCACTCACTAGAGGTGAGATCAACCTCTTGATGAAATCTTCCGAGGTCTTGATCGTCGTCCGTGAGCAATCTACAGGATGGATAACGTTTAACGAAATCGTCAAAGCCAGCAGACCAGTCGGATCTGCAGGCGAAATCATGGATCCGCCCGTAACGTGTTCGTCGTTTGACCGAGTAACCCACGTACGGCGAAGGATGATCGACGAAGATGCGTGGTGGATGATGGTTGTTGACAACAGTAAGCTCGTTGGCATTATAGCAGAGAATGACATCGCCAAGGCGATGAGTCAATTTAGAGATGTAGTGAAGTCTCACTATCAAGATTCACGGGTAAAGAAACTCGTCGTCGATGATATTATGGTCACTGACATCGCATTTGTGAGAACTAGTACTCCGTGCGTTGAGGCGGTAGATCTAATGCTGAAACACGACGTGGAGGGTGTGCCCGTCTTTGATCAAACGGATGCGATGGTCGGCATGATTACTCAAAACACTATCCTTCGCAACCTTGAGTGACACGAGATCAGCAACAGACCTCTGCGGACTGCCCTTAAAAAAGGAGCTGTCTGCTACCGCGGCGTGATGCCACCCGCGCAGTCGATTATTCCTGGGCCTCCGACCTCGCCAGTGATTTTGAACCGACAGCCGGCCAGCATCTCAGTCACCTTTAGGGCAGTTACGGCGTGAAGTGTAAGCTTGCTTATCGCAATTCTAGAACGTCCCTCTGCCAACGCCAGCCAGATAACCAACTGGTCGCCTAGATGCACGTCGAACGGTGCCCCTTTCGGTAATTGCGTTAGAAGTCGCGCTGCCCCCTCTCGTCCAACGAGCTCAGCAGGCTTGCCTCGCGCGCCTAAAGCATCCCCTGCTAATCTACCTCCAGTTGACGTCTCCGCCCAGAGCACTATGCCGCTTCCAGTCGATGGGTTTTCTTCTCTTTGATCAGAATCTCGCTCGATGTTTACATTTGGATAGCCCGCGTGGACACAGCATTGTGTCGCTGCTTCCGCTTGGCGTTCTGCGACGTGAGCTTGGAGATTGCGCGAGTGTGATACCCCTTTGATATCTCGAAGAGATCCCATGCTGATGACTTTAATACCAGTAAGTCTTTCTACAGGCGTGACGACGACTTTTAGGACCCCCCCGCCGCTTGGATAGAATCCTCTCTTTACGAGGCGCAATTCGTAGAAAAATCCCATGCTAGCTAATACGGGATTTAAGACATTGATCATGTAGTCGACTTGCGGTGCCAAGGGATTGTTTGTGCCACCGATCAGGATAACAGATGAAGGTTGATCGGCGAATGCGAGCACGGGCAGAAGTGCTTGCAGTATGAGTGTAGTACTGCCGGCCGTTTTCGCGTCAAAGCTATAAATCCCGCCGCGCCTCCGCCCTGGAACGAAGGTTACTTCAGATGAGCCAAGATCGAGCCCGCTCGTCTTCGCGTTTGCGACCTCCACTAAGGCTCGTATCGCCGTTAAATGTTGAGGTCGCAGTCCAGGGTTTGCCCGGTTGACCCTCACATTCTTGATTGCAACGGACTCGCCCGTCAAGGCTGAAAGCGCTAAGCAAACGCGCAGCACTTGCCCTCCCCCTTCGCCTATGCTGCCGTCAATATTGATCATCAATATTTACGTAAGCTGAAAATATGAAAAACTGCTGGTGATTTGCAACTTGCGGAATGTGAATCTCGACTTCAACGTTGGCTCACCAACGCTTGGGCGCAGATTGCAGCACGCAGTTGACGTGTAATAAACCGCCAAGCAAGTATTATTTAGTACATGCTCCTTTTATTATTACCCGAGTTTTGACTGCAGCTCGTAGGGCAGTCGATTGTTGTGGGAGCAGGGGATGGGGCGACAGGACACGACTAAGGTTTGCAAACTTTGTCAGCGCAGCTTCGAAAAGTCAGAAATCGGTCGAATCAAAATCCTAAGACGCGAAAAAAAAGGAGAAAGTGCTCTTTGGATCTGCTCTCACTGTGCAGGACGAATTAAGTACGCAGAGCACTGAGGCGCAGAGTGCACTCCGGCCCAAGTCAAATCAAGCGACCTTATGCACGGGTGCTGTGAGTAGATGGCGAGACCGTATCTGCGCTATTCTTGCCCCGCGCGTATCGACCTACATAAGTGTTCGCCGACCAATCTGGGCTCTTCGCACATCGTAACGAGGGCGCCAGCGTGCTTCCTAATAGCTTTGATGAGCTCAGCTCGGCTGGCTGTCATCAATACGTATTTATGCCCTCGTTGTGTTCTATGAGTCTGTGAGGGTTGTTGCACTCACAGGTGAGGTAAAACAGGGTGAGCGCTTCCTTGCCGAGCTTGCTCGCCGCTGCAAGGTGGCGACGCTCCGCGAGGAACACAGGGCTAAGCCTGCGTCATTCACGAGAAAAGTCGCAAACGATCTGCTTTCTATACAGTCCCCCACCAGATACGTTCTGACGCAGCGCGCTATTGATGATGCAAATGAGATCGCGCGGGAGCTCGATCAGTTAGCGGAACGAGAAGACCTTGATTTTGCTGTTGTTGTCGGCAGCGTGCTTGCATCAAGAATCGCATCCTTTCACGAGGTTTACGAGGCGCGATTAGAGCCTTCTCTGAACTTCGAACAACTTTTCGAGTCGCTTGCGACTGCACCGGAATGGATAACGCTCGGTGCACTCGTAAGAGCCGTGCGCGCACACCCTGATATTCACAAAGCAGGAGCGATACTGACGTTCACCGGAGTTGTCCGCGGAGAGGCGTTAGCCCTTGAATTTGACATCTACGAAGGAGCAGCCCAGCAGCGGATTTCTTCAATCGCGCGCGATTTGACGACAACAGAGGGCATAATCGATGCAAAGATATACCACAAATCAGGCCGTGTCAACAGAGGCGAAGACATTGTATACATCGTCGTTGCGGCGGCACATCGACAAGAGGGCTTTAAGGCACTGAGGGATGCAATAGAACGGATCAAGAAAGAAGTTCCCATTTGGAAAAAGGAACTTACTGAACGGGGTGACAAATGGGTAGGAATATGAGGGCGGCACTTACTCTTTCTGCCAGACGTGGACGAGGGGGGTTATCATGAAGCTTTTCGGAACGAACGGTGTGCGGGGGATCGTAAACCAGGATGTTACCCCAGAGCTCGCCCTGCGGCTGGCGATGAGCTTGGGAACGCTTACAAAGGGGACTGTGGCGGTCGGACAGGATACGCGCGTGTCTGGTAATATGCTTAGTCACGCGGCCATCGCCGGACTGCTCGCAACGGGTTGTAAGGTTATTAATCTCGGCATAGCGCCGACTCCTGCGGTGCAGTACTTCGTGCGTGACAACGCCGATGCGGGAATCGTAATCACCGCATCGCACAATCCGCGTGAATACAATGGGCTAAAACTGATCGCAGGAGATGGAACGGAATTCGGAAGCGAAGGTGAACTCGCTGTCGAAGACGTGTATTTCAAAGGTGGTCTCAAGCTTGCTGACTGGCGCGAGACCGGGGACCTTTCAGACGCCAACGTGATACCCGCTTACATGGATGCTATTATGGGAAAAGTGAACGCCCCGGACATTAAAAAGCGCGGGTTCGTTGTGGCCGTCGATACTGGCTCTGGGGCGGGTAGTGTTGTTACGCCCTTCTTGCTGAGCAAGCTCAACTGCAAAGTCACCACGATTAATGCGCAGATCGACGGCACCTTCCCGAGTAGAAATCCAGAACCGACAGAGGACGTGCTCACCGATCTTGGAAAGATCGTCATCTCGAACGGCGCCGATTTGGGCGTTGCACACGACGGAGATGCCGATAGAGCGGTTTTTATCGACGAGAGGGGGAATTTCGTCAATGAAGACGTACTACTTGCAATTGTCGTCAAGCACGTTCTCTCTAAGAAAGTGGGCCCTGTCGTCACACCTGTCAGCTCATCGCAGCGGATAGTCGACGTCGCTGAAGCAGCCGGCGGTCACGTCATATGGACTCCCGTGGGGAGCATCTACGTCGCGAGGATGATGATGCAAGTGAATGCTGTGATAGGGGGAGAAGGCAACGGGGGTATCATCTTCCCTGAACATCAATACTGTCGAGATGGGGCTATGACGGTAGCGAAGGTACTTGAGATAATGACTGAGCGTCGCAAGAAAATCTCTGAGCTCGTCAAAGAAATTCCCAAACGATATATGGACAAGACGAAAGTCACCTGTCGCGATCGGGATGCAACAATGCAACAAATTCGTTCATCTGTCGAAGGAAACATCGACACAACCGATGGCGTAAAGATTTGGTATGACGACGGTTGGCTGCTGATACGCCCCTCTGGGACTGAGCCAATCATTCGAATTTTTGTCGAAGCTGAAACGAAGCGAAGGGCCAGAGACCTCCTGGAAGCAGGTAAGCAACTGACTGAAGGCTGCTGATTTTAGAGCCCATGGATCGAATTATCTGGTGTTGTGAGATATGAGCCTGGAAGAGCTTTTGATTCTTGATACGGAGGCCGAAGCACACGAACGTAGTCTAGAGTTTTTTGTTACGGGTTGCAGTGGGTTTATCGGTACCCACTTGGTTGGTCGTCTCCTCAGTAATGGACATATCGTCACTGGCTACGACTTAGTCCAACCACAGTACGCTCACCCAAATTTTGAGTTTATAGAGGGGGATATCCTCGATTTGGAGAGACTCCAGGCGAGTATCGTAAAACCTGACGGCATTTTTCATCTCGCAGCGCAAACGAAGGTGCCTGATTCGACGCGAGATCCGGCTTACGACTTCCGCGTCAACGCGCAAGGCACGTTCAACGTCTTGTCTTGTGCCTCGGACGCTCGGTTCATTTACGCCTCGACGAGCACAGTCTACGGCACCGCTTCGGTCCCGACCACAGAAGCTCATCCTCTACGTCCGGTATCCTTCTACGGCGCTTCCAAAGCCGCCGGCGAGCTTTATTGTTCTGCGTTTAACGGCATTTTGGGACTGCCAACGATCTCTCTTCGTCTTTACAATGTCTATGGACCAGGCAATGCCAAAGGCGTCATGTACGATCTTATAAAGAAGCTGCAGAGGGACGGTAGCACCCTTGAAATCCTCGGCACAGGACTCCAGAAGAAAGATTACGTGTATATAGCTGACGCGATTGACGCCTTCCTACTTGCATATGAGAAGGGGATTCCGGGCGATGCGTACAACATAGGCAGCGGGAGCGCCACCACCGTCAACGAGATTGCCGAACATATCTGCAAGTTGATGGGCCTGCGTCCTGACGTCTATCGCACTGGCGGCAAGTCTTGGGAAGGCGACATTGAGTCAACGCAGGCTGACAACTCGCTTTTTGCTTCGTTTGGCTGGCAGCCTAAAATCGGTATAGAAGCGGGCTTACAGTACCTTTGTAAATGGATTCAGGATCAACAGTGACGAGCACCACGCAACTAGCTTGCGTTGAGCGCAATCTATGCTCGAGAGCGTCACAGTAAAAAAAGAAGGCGCGAGTCCAGCCGAATGCTAGACTCACCTGCGTATGCAGCTAAGGAGCTTACTTCCTGCGCCGCATCATCAAATACGCAACTACCAACAGCCCTGCTACCGCGGGGAAGATCTCAAAGCCTGGCAAGCCGAGGAACCCGCTGCTCGCTGTTGGTGAGGCCGTCGCCGTCGCGTTTGTCGGCGGCATCAATACGCCATTGATGACGTGAATTACGCCGTTTGTGGCATTAATATCCGCTTCGGTTACTGTCGCGTTGCCAACCTGTATTGTCGTGCCATTGACGGAGTATGGTAGGGAAAATCCGTTGGCCGTCGGCAGCGTGCCACTGCCGGTGAGGTTGTTCGCGAGTAGCTTCTCGGGGACGACGTGATAAAGCAACAAGGTATTTAGCGCCGGCGTGTTATTTTGCAAATCCGCGAGGGTGGATGCGTTAACCTTGGCAAAAGCGGCATTCGTTGGCGCGAAGAGCGTGAAATTACCTGGGCCGTTTAACATGTCGGTGAGGTTTGCCTTCTTCAGCAGGCTTACAAGAGTTGTAAAGTTCGTGTTGTTCTCTGCAAGTTGTGCTACAGTCTGCGTAGGTTGTGCCGTAGCAGTCGTCGTCTGCGTTTGCGCGAAAGCTACATTCGACCCTCCAACGATTGAAAGGATCACCGCGGTTGCTACTACAGCAGAAAAGAGCTTCGTACTGACCATTTTTCACTTCCGATATAGACTTAGCTCTTAGATTCATGATTTCACATACGCAATAAACGTTGCTTCTCTCGTTCCGACGCGTAAAGTAATACGCTATAAAAAAAGCCCTGTCGCGTGCGACGCCTGCCAATGAGCAAGCCAATCAACCAGGGTTGATACGTGTTCCGTAGTTTTGGAAATTGGAAAAAAAGAGTAAAAGCGAGTCCAGC
>Ga0326727_10002628_pt1 | contig 60343 bp, 55 predicted proteins | sample MB2enrmetagenome_FD_207643 | JGI IMG/M metagenome (GOLD analysis project Ga0326727, IMG submission 207643) | Lab enriched peat soil microbial communities from McLean, Ithaca, NY, United States - MB29MY | ecosystem: Environmental > Terrestrial > Soil > Wetlands > Peat | place: USA: New York...
CTAACCCAGCGACCGCTGCCTCCCGAGCCACTTCCCAACGCTGGTCCGCCATGGACCTTTCAACCTTTTCTTTTATAACCGGAAGCCCGATGAGACCACTAGTATTGGCGTCGTGCATCTCCTTTTTCTCCCCCTCTCTTATCTTTTTTCTTACGTCCCTGACCTTTTTGGCCGCCGTTCGTCATCACACATGAGGCAGCATCTGAGCACGGTGCATACCCGCTTGGATCCGCGTATTGTACCGGGTTGTTGTCGTCGTACATGAACGGGTGCTGGGACATCGGGTCGTGCACGTCGCCCGCATAGAAGTCCTGAGAGGCCCACTGCGAAGTGGTCTCGCCGGAAAGCCCTCGACTTTTGTTACCAGCGCCGTGGCCGCGCCACATAGATCACCGCGGCAACAATGAATACGAGCGCCGTAAACATTCTATACACGGTCCCGCCTGGAGCCACGTTATTTCCGCCGATATCGCGGAGCGCCTTTGATTCTTCTTGCCTATTTGTTCGCTTCGGCGCGCAGGCGGATTTGATGCAACTGCCAGAGGTGAATGAATCGCGTCAGCTCTTCTTTTTGTTCCGCTTCGATGTCGACGAATTTCATGCCGTGCGCAAGTTGTTTTGTTGCCGGCACGTAGAACGTCGAGAGCACGATCGCATGCATGCGCATCGGTTCGAACGGCGGCGGCGTCGTCTTCACCGTCTCCGGGCGCAAGCCGAACGGCGTCTGCTCGAAGACTTCTTTCTCGATCGTCAGACCTTCGAGAAACTCGTCCGGTAAACGAAAATCGAGTTCCAGCACCGAGTCGCGCAGGATGTCCTCGTCGGTCGATAGCCGCAAGCCGCCGGCCGAAAGGTCGTTCGCGCGGCCGAAGCGGCGCCCGGTGCGCCCCTGCAGCGTATACATGACGTCGAATTGCACGGGCATGCGGAACGACGAACGCTTCTGCGCGGCCGAGGGCTGCGCGCGAACGGGGCCTTTCTTTTCCGCTTTCTTGCGCCCGAATAAAAACATGGATTGAGGGCGTTGCGCCGGGCAGGCCCCGCTTCCTGCTCGTCCTAACTCCACCGAAGCATGCTGATCGACCGGCTCAACGGCGCGCTCGGTAAAGAGGCCGTCAAAGTGCAGCCCGAGGACCTTCTCGCCTATGCATTCGATGCGTACACCGACGGCCCGCCGCCGACGGCAGTCGTGCTGCCGTCGACCGCAGCCGAGGTCAGCGCCATCGTAAAGATTGCGCGAGACGAAGGTGAACCCATCGTGCCGCGCGGGGCGGGCACCGGGTTGTGCGGCGGCGCGGTTCCGGTCGAAGGCGGCATCGTCGTATCTTTTGCGCGCATGAATCGCATCCTCGAACTCGACACCGCGCGGCGCCGCGCGCGCGTTCAGCCGGGCGTGGTGAATCTCGATCTTTCCAAACACGCGGCGCCGGCGGGGCTCTTCTACGCCCCCGATCCCTCGTCGCAAAAGGTCTCGACGATCGGCGGTAACGTCGCGACCAACGCGGGTGGTCCACACTGCCTCTCGTACGGCGCCACGGTCAATCACGTGCTCGCGCTCGAGTTCGTCGACCACCGCGGCGAGATCGTGACGACGCGGCTCGACCAACCCGGCTACGATCTCACCGCCGTACTCGTCGGCAGCGAGGGCACACTCGGCATCGTCACCGCCGCGACCGTGGCACTCATGCGCCTGCCCGAAGCGGTGCGCGTCTGGCTCGCGACCTTCGATAGCGTCGAAGCCGCGTCCGACGCCGTCTCCGCAATCATCGCCGCCGGCATCGTGCCGACCGCGCTCGAAATCATGGACGCGGTCGCCGCGCGCGCGGTCGAAGCGGCATTTCACGCCGGGTATCCGACCGACTGCGGCGCCGTCTTGCTCGTCGAGCACGCGGGTTTCGACGACGACATGGCGCACGCCGAAAGCGAGATTGCCCGCATCGCGCGCGAGCACGGGGCGACGACCTGGCGCAGCGCGCGCACGCAAGCCGAACGCGATGCGCTTTGGGCCGGGCGCAAGGGCGCAGCCGGCGCGATGGGGCGCGTGGCACCCAACTACTATCTGCAAGACGTCTGCGTGCGGCGCAGCACGCTGCCGCAGGCGCTCCACGCCGTCGGCGAGATCGCGCGCGAGTACGATCTGACCGTCGCGAACGTCTTTCACGCCGGCGACGGCAACCTGCACCCCATGCTCTGCTACGACAAACGCGATCCGAAGCAAGTACAAGCCGTCATTGAATCGGGGAACGAAATCTTACGCACCGCCGTCGCGCTCGGCGGCACGGTCTCCGGCGAGCACGGCATCGGTTTCGAGAAGCGCGAGGCGATGACGGCCGTCTACTCGCCCGACGACCTCGCAACGATGGCGCGCGTGCGCGAGGTACTCGACCCGCTGCGCACGTTCAATCCGGAGAAGATCTTTCCAAGCGGCGCGCGCTGCCCCGAAACCAAGGCGCCCGCATGACCGCCGAACGCATTGCCGACCTGCTGCGCGCCTGCAACGAGGAACGGCACGCCGTCGTCGTCACCGGCGGCAACACGCTCGCCACTATGGGGCTGCCGCCGCTGCGCAGCGACGTCGTGCTCTCGACCCTGGGCCTGGGCGCCATCGTCGAGGATGCGGCCGCCGATCTTACGATCGCCGCGCAGAGCGGCGTCACGCTGCAAGATCTCGCCGCGGTGCTCTCGCACCACGGCACGTTCGTGCCGTTCGACGCACCGCGCGCCGCCGATGCGACGGTCGGAGGCACCCTTGCCGCCGGCTGGCTCGGCCCGCGGCGCCACCTCTACGGCCGGCCGCGCGACTTCGTCATCGGCAGCGTAGCCGTGCTCGCCGACGGCACGATCGCGCGCGCGGGCGGCATGGTCGTCAAGAACGTCTCGGGCTACGACATGAGCCGCCTCTACGTCGGCTCGTTCGGCACGCTCGCGGTGCTCGTGCAAGTCAACCTCAAGACGATCGCGCAGCCGCCGCACGCGCGCGCGTTCACGATGCGATTGCCCGAGGGCACCCGCGCTCGCGCGGTCGCGCAGTGGCAGCAGCTCCCGATCGCGCCCGCGGCGGCGTGGTGGGTCGACGGGTTTAAAGGCGCGATCGACGGCGAGGACGGCGCGGAAGGCCGGATGCTCGCGCTGCTCGAGGGCAGCGAGCCGGTGCTCGAGCGCGCGACGCGCGATCTGCGCTCGGCGATGGGCCGGGCCGGCGTGCCGGAGACCGTCGTGATCGACGCGGGCGCGCGCGCCTCGTTCGAGCGCACGATCGACGCGTACATCGCGCCCGTCGGCGAGCGATCCATTACGTATCGCCTCGCGTGCTTTCCGGACGACGTGCTCGAACGAGCGCTCACCGTGCGCGACCTCGCGCATCGCTTCGAACTGCGCACCGACGTGCTCGTCGACGCCATGAACGGCGATGCGATCCTGCGCGTGAGCGATCTCGATGCGCACGCGCTCGGGGCGAAGATCGAGATGTTCGACGACGCGTTGCACGACGACGAGCCCAGCGCGATCGTGATCGCGGGGAATCATCCCAAGCGGCCGCTGTTGCGCGTTTGGGGAGCGCTTCCCGAGGGCTTCGAGACGATGCGTGCCTTGAAAGCGCGCTTCGATCCCAACGGCATCCTGAATCCCGGCCGCTTCTTGCCCGGTTTGTAGCGTTCGTGCTCGACGATATCCGCCACGCCCTGCGCGCCGTGCTTTCCAGCCCCGAACGTCTGCGCGCGCTCGTGCGCGGCGGCGCCGCCACGCCGTTCACCATCGTTTCGTTCCTGCGCCGCATCGTGCCGCGCGCGGCCGATGCGCTCGCGGCGATCCGTCGCGATGCGGAGACGATTCCCGATCCGCTCTTGCGCAACGAGGCGCTCGCAAGCGTCGATGGAAAGTCGTACCACGTCGCCGGCGCCTGTATCCTTGCGACCTTTCTTCCGGCCCGCGAAGCTGAGCGCTACATTCGCATCGTTGCGCCGCTCGAATCGATCTACGACTACCTCGACAACCTGTGCGATCGCCACCCGCAGGTTCGGCCGGAGGCCTACCCCGTGCTGCACCGTGCGATCGCCGATGCGCTCGATCCCGGCGCCGCGCCGGCCGACTACTATGCGCGCGGTCCGATCGGCGACGACGGCGGGTATCTGCGCGGTCTGGTCACGCAGACGCAAGCCGAACTGCGCGACGTTCCGCGCCTGCGCGAACTCGCGCCGTTCTTCGCGCAGGCCGCCGCGCTCTACGGCGAGATGCAGACCTTCAAGCACCTGGCGCCGGGCGCGCGTGAGACCGCCTGCGTGAACTGGTTCGAGGCGAACCGCACGGCGAGCGCGGATTTAGACTGGCACGAGTTTGCGTGCGCCGCCGGGTCACAGTTTCACGTCTACGGGCCGCTCTACGCCGCCTTCACGGGCGAGCCGATCCGCGAGACCTACGAGGCGTATTTTCCCTACATCTGCGCCCTTCACGTGCTGCTCGACTCGTTTATCGATCAGGCCGAAGACCGCGCCACCGGCGAACTGAACTTCACCGGCGTCTACGGCGGAGAATCCGCCTTGATCGAGCGCTTCGGGTTCATGAGCGCGCGCGCCCGGGATCGCCTCGGCAGGCTCCCGCAGCCCCGCAACCACCGCTTCGTCCTCGACGTCATGACGCTGTTTTATCTCAGCCATCCCAAGATCGCGGCCCAATCGCTCGACCGCGAGGCACGGGCCCTCCTGCGAGCGAACGGGGCCGGATAAGAACGGCTAAGGAGGGCTTTTCGTGAATCGTCGCCTGATCGCACTACTCGGTGCCGGGCTGCTGCTGGCGCAGATCGCGCCGGCGCAAGCAGACCAGCGAGCGCTTGAAGAGAGCGCGATGAACATCCCCAGCGCCTCCTCGATCACGACCGACCTCGCCCGCCTCAACCAAGAATCGCACTACGCCTCGACCCCCGGCGACTACCACATCGCCGCGTGGATGCGCGATCAGCTCGCGGCCGACGGTTTCAACGCGTCGCTCGAAGCCTTCAAACACGACGTACCGTTCTACGAAAAGATTTGGCTGCAACTCGGCACGGGCAAGAAGCCGCTGGGCTTCGATCTCGACGAGGTGCCGATCGCGTCCGACCCCGACGGCACGCGCAAGGATGCCGGGCCGCCGTTCAACGCCTGGAGCGGCAACGGCAAGCTCTTGGCCAATATCATCGACGCGGGGCACGGAACGGCGTCCGACTACGCCGCGCTCGCCGCGCACGGCATCGACGTGCGAACGCGCATTCTGCTGATTCGTTACGGGCGGGAATTCCGCGGCAACCTCGCGCTCAGCGCGCAGACGCGCGGTGCAGCCGGCGTGATCTTCTTTTCCGACCCCGCCGACCGCAGCGGCTCGTTGCGCGGGCCCGCATACCCGGACGGCCCCTATCGACCCAACGGGTCGGTCGAACGGGGCGCCCTGATCGAAGGCAAGATCGCGATCCCGACCGTTCCGGTCAGTTACGTCGTCGCCCAGCAGCTGCTCGCGCACATCAGGAACGGCATCAGCGATCAGCCGGCGCGCTTGTACGTCGAGACGAAGATGCGGCACAACGCGCAGCTCTGGAATACGGTCGGCATCCTGCCGGGCAAAGACCCGACGCACATGCTCGTGATCGGCGCCCACCGCGATGCGTGGGTGTACGGCGTCACCGATAACGGGGCCGGAATCTCGATCCTGCTCGAGACCGCCCGTGCGCTCGGATACCTGTATCGCAGCGGCTGGCGCCCGCAATTCACGATCGCGATCGTCGGGTTCGACGGCGAAGAGATCGGCGAGGTCGGGTCCCGAGAATACGTACGCATGCATCGCGCCGCGCTCGAATCGGGCTGCATCGCGTACATCAATCAAGATGAATCGGCAACCGGCTCGGTGTTCGGCGCAAGCGCCGCAGCCGCGCTCGAGAACGTCTTCGGCCCGGCAACGCAGATCGTGCGCGATCCGACGCTGCCGCAATCGCTCAACGCGAGCTGGCAAACGCAGCAGGGCGGGGTGGCGGTAGGCGGGCCGGGCGGCGGGTCGGATTTCGAACCGTTCTTGTACGAGGCCGGTATTCCGACGATGGACTACGCCTTTTACGGCCCGTTCGGCGTCTACCACTCCGGCTTCGACGATTTGAAGTTTGCGACCGAGCAGGCCGATCCCGGAATGGTCCACCACCGTACGCTCGCGCAGCTCACCACGCTGCTCGCGATGCGCCTCACCAGCGGCACGGTTCCCTACTCGCTCTCCCCCTACGCGTTGCGGATGCGCGGCGCGCTCGCCTCGATGGCATCGCACGGCGACCTCTCGCCGGTCGGCGCGGCGATCGGACGCTTCGCATCGCGCGCGGCCTACGCCGACACGCACGGCATCGACGGCAATGCCGAGATCGCGATCATCCATCGCCTCAATAAGCTCTTTTACGGGCGCAACGGCTATGCCGCGGTCGCCTTCCCCGACATCAGCGCGGCGATCGCGGACGGCAACCAGGCCGCCATCTCGGCCGCGGTCGGGCGCACGACGCACGCACTCGACGACATCACCGCGGCGATCGCGAGCGCGGTGCGCTAAGGCTGCAACCGCCGGCGCCTGCGGCGCGTTAGTGAGCGCATGCGCATTGGAATCATCGGTGCATCCGGGTTCATCGGCCGCCATCTGACCGCCGCCCTTCGCGCGCGCGGTGACGAAATCGTCGCCGCGTCGCTGCGCGATCCGGCATCGGCGGCGACGGCCGTCGGCGCGTGCGACGCCGTCGTCAATCTCGCGGGCGAGCCGATCGCGCAGCGCTGGACGCCGGAGATCAAAGCCAAGATCGAGAGCAGCCGGGTCGATGGAACGCGCGCGCTGCTCGAAGCGCTCGGCCGCCAGGAGGCGCCGCCGGTGTACGTCGCGGCATCGGCGATCGGCTATTACGGCTACAGCGAAACCGCCACGTTCACCGAGGCCAGCGCGCCCGGCAGCGATTTCCTTGCGCGCGTGTGCCTGCGTTGGGAAGAGGCGGCAAACCACGCGAGCGAGCTCGGCATGCGCGTCGCGCACGTGCGCACCGGCATCGTGCTCGGCAAGGACGGCGGGGCGCTTGCAAAGATGCTGCCGCCGTTTTCGCTCGGCGCCGGCGGGGTGATCGGCAGCGGCAAGCAGTGGATGTCGTGGGTACACATCGACGATACCGTCGGCATTTACCTCGCCGCGCTCGAAGGCGCAAGCGGAGCGCTCAACGCGACCGCTCCCGCACCATCGACGAACGCCGAATTCACGCGCGCCCTCGGAAATGCGTTGCATCGCCCGACGTTCCTGCCGACGCCGATCTTCGCGTTGCGCGCGATGCTCGGCGAGGGCGCCGATCTCTTGATTCAAGGGCAGCGCGTGCTTCCCGCACGCACGCAAGAGCTAGGCTATCGTTTCAAGTTCGACACGCTCGACGCAGCGCTGGCCGATATCCTGAAGTGAACGGACGCGTCGCCGGCTGTACTAGCCGGCGGCCGTCTCCGCCATCGCGAACTCGATCGCTTCCAGGTAGCGTTCGGCTTCCATCGCCGCTTTGCAGCCAGCGCCCGCGGCGGTAATCGCCTGTTTGTAGCGGATGTCGTTCACGTCGCCCGCCACGAAAACGCCGTCGATGTTGGTCTGCGCGCCGTCCGGCGAGACGATGTAACCGGCCTCGTCGAGATCGAGCTGGCCTTGGAAGATGCCGGTGTTCGGCGTGTGGCCGATCGCGATGAACAGCGCGTCGGCTTCGTACTCCATCGTCGAACCGTCGTGTACGTTACGCAGCACGAGTCCGTTCATATGCGTGTCGCCCAACACCGCGTCGACGGCCGTATTCCAGATGAAGTCGATCTTCGGATGCGACTTCGCGCGTTCGGCCATGATCTTGCTGGCACGCAGACCGTCGCGACGATGGATGACGGTCACTTTGCGTCCGAAGCGCGTGAGGAAGAGCGCTTCCTCCATCGCGGAGTCGCCGCCGCCGACGACGACGATGTGCTTCTCGCGGAAGAACGCGCCGTCGCACGTCGCACAGGTCGACACGCCGCGGCCACGCAGTTTCTCTTCGCCTGGAATCTCGAGCCAGCGCGCGCTCGCGCCGGTGGCGACGATCACCGTCTTGGCGTGGAACTCCTCGTCGGCGGTGCGCACCACGAACGGCTTGCGCGTGAAGTCGACCGAGGTTGCATCGACGTTCTCGATACGCGCGCCGAATCGCTCGGCCTGTTCGCGGAACTTGATCATCAGCTCGGGCCCTTCGATGCCGGCGGGGAAGCCCGGGAAGTTCTCGACGTCGGTCGTGAGCATAAGCTGGCCGCCGTACAGGCCGCCGGCCAAGACGAGCGGCGCGAGGTTCGCGCGGGCGGCGTAGATCGCGGCGGTGAGTCCGGCGGGGCCGGAACCGATGATGATGACTCGTTCCATGATTGCCTCTATTGAACGCCGGGGTGGCGCCTCCCGGTTGCGTCGAAGACCCCGCCATGGACTGGCCCGCGATTCCCTTAGAGGACACCTTCGGCGACTGCCTGCGCAAGGCGATGCGCGGCAACGGCATCGACGCACGCGGTCTGTCCGCCCGCACCGGCATCCCCGCGCGCGACATCGACGCGTGGACGAAAGACCGGGGCACCGCAACCGGCGACCAGGCCGGCGCAATCGCGCGCGTGCTGCGGCTCGATCCGGACGCGCTGGCCGAGCGCGCGGCCGGCGCATGGGCGCCGCCGCCGATCGAACGGCCCGACGTACGCCATCATCCGCAAGACCCGCATCCCAGCAACGGCTACGTCTTCTTCCTCGACGGCGGAAAGCGCGCGGCGCTGGTCGACCCGGCAGGCATTCCCGCAAACCTGCTGCGGATGCTGCGCGAAGGGGCGTACCATCTGCAGTACATCCTCATCACGCACAAGCACGCCGACCATTGCGACGCGACCGCCGAGATCGCAGCCGCCTTTCCGGCGGCCCGCATCGTGATGCACCAGCTCGACGTCCACGCCATCGGCCGGCTCGGCGACGACGCGCTGCGCGTCAAGGACGGCGACGAGCTGCCCTTCGGCGACGAAGCGGCGATCCGCATGCTGCACACACCCGGACACACCGACGGTTCGTCATCGTACCTCTTCAAATCGACGCTCTTCACCGGCGACACGATCTTTGCGGGGAGCGTCGGCGGCGCATACGGCGACGTCAGCACGTACGGCGACATCCTCAACAGCGTGCGGTCGAAGATCTTCACCCTGCCCGACGAGACCGTGCTGATGCCTGGTCACGGTCCGCCCACGACGGTTGCTCTCGAACGGGCACACAATCCGTTCTTCCCGCACGAACACGAGCACTAGCGCGAGGCGCGCGGTACCGTGACGCGGTCGCCGTTGCTCGCGACGATCGTCGCGCCGCTGGTGTGCGGGGCGTCATCTTCCTCGCGAATCAATTCGAACTGGATCGTCACGCTGCCCGAGTCGGGGATCTTCTCGGTCACGCGCATCGGCGAGCAGACGCGCGTGTCGCAGAACGCAGCGATCCATCCACCGGCAACGTCCTTCGCCTGGAGCGTGACGCTCGTTCCCGGCTTCGCCGAGATCGTGAGCTTGAACTTCGCCGCCGCGTCGGAGGCGGTCGGGAGATCGGCGCCCTGCCAGGGCGTGAGGGAGAGCATCGAAGCAAAGATCAGCGCGAGCATTCGAGTCCTTTACGTGCGCAATTTGTAACCGACCGCCATCATACGCAGCGCGATCGCGAACGCAATCGCGGTCAACGCCGCGATGACGCTCACCGACAGCGGAAGCTGGAGAAACGACTGGCCGGTGAAGCTGTAGCGAAAGGCGTCGATCGTGTAGAAGATCGGGTTGAAGAGTTCCAGACGCTGCATGACCGGCGGAAGCATCGTGGCCGAGGTGAAGATACCGCCGACGAACGTCAGCGGGGTGATCACGAAGGTCGTGAGCACGGCGATATGGTCGAACTTCTCCGCGAGGAGTCCGAAGATCAGCCCGAGCGACGAAAACAGAATCGACACCAAACAGAGAACGCCGAGATAGAGCGTCCAGTTCACCGGCCAGGTGTGAACGAGCACCGCGCCGAGCACCGTGATGAGGCCGGCGATGAGCAGCGCCCGGGCCAGGCTTCCCAGCAGATAGCCGAGCACGATCTCCAGCGCCGACATCGGCGCGATCAGCATCTCCTGGATCGAGTTCATGAACCGGCCTTGGAAGATCGAGCTCGAGCTCTCGCCGTACGACGAATCGATCGTCTGCAACATGATGAGGCCGGGTATCAGGAACTGCGCGTACGTCACCCCCTGCACGCTCGAGATGCGGCTCCCGAGCGCCAGGCCGAAGACGAACACATAGAGCAGCGTCGAGATGATCGGCGGCCAGATCACCTGGTTGATGATCTTGAGGCTGCGTACCATCTCGCGCTTGATCAGCGTCCAGAGAGCGACGGAGTTGAAACGCGGTGCCGCGATCATGCGCGGGTGAGCTCCAAAAAGACGTCTTGCAGGCTCGCGCCTTGCGCGATCAGCTCGCCGGTCGGCTTCTGCGTGACGATCTTTCCCTGGCGGATGATCGCGATCGTCTTGCAGAGCTCTTCGGCCTCTTCCAAGTAGTGCGTGGTGAGGAAGATCGTGAGCCCGTCGCGGTTGAGCGCGCGGAGCATCTCCCACAATTCGATGCGCAGCTCGACGTCGACGCCGGCCGTCGGCTCGTCGAGGATCAAGAGCTTGGGCTCGTGCATGAGCGCGCGCGCGAGCGTCAGGCGGCGCTTCATGCCGCCGGAAAGCCGCATGAAGTCTTGTTTGGCTTTGGATTCGAGCCCGAAGCGTTCGAGCAGCGCATCGGCGCGGTCGCGCACCTGCGCGCCGCGCAGCCCGAAGTAGCCGGCCTGGTAGATCAGGATGTCGCGGATCGAAAGATACCGGTCGAAGTTATACTCCTGCGGCGCTAGACCAACCAGGCGGCGCGCTTCACGCCACTGCGCGGCATTGTCGAAACCGAAGATGTCGATGCGTCCGCCGTCGGGGCGCGCCAATCCGACGATCGCGTTGATCGTGGTTGTTTTTCCCGCACCGTTGGGGCCGAGAAAGCCGAAGAACTCCCCGGCTTCGACGCGCAGTGATACGTCGTCGACGGCGGTGAAGTCACCATAGCGCTTGACCAAGTGCTCGATGGAGATCGCGGGAGCGGCTACGGAACGAATCCTTTCAAACGCTTGTACCGGTGGCGCCGAAGCGTGGCGATGAGTTCGACACTATCCGGAATCCCGCAATCGGCGAGTTGAGTTGCAACCCGCTTCACGTCGAACTCCACGCGGCGGTGCTTGACTTCCCAGCCGCCGTTGCGTTCGGTGAAAATCGCGTAGCTCGCTCGCGCGTCCCCATCCTTCGGGAGGCCGGCCGACGCGACGTTCACCAGCAGCTTTCCGCGCCACATCCGAACGTACGGCAGGTGCAGGTGCCCGAAGGCGATGGCGGTCGCGGGCTCGTCGCCGATCAAGCGCTCGAGCGTCGCATCGTCGGCGTCGGGCCACAGGTGCTCGTCGTCATTCTTGGGGTTGGCATGCACCACGAGCAACTGGTTGCCGTCCTCGCCGATGCGCAATGCAAACGGCAGGTCGGCGAGCCAGCGCAGCCACTTCTCGCCCAAATCGCGGCGCGCCCACTCGAGCTGACTGTGTTCGAGCGTTTCGAACGCCTCGCCGCCCGGTGCGGAAAGGTAACGGTCGGTATTGCCGCGCACCGCTTGCGCCCCGATCTCTTCGAGGCGCTGCAGGACCTTCTTCGGCTTGGGCCCATCGAGGCACAGATCGCCCGCCGCAACGATGACGTCCGCGCCCCCTTGTGCATGCAGATCCGCGAGACACGCGTCGAGGCCGACGAGATTTCCGTGAATATCCGAAAGAACCGCGATGCGCAATCGTATCCTCTAGCCGCGCTTCACGCCGAGCGCGAGCATCGACGGCGTGATACCCACCTTCTCGAAATCGTACAGATCGATGCCCTCGACGGTCAGGCCGCTCTTACGCATGCGCGCGAGCGAGGTTTTGTAACGCACGTCGGCGATCACGTGGCGCTCGCCGAGCACGAGCACGCCGGCTGCGGAGGCCTCGCCGCGCTCGAGCAGGATCGTCTTGAAGCCGCGAAACACCGCCGGATCGGGCCCTTCCGCCGCAACGACGACGGTATCGCTTGCGACCGCACAGGCCAGGGCGCGCAGCGGCGGGGCCGCGGCCGGCAACGGAACCTCGACCGGGTCGAAACCGCGTTCCTTCGCGGCGGCGGCAAACTGCTCGCGACCGAAGGCGTTGCCGCGAGCGCCGGCGCCGATGAAGGCCGTCGTACCGGCGAGCAGCACGTCGCTGCCGTCGAGCAGTCCGGGAGCTCCGATGCGTCCCGCGATCGGCATGCCGATGCGCGCAAACTCCGCCTCCAAGCGATCGGCTTCCGCGCGACGCGACATCTCGGTCGGGCGCATCACGAACGCGCCGTCGGCGAACACCGCCGCCGCGTCGAGCACCGCCGACTCGTACGCGTCTTCCCCGCGAGCATCGAGCACGATCGTATCGACGCCGAAGAAGGCAAGCGTCTTGCGCAGGATCTCATGCTGTTCGAGCGCCCGCGCATAGACCGCGCCGGGCTCGCCGTGCAGCGGCCTGGCGGATTCGATGCCGGCCGTCGGCCGCACGAGCACGGCCGCGCGCAGCTTCGCGGTCGGCGAAGCCACGAGGCGCGAACCAAACGCAATCGCGTCTTTCGTTGTCATAAACCTCGATCGTCGAGCTATGGGAGAGCTTGGTACTGATTCGGATACGGGACGTTGCCGAAAAAATCCGCCATATCGGTTGCGAGAAGGTCGGGGAGCGCGATCGGCGGGAGGCCGAGCAGCTCTTCTTCGGTCTTGACCACACTTGCGACGCTAAGGTGCGCGTGCCCCACGTAGCCCGCCTTGGTCAGCGGCGAAATCACCAGCGCGAAGCTGCGGGCACCGTTGACGTGGTCGCGTCCGCCGCCCGTACCGTTCGCCACCACGAAGACCGCGGTCGACGACCAGTGCGGCGTGCGGCTGAGCGCCGCCACGATCTGCCCCAGGGCGCGGTCGGCCCCGGGGAGCCCGTCCTGGCCGTCCGCGGGCAGCCACACGTAGGTGAATGCCGGTTCCTCCTCTGCCTGCGCGAGCGCGCCGAAATCGGCGACGAAGGCGTTGGCGCGGGCTGCATCGGGGATGGCCGGATTCCAGACCGGATAGGTGAGGTCGACGCGATCGGCGAGCGCCGCCAGGGCCGGGACGTCCAGCCCGTACGTACCGCCGAGGCCCGGCGCCAGGTCGGGCGAGGAGCGGCCCCGGCGTCCGGGCGCCGGCGGGGTCCCCGGCTCGAAGCCCGAGATACGCAGCAGGCCGCCGTAGTCGCGATACGACATGCCGGCCCGCGAGAGCGCGTTGAAGAGATAGCCGCCGCGCGGATAGTCCTCGGGGTCCTGCGCGTGCGCATCGAACGGAGCGCGACCGGCATTGACGTGCAGCGTCTGATTGGCATAGAGCGTCGCGATGCCGCCGAGTGCGATCTGTTCGTTCGCGTCGTCGTTCGAATCGCCGGCATAGAAATTGTCGGCGATGCCGTAAGCGCGCGCGAGCGCGTGAAGATTCGGCGTGGAGCTCTCGCCGTATTGCTCGAGCGACGGATCGCCGTTGCCGCTACCCAGATCGCCGAAGATCGCGTCGTAGGTTGCAGAGCCGACGACGATGCACACGACGCGGTCGATGACGTTGCTCTTGGCGAGCGAGCGCAGCGGCGGAACGACGGCGTTGGCTTTGGCGGCCGTCGCGGTCCGATTGTATCGTAGCGCCGAGAGCGTGGCTTTCACGAGCGGAATCTTCTTGAGATCGACGCGCTGCAGGATTCCCCACCCGTCGACGCCTTTGGCCGAGGCGACGTAGAGATAGCGTCCGTCTTTCGAGAGCGTCAGCGCGGTCGGATACCACGCGGTCGGGATCAAGCCGAGCCGGTGCAGCTGCGCCGGCGTACGCGAATCGAGGACGGCGACGGCGTTGAGGCCCGCGAGCGCGACGTACAGGTGCTTCCCGTCGGGCGAAAGCGCTTCGGCACTCGGCTGCGTACCCGGCGGCGCGTCGACGAAGAGACGCAGATCGAGACCGCCCACGACGTGCGGATCGCCGTCGAGCGATACCGTCGACACACGATCGACGTTGGCAAGCGCAACGTAGGCGAACGCGCCGTCGCTGCGCGCGATCACTGCGGACGGGCGCGCGCCGCCGACCGCATCGACGCCGTCGGGAACCGGATCGAGACGCACGACGCCGGCCGCGCTCGGGTCGCTCTGAATGTTGCCGTCGGCCGCCACCGGCAGCACGCTCAGCGACGATGCGCGATACGGGTCGCTCGCCGCGTTGACGAACTGCGGAACGGTGACGCGCGAGGCGAGCACGCGATAGCCCGCGAGGCCGCCGTTGGCGACGTACAGCCGGCTTCCCGCGCGCGCGATCGCCGCGGGCGAGTAGCCGGTGCGCGCGGTTTCGAGCACACGGCGCGAAACCAGATCGATCGCCGTCACCGTGTCGGCCATGTTCGAGGCGACGTACGCGGTGCGTCCGTCGGCGGAGAGGGCCAGCGCGCCCGGATAGCCGCGCACGCTCATGGTCGTCGATTCCGGATGCAGCGTGCCGTCGCCGGCCATGTCGAAGGCGCGTACGAGGTCGTGGGCGCCGTCGGAGGCGAGCACGAGCACGTTGCCCGGCGAGGCCGGGTCGGCAAGCACCGCTACGCCGGTAAAAAAGGCTGCGTCGGGAGCAGAGTAGACGCTGGCGACGCGCATGGTATCGGTCGCAACGACGGCGAGCGAATATCCGGCGACGAGCGACGGGAGCGGCGGGGCCGAAGGGGCGGCGGTCGACTGCTCGGCATTGGCGACGACCGCGAAGCGGCCGTCCGGCGAGAGTGCAACCGCCAGCGGGTCGGTTCCGACGAATGTCGCCGGGCCGACCGGCGAAGCGATGCGGCCGTCGGGCAAGACGTCGTCGGCGGGGTGGGCGGGCGACGCACCGGCCGGGCGCGTTCCCGCCGGGGCAGAATAGACGGCGACCGGGGGGCGGCTGGGAGCAGCGCCCAGCAAAACGGCGGCCAACGCCGCCGCAAGGGTTCCTCGAAGCATCGCCTTAGGCTACGGATGCGGTCAGGGCGGCACCTGCCCTCTTCGAAACCTGGGTAACCCCTCGGGCGTAGGTGGGGCATGAACGCCGACACGGATTACGCCCGCATCGTCCAGATGCTCACCAAGCAACAGCTTGCGGCATACGTTGCCTACGACTCTCACGACGATCTCAACGGCATGGGCAAGTCGCAGTCGAGCGAGCACATCGTGGTGCGGGTGAGCGACGGAAAGATCGTCTCGGGAAAGCCCGACATCACGATCCAGAGCGGCTCGGACCGCCAGGAATTCAACCCCATTACACGGCCGGCGTTCGACCCGGCGTGCTACCGGGCCACGAGCGAAACCCCCGCGACGTACGACGGCCGCGACGCGGTGCAGTTCACGCTCACCGCTACGTGTAAGGAGCACGGCAAGGATTCGCACGATTACCTCTTCACGACGCTCTTTGCCGACGCTCGAACGATGCGGCCGCTGTATGCGGTCGGCAACGTTCCCGAGAGCGACGACAGCAAAGGCGTCGCGGTCTCGGTTGAGGAGCAGTTCGGCGAGTTTTCGGGACGCGTGATGCCGACGCTGATCAAGGTCGATGTCGCCGGCTCGGGGTTCATGTTCTGGCTGCAGGTACACGTCAGCGAAACGTACGCGAACTACACCTTCTCCAGCTCTCCGTAGCTCGAGCGTCCGAGTGCCCGCCCGACGCGGCGCAGCGCTTCGCGCGCCGTCGCTTCGTCGACGTGTCCGAACGAGAGGCGTAACGCGGGCGTTCCGGTGCGCGTAGGATAGAACGGCTCGGCGGGCATCACGAGCACGCCTTCGCGCGCGCACGCATCGAATGCCGCCTGCGTCGAGATGCGCGGCGGGAGCGGCAGCCACACGTTGACGCCGGCCGCCGGCGTCGCCACCTCGCCCCACGGCACTTCCTGCGCCAGCCCTTCGATGAACGCATCGCGACGGTCGCGGTAGAGATTGCGGGAGGAGCGCAAGTGACGGCCGTACGCCGGTGAGTTCATGAAGCGAAAGAGTGCGCGCTGCGTGAGCGTCGAGGTGAAGACGTCCGCGCGCACCTTGGCGACCTCGAGGGCCTCGGCGATCGTGCCCTTCGCGTACAGATATCCGATGCGCAGCGCGGGGAAGATCGACTTCGAGAGGCTCTCCATCACGATGACGCGCCCGTCGGTGTCGAACGCCGCCAGCGGCGGTGGAGCGGTGGCGTCGTAGGTGAGCTGCCAGCCCGTTTGATCCTCCAAGATCACGACGTCGTAGCGGCGCGCAAGCGCCACGATCGCCTTCGCGCGCCGTTGCGGGAGCACGGCGCCCGTCGGGTTCTGCGCGATGGGATTCACGTAGAACAGACGCGGGCGGTACTCGGCGAACACGCGCTCGACGTCGTCGACGCGCACGCCGTCCGCGTCGCTTCGCACCTCGACGTACGTGACGCCGCGCGCGTCGAACACGCCGAGCGTGCCCGAGTAGGTCGGGCTTTCGCTCGCAACCACGCTGCGCTCGTCGAGCAGCACGGTCGCGATCAGGTCGGCGGCCTGCTGCGCGCCGCTGCAGACGATCACATCTTCAGCCGAAGCGTGCGCGCCGCGCGCACGCAACAGGCTCGCCAGCGTTTCGCACAGGTCGGTATCGCCGGTCGAGCTGCGGTACTGCATGCTTTCGGGCGGGTCGTCGAGCAGCGTCCGATGAAATGCGCGGCCGAAGTCGTGCAACGGGAACGTCTCGGGAGCCGGATGCCCGGTTGCAAGCGAGATCGCGCCGGGAGCGGTGGCACGCGTGAGCTGCTCCATCACGCCCTCGAGCCGCTGCGCGCGCGCGAAGCGACCGACATCGGGTTCCCAACGGCGCGCAAACGGAGCGGTGCGTTCCGGCGGCTCGGCAACGAACGTCCCCTTCCCGACGCGCGAGATCACGCGCCCGCGTGCGGCGAGCAGCTCGTAGGCTTGCGAGACCGTCACCAGCGCACAGCCCAAGTCGCGCGCGAGGTCGCGCATGGCGGGAAGACGGGCGCCCGGCGGCAGGCGATCGCTTTCGATCGCTTCGACGAGCTGGTCGCCCAGTTGTACGTAGAGCGGGCGCGGGTCGCTGGATTCGAGCCGGAACGCGAGCGCGTCAGCGCTTGTCGAGACGATACCCGATTCCGCGGACGCTGGAGATTTCGAGCGGGGCATTGACTTCCGTGAGTTTCTTGCGGAGCGCCGCGACGTGGACGTCGACGACGCGCGTCGGTACGCCCGATGTGTCGTTCCACACGTGTTCGAGAATCTGTGCTCGGGTGAGCAAGCGGCCTTCGGCTTCGCCCAGGAACCACAGCAGGCGAAACTCGAGCGCGGTCAGCGACACCTGCGTCTCGCCGTTGGTAAGCGTATGGAAGTCGCGATCGAGCTGCGCGCTTCCGAGGTTGAGGAGGTTGTTGCCTTCGCGCTTCTGTACCGATTTCTCGCGGCGGCGCAGGAACGAGGCAACGCGCGCGACCAGCTCGTTGCCCGAAAACGGTTTGGTAATGTAGTCGTCGGCGCCCAGACCCAAGCCGAGCAGAATGTCTTGCTCGCGCGAGTGGCCGCTGACCATCAGAATGAAGCAGTTGTTCGAGTTCGAAAGCGACGTGCAGACGTCCAAGCCCGAGATATCGGGCAGTCCCACGTCGAGGATCACCACGTCCGGCTTGTAGCTGTCTGCCAGCTCCAAGCCCTCGGCGCCGCTGGACGTCACTTTGACTTCGTATCCGGCGCGTTCGAGCACGGTCTGCTCGAGGCGGGCTACGTCCTCGTCGTCCTCGACGACCAGCATTCGGGCTAGGGCCATAGGGAAAGCCGCTCCTTCAGAAGTGGAGTATCCCGGGAACCGTAGGGTCCCCTACACCTTAGATTCGATCTCTTCGTCTTCGTTCTTTACCAAGGACCGCCGGGCGACGCCTTCGTCGACCGCGGCCGCCGCCACGGCCTTGGCCACGACGTCGACCACCCGTGGGTCGAAGACGCTGGGGATGATGTACTCGGCCGAGCGTTCCTCCTCGGTCACGATGCCGGCGATCGCGTAGGCCGCGGCGATCTTCATCCGCTCGGTGATCCGGCTGGCCCGGACGTCGAGCGCCCCCCGGAAGATCCCCGGGAAGGCCAGCAGGTTGTTGACCTGGTTTGGGAAGTCCGAGCGGCCGGTCGCTACCACGGCCGCGACCGGCGCGGCGGCATCGGGCATGATCTCGGGGGTCGGGTTGGCCATCGCGAAGATGATCGGGTCGCGCCCCATCGTCCGGATGTTCTCGGGCGTGAGAATGCCGGGCGCCGAGACGCCGATGAAGACGTCGGCTCCCCGGAGCACGTCGGCGAGCATCCCGCGCCGGTTCTCGCGATTCGTGTGCTCGGCCAGCCATTTCCAATGCGAGTTCTCGTAGTTGTCGGTGCGGTTGAGCGCGCCGTTGCGGTCGACCGGAATCACGTCGCGCACGCCGGCACCGAGCAGCATCTTGATCGTCGCCGTCCCGGCCGCGCCGCTGCCCGAAACCACGACCTGCAGCTCGGAAAGCTCCTTGCCGACGACGCGCGCCGCATTGATGAGCGCTGCGAGGATGACGACCGCCGTGCCGTGCTGGTCGTCGTGCATGACCGGAATGTCGAGCCGTTCGATCAGTTTCTGTTCGACTTCGAAGCAGCGCGGCGCGGAGATATCTTCCAGGTTGATGCCGCCGAAGATCGGCGCGATGCGCACGACCGTCTCCACGATCTCATCGACGTCCTTGGTGTCGAGGCAGATCGGAAACGCGTCGATATCGGCGAACTGACGGAAGAGCATCGCTTTGCCTTCCATCACGGGCGCGGCGGCAAGCGGGCCGATATCACCGAGCCCCAGCACCGCGGTGCCGTCGGAAACGACCGCAACGCTGTTGCGTTTGATCGTGAGCTGAAAGGCTTTGCTCGGGTCGTCGGCGATCGCCATCGAGACGCGCGCGACGCCGGGCGTGTAGACGACCGAGAGGTCTTTACGCGTCTTGACCGCGATTTTGGGTTCGACGCGAATCTTTCCGCCGAGGTGTGCGAGAAAGGTCGAATCGGAGACCGAGACGACGCGCACGTCTTCGATGGCCTCGACCGCTGCGCGCACCTTCAACGCGATGGCGTCGGAGCTCACGTTGATCGTGGCATCGCGCACCACCCGCGACTTGCTCACGGAGCGCATGTCGACACCGACGATCTCGCCGCCGGCGTCTCCGATCGCGTTGGCGAGCGTTCCGAACGAGCCGTTCTCGTTGGGCATCTCGATGCGCATGATGAGTGTAAAACCGATCGCTACCTGAGCCACGTTGGGTCCCCCGGGTTGTTCTGGTGCTAGTTGCCGCTGATCGTCATCTCCGCGACGCGGAACGACGGCGAGACGACCGCCCCGTCGAAGCGCAAATCGTTCGCCACGCCGTCGATCGCCGCGAGCATCTCCGCGAAGTCCCCGGCGATCGTGAATTCGTCGATCGGCGCCGTCAGCTCTCCGTTTTCGATGAGAAATCCGCGAGCCCCGCGGCTATAGGTCCCGGTTGCGTGCTCGGTGGCAAAGCCGATCGTTTCCAGCACGAAGACGCCCCGCTGCGTGGAGGCGATCAGCGCCTCGAGGGTCGACGTGCCCGGTTCGAGGTAGAAGTTGTTGCTGCCGATGCCGCCGCCGCTCGAGTTCCCCGTGCTCGCGGCCCCGAGCTTGCGCGCGTAGTAGGTGTCGAAAAGAAACGTCTTGAGCACGCCCCGCTCGAAGACCGGCGTACGGCGCGTCGGCACGCCCTCGCCGTCGAACGGTGAGCTGCCGAGTTTTCCGGGGAGGGTGCCGTCGTCCACGATCGAGACCAATTCGCTGCCGACCCGCTCGCCCACGCGCTGCGCGAGCCACGAGTTCCCCACCGCTACGTTGGCGGCATTGACCGCCGCAAACAGATCGTCGATCACCGACGCGGCGATGTCGCGCTCGAAAATCACCGGCACGCGCATCGTCGCAGGTTTCTTCGCCCCGAAGAGTTCGACCGCGCGCCGGGCCGCCAGTGCGGCGACCGCCTCGTTCCCTTCGAGATCGCGGAGCGCGCGTGCAGCCGTCCCGTAGTGCCCGACGCGCTTGGTGCCGTGCGCCTCCGCCACCGGTGCGCTCGAGCGCATCGCGCGCGAGCCCGTATACGCGCGCGCAAACCCGGCCGTATTAGCGAGCGCCGTCGTTACGACCGCGTCGGAGTAGTGCGATCCGCTCGAATTGCGAATGCGTTCGTCGGCCGAGCGCACCAATTGTTCGAGCTGCAGCACGTCGTCGATCTTCGCCGCGTCGTCGCGCTGCGCGAGCGCATCGTCGCAGAGCGCTAGGTCGCCTTCGAACGCTCCGCAGACCTCGGGTAGCGCCGCGAGCGGATCAGACGCGACGACCGCACATTGATCGACGGCCGCGCGCATCGCCCGCTCCAAGCCCTCACGCGAGAAATCGGAGGTTGAGAGCGACGCCCGCCGTCCGTCGCGGTAGAGGCGTACGTGCAGCGAGCTGCCGATCGACTGCTCGAGCTTGCTGATGGTCGTATCGCGCGCCTCGGTGTGGAAGCGCCGCGCGATCGACACGGTCGCCTCGGCGTGCGCGCCCGCCGCGCGGGCGAGATCGACCGCCGCCGCCGCGATCTCCAGTGCCTCGCGCTCACGCATCGTGCGTTCCTCCAACCGTAATCGACGAAATCTTCACGGTCGGAATACCGACGCCGACGGGCACGTGCTGTCCGCCCTTGCCGCAGGTGTAGTGGCGCCGCGCCAAACGCGCGTCGTTTGCAACGGCCGTCACCTTCGTCATCGCGTCGGGCCCGTTGCCCACGATCGTCGCGTTCTTGAGCGGCGCGGTCACGCGGCCGTTTTCGATCAGGTATCCTTCCGCGATCATAAACACGAAGTCGCCCTTGCTGATCTCGACTTGCCCGCCGGCGAACGACTTGGCGTAGATGCCGCGTTTGGTCGAGCCGATGATCTCTTCGACGGTCGATTCTCCCGGCGGCATGTAGGTGTTGCACATGCGCGGCTGCGGCAAGAAGCGGAACGATTGGCGGCGTCCGCTGCCGGTCGACTGCACGCCCATCAAGCGCGCGTTGAGCGTATCCTGCATGTAGCCGCGCAGCACGCCGTTCTCGACGAGCACCTTATGCTGCCCGGGAACGCCTTCATCGTCGACGGCGACGGAGCCGCGTTCTTCGGGCAGGTTTCCGTCGTCGTAGATCGTGACCAGCTCGCTCGCGACGCGCTCCCCGACGCGACCGCTGTAGAGCGAGACGCCGCGACGGTTGAAGTCGCTCTCGAGCCCGTGGCCGACGGCTTCATGCAGCAAGACGCCGCCGCCGCCCGCGCCGACGACCATCTCCATCTCGCCGGCGGGCGCGGGGACGGCATCCAGGTTGGTGCGCGCGATGCGCGCGGCGTCGGTGGCGAGTTCTTCAGGCGAGTGCGAGTCGAAATAATCGAGCGAGGTGCGTCCTCCGTCGCCGACGTAACCGGATGCGCGCTCGCGCTCGTGCGCGGCGACCGCCTGCACGCCGAGCGTCACCATCGGCCGGTGATCGTGGACGTAGCGCCCGTCGCTCGCCGCAATCCACACGTCTTGAATCTCATCGGAGATGCTGGCATTGACCGCGACGATTCGCGGATCGTAAGCGCGCGCCGTTGCATCGGCGCGTTCGAGCAGCGCGACGTAGCGCGAGGCATGCGCGTGCTCGCTGCGATGCTCGTCGTAGAGCGCCTGAACCGGCACGTTGGTGAAATCGAATGCGCGAGCCTCGCCGCCCGGGAGCGAACGTGCGATCAGCGACGCCGCTTCCGCTGCTTCCAAGAGCTTTTCGAGCGAGAGATCGTCGGCGTACGCGTAGCCCGCCGCTTCGCCGACGACGACGCGAATGCCGACGCCCTGCGTGACCCCGGTCGTGCCTTCATGAATCCTTCCGTCCTGAAGACGGAACGCATAGGTGCTGCGCCGCTCGCAGAAGATGTCCGCATAGTCACCGCCGAAGCGCAACGCGCGGGCCAGCAAGCGGTCGAAAGTCGCTGTATCGAGCATGTACGGGCTGGAATGCGCGCCGAACGCGCCGTCACCTCCCTCCTAGAACTCCGCCAAGCGGTCGAGCGCGCGGACGTACGCCGAATCCGGGTCGCCGGGCGAATCGTTGATCAAGAAGGCGAAGGTGATCCTGCCGTAGCGATGCGTGTCGAGGTAGCCTGCGAGCGACGCGGCATCGCTCAAATGTCCGGTCTTTGCGCGGACGCGCCCGTAGGCCGTGGTGAAATCGTAGTGTTTGAGCGTTCCGTCGCGCCCGCCGGCCGGCAGCAGCGGGTAGAGCGCGTAGCCGTCGCCGTTCAGCTCGGCGTCGCTCAACAGACGTGCAAGCACGATCGCGCTGACGCGATTGGCTTCCGCCAAGCCGCTCCCGTCGACCAAGCGCAGGCCGGCGGCCGGAATCGAGCGCGAGCGAAGGTACTGCAACTCCGCAGCGAGGCCGCCGCCGTCATCGCTCTGGGCGCCCGCTTCTCCGCCGAGAATGCGCAGCAACTGTTCGGCGTAATGATTGTCGGAGTGCACGAGCATGTGCGCGATCAGCGTCCGCAGCGGAAGCGACTGATGATCCCACACGACGACGGCTTCGAGCGGCGCCGTTCCGGCGCTCGGCCCGCGCGCGAGCACGATCCCGCGCCCGCGCAACGCAGCGTCGAGCGCAGCGCCCGCGTAGCGAACGATCCCGTGGACGGGCAGCCAGAACTTCTCCTCGGCGCCCGGCGGGATCGAGCCGTCCAAGCGGAACGTGTTGCGCGCCGGCATCGGCGCGATAACGACGTCGTCGGCGCTGCCCGTCGTGATGCTTCCGGTCAGATGCACGTCGCCGCCGTTCGGCACGACGACGACGCGCGCGGGCGCACCCGGGCTCCCGCCGTAGACGCGAAACTCCGCCGTATCACCGTCGAGCGACACGGCGCTCGTCGCGGTTTGAAAGTCCTCGCCCGCATCGTTCGGATCCCAGTACGGATTGATCTCGGGGCCGCGCATCGACGTGGCGTCGACGACCACGCCGCCGGAGATCGTGCGCAGCCCTTGCGCTTGCAACGTCGCCGCCGCAGTCGCGAGATCGCTCGAACGCAGCGAGGGATCGCCCGAGCCGACGAGCCACAGGTCGCCGTCGAGCGAACCATCGGTCCCGATGCCGCTGCGGGCCGCGAGAATCGTGCGCAAGCGCGCTTGCGGGCCGAGCAGATGCAAGGCAACATCCGCAACGATGAGCTTCTGCACCGACGCCGGGATGACCGTGCAGCCCGCGCAGTCGTCGAAGAGCTCGCGCCCCTGCGCATCGAGCACGACCAGGCTATGACGCGTGCTGCCGTTCACGGCCGGAGCGAGCGACTCGCGGAGCTCGGCCACCGCACGCGCGCGCGCAGCGGGCGTCCATGCCGGGGCCTGCGTGAAGCGCGCAGCCGGTCGCGACGCCGAAACGGCCGGCGCCTCACCGCGCGGTCGCAGCAAGAAGATCGCCGCCGCTACCGCGACGGCGACGAGGGCGAGGAAGAGCACCGCCCCGCGCGCCTTACGGCTGCGCGAGCGTTTCGATCTTCGCTTCGAGTTTACGCTGGTCTTCACGGAGGCTATCGAGATCCGAGCGCAATGCGCTCACCTGACCGGGCACCTTTTGCGCTTCGCGGATGCGCATCGCGGCTTCGGCGGCATCACGCCGCACGCGGCCGTCGAAGCCCGCGCCGGCGAGCCGGTCGAGCGCCGGCAGCAGCCGCGGGTCTTCGAACGATTCGGCAGCGGCGATCGCCATGAGCTGCACGAGGAACATGCGATCGTCGAGAAGTTGCAGCAGCTCGTCGGCGATGCGCGTTCGCTCGCGTTCGAGCAGCGCGCCGGCGCGTGCGAGCGCCGTGACGGCGACGCGGCGCAACCCTTCGTCGCGTCCGAAGCGCGTTGCTTTCACGATCGGATCGATCGCGCGCTCGTCGGCAAGCTCGGCGAGCCCGCGCACCGCCCCGGCTTCGACCGTGCCGTTCCACGAGCGCCCTTGCACGGCGGCGGCAAGCACGTCGAACGCGCGCGAGTCCCGCGTACGGCCGAGCGACGCGAGCGCCGCGGCCTGCACGAAGTACGACGCGTCGCCGCGCGCCGGTTCGAGCAACGCCGATGCCGCCTCTGAGCCGCGGAAGTTCCCGAGCGCGGCGGCAACCGCGCGGCGCACCTTCGGATGCTCGTGGCCGAGCGCCCGGATCAGCATGTCGCGCGCCCACGGAGCGCGGGTGGCGCCGATCGCCGCCGCGGCCTCTTCGAGCACGCCCCAGAACGGGTCGGCTTCAAACGCGCGGGAAAGCGCGTCGCGGGCCGCCTGCGAGCCGTCTTTGGCAAGCTCGCGCGCGGCCCGAATGCGCGCCACCGGATCGGGGTCGCCGCAGAGCACCGCGGCCGAGAACGACGTGCCGAGCTTATAGACGACGCTGCCGAGAATGTAGGCGCCGGGATCGAAACGCACGAGCGCGGGCTTGGCATCGAGCGGAATCGTGACGGTTTCGCGCGCGCGTTCGACGCGTACGCGAACGCGCCGTTCGCCGTGCAGCGCGCCCGGTCCGTAGTTCCAGAGCGGCGCTTCGGGTGCTTGCGTCACTAGGCCGATTTCGACATCGAAGACATACGCAGGGTGCTGCGCATCGACCGTCTGCTTCTGCTCGATGGTGAGCGTCGCAGCTTTTCGCTCGTCGTCCCACGCAACGCTGATCTCCAGCTCCGGATGGCCGCCTCGCATCACCCACTGATCGAAGAAACCGCGCATGTTCCGGCCGGTCGCCTCTTCGATCGCGCGAATCAGGTCGATCGTCTCGACGCTTCGTCCGGCGTTCTGCGCGACGTAGCGGCGGATCGAGCGCCAGAAGCGCGCATCGCCGAGCGCGCCGCGCAGCATGTGCAGCACCGCGCCGCCCTTCTCGTAGAGATGGCGGTCGAAGAGTTCGATGGGATCGCGGAAGGTATTGCAGACGATCGGCCGCCGGTAGCGGTCGCCGTCCTCTTCGAGGTAGCGCGAGACGCAGCCGAAGACGTCGTAGAGGTACTCGTCGTAGCCGAGATCGGCTTCACGCCACACGCATTCGAAATAGGTGGCGAATCCTTCGTTGAGCCACGCGTGGGCCCAGTCGCGGCAGGTGAGCAGATCGCCGAACCACTGGTGCGCGAGTTCGTGCGACACGAGCGGATCGCTGGAGAAATCGAGGTGCGCGCGCTCGTCGTGCAGCGTGCGATCGGTCTGCGTGGTCGCCGACGTGTTCTCCATCCCGCCGAAGATGAATTCGCTGACCGCAATCTGCGAGTAGCGCGCGTACGGATACGGCGTCGCAAGCCGCTCTTCGAAGACTTCGATCATCTGCGGCGTGTTCGCGAACGAACGCTCGCCGTCGGCTTCGCGCCCCGGCAGCACGTAGTAACGCACCGGAACCTGGTTGACGCCCGCCGCACGCTGCTCGATCTCGGCGAACGGACCCGTCACGAACGTAACCAGATAGGTCGAATGAGGAACGTCTTGACGATAGCGAAAGATCGTCTTGCCGCCTTCGTCTTTGCGCTCGATGAGCGCACCGTTGGCGAGCGCGAAATGTCCTTGCGGCACGACCACGGTCGTCGACGTCGTCTGCTTTGCGTGCGGATAATCCAGACACGGAAACCAGTAGCGCGCGTTTTCGTCCTGACTCTGCGTCCATGCGTGCCGCACCAACTCGGGATACTCGGGCAGCGGCTCGACGAAGAACAAGCCGTGACGCGGGTGCTCCGCGCGATACGCGACGCGCAGCGACGCCTGTTCACCTGGCGCGAGCGGCGGGGCGAACGTCACGTGCAGCTTACCGTCGCGCTGTTCGTAGGCGAGCGGCGTTCCGTCGCGCGTCACCGCCGAGACGGCGAGATCGACCGCGTTGAGCGCGAGGCGCTCGACGGGCTCGTCGAGCGCGCGCAGGCTCGTCGTACACACGCCGTCGAGCGCGCGGCGCTCGAGATCGGGTTCGAGGTGAAGATCGATGTGCTCGACGTCGACGGTTTTATCCGGGCCGTACTGCAGCTTCGCACCCGGCAGGGCAAACGCGCGGTGCCCGTCGGTTTCGTCTAGATAGCTCATTGATCTCCGGCGTTTCGCTCGTCGGCAACGCTCAACCCGCCGGTAACCCCGACCACCGCGCCGGTGACAAAATCGCGCTCCGGGGCCACCAAAAAGCGTACGACGTCGGCGATGTCCTCGAAGGAGCCGGGGCGTCCGCGCGGTGCCGGGCCGCTGCGCTCGCGCGCGGCTCCGCGGGTGACGGCTTTATCGCGAATGTCGCCGGGCTCCACGACGTTGACCGTAATTCCGAACGGCGCTTCTTCGATCGCGAGCGCCCGCGCGAACGCGACCACGGCGCTCTTGGCCGCGCCGTACAAGGTGAAGCCTTTGTACGGGCGCGTCTCGCTGGAGCCGTTCATCCCGAAGAAGACGAGGCGCCCGAAGCCTGCATCGCGCATCGACGGCAGCACCGCCGCCGCCGCGAGCACCGCACTGCGCACGTTCCCGTCGAACATCTCGCGATAGTCGGCCGCGGTCAGGCGCGCAAAGCGCTTGACCACCAGCGGGCCGACGCCGTGGACGAGCGTGTCGAACGGGCCGTGTGCCGCAATCGCTGCATCGAGCCCCGCGATAACCTCCGCTTCGCCGGCGGTGAAGTCGATGCGCGTCGTCGCCGCGGTCGCTCCCGCTGCTTCGACGGCGGCGAGCACGGGCTCGGGTGAGGTATTGCGATGGGTGATGCTCACGTGGTCGAAGCCGCTTCTCGCGAGATCGACGGCGATACCGGCAGCCAGCCCGCCGGCTGCGCCGGTCACGAGCGCGCGCCTCATGGGTGGTCCTGCGCGGCAAGCCCGCGCATCTGCTCGAGAATCCGGCCGAAGGTCGAGACATCGACGGCGCCCGGCACGACGAACTCGTCTTGAAACACGAAGCTGGGCACCGCGTTGATCCCGCGGTCGAAGGCTGCGACGAGTTCGCCCCGCAGTTCGTCGACGCCGCGGTCGCTCTCGAGATACGCGGCAAGCGGCGCGCGATCGAGGCCGAGCTCAGCGCCGAGGTCCGCCAGCACGGCGAGATCGCTGACGTCGAGACCTTCGCCGAAGTACGCACGAAACAACCGCTTCTCGAAATCGCGATCCTTGCCGGATGCACGCGCGTACGCGATCGCGCGGTGCGCATCGAACGTGTTGGCGGAGAGCGCGCGGCCGAAATCGAACGCCAGCCCTTCTTCCGCGGCCTCGTTCGTGACCCGCTCGAGCATGGCAGGCGCGGCCTCGCCGAACTTCGCGAGATATCGCTCACGCGCGGGCACGCCCGGCACCGGCGCTTCCGGGTCCAACTGAAAAGGGTGCAGGCGAATCGTCGCCTGCACCCCGGTTGCTTCGAGCGCCTTTTCAAACCGGCTCATGCCGATCGCGCACCACGGGCAGACGACATCGCTCCAAATGTCGACGATCATCCGCGCCGTATTCTAGACGTTGGCGGGGACCCCGCTTCCCTCGAGCTCGCGCTGCACGGCTTTACGGTCGGCGCGCCGCTCGAACCAGCCCATCCACGTGTTGTAGATCATCGGCACGAGGAAGAGCGTGAGGATGAGCGAGCTGATGAGGCCGCCGATAATCACGGTGCCGATCGCCTGGCGCCACTCCGAGCCGGCGTCGTAGCCGAGCGCGAGCGGCAGCATGCCGAAGATCATTGCCGCGGTCGTCATGATGATCGGACGGAAGCGCGTCGCCGCAGCGGTGGGAACCGCATCGGCCACGCGCATACCACGCTTCACCAGCGTGTTCGAATAGTCGACGAGCAGGATTCCGTTCTTCGCAACCAGGCCGAAGAGCATGACCACACCCAGCATCGAGATGATGTTGAGCGATTGCGCTTGTCCGCCCGGCATCTTGCCGAGGACGGCAAGGAAGATCAGCGCGCCGATGACGGCGAGCGGCACCGAGAACATCACGATGAGCGGTTCGAGGAACGACCCGTAAAGGATGACCATCAGCATATACACGAGCAGGAACGACGTCACGAGCGCAATGCCCATGTTCTGGAAGGTCTCTACCATGAACTGTGAGTTGCCTTCGGGCTTGAGGCCGACGCCTTCCGGCAAGAACCCGGGCTCGTTGAGCTTCTTGTTGAGCGGTCCCGTGACCTCACCGAGGGAAGTGCCGGGGAGAAGGTCGCCGAGCACGTTGACGACGCGCTGACGGTTCATGCGCTCGATCTTGGTCGGGGCCTTCGTCCAGGTGAAGTTCGCGATACTCCCGAGCGGCAGCAGCGTTCCGTCCTGTGCGCGAACGCGAACGTTCTTGAGTTGATCGACCGTTACGCGATCCTCCGACGGGAACTGCACGCGAACGTCGACGAGGCCCGTGGAGGTGCGAACGCGTGTCGCGACCGCGCCATCGACGGCGATGCGCGCGACCGTCGCCGCATCGCTTGGATTCACGCCGAGCAGCGTGCACTTCTCCCGGTCGATGTCGACGTTCAGTCGCGGCGCACCGGTTTCCGCGCTCGTCTGCACGTTCACCGTTCCCGGCAGCGAGCGCAGGTACTGGGCGACCTTCTCCGCGGCCGGTCCGATCTGGTCGTCGGGGCCGGTGAGCGCATAGAAGATCGCCGAGCCGTTACCGCTGTCGCCCGCAACGTCGAGTTCGCCGCCGGGCACGAGGTATCCGAGCTTACGGATTTGCGCTGAAGCGGCGTCGGTATCTTTTACCCGGTCGTCGCGCATCGTCGCATTGATCTGTGCGTAGTTTCCGCCGGTAACGCTGCCGTGTCCCGACGGCTTGCGCCCGACCGTCGAGGAGACCGACTTGATCCCGTCGATCTTCGCGATCGCTTTCTCGAGTTGCACGACGTACTTATCGGTTACCGCAATCGGCGTGCCCGCCGGGTACGTGACCGTCATATCGATCTCGCCGTCTTGCTGTGCGGGAACGAAGTCGGTGCTGACGTTCAGGGGAAAGAGCAGCGCGGCGCAAACGAGCGGCAACGCGAGCGTGACCACCGAGATCCGTACGTGGCTTCCGAGCCGCATCCGGTCTTTCTTGAAGAACGTGCGCATCGCCCATGCCGCGGTATAGGCGATAAGGGTGAGAGCAACGATCGCGATATCGAGGCCTACGGTCGTCGAGCCGCCGCCGGCGACGAGGGTGAGCGCGTTGAAGAACAGCACCGTACAGACGAAGACGACGAACGATCCATGCCGCATGCCGAAGGGCAACAGCACGTTCTTATACAGATTCAGTATCCGGTCGAAGCGGTGCACGAAGGCGTTGAGGACCAGGCCGGCCACGACGAAGATCGCGATCACGTTGAATACGTGCCAGCTCGTGATCTGACCGACCGCGAACATCACGGCTGCCGCAAGGAACACCACGATGTCGAGCATCCGATTGTCGAGCGCGAGCAACCACTTGGGCTTGGCCTCGGAGCGGCGAATCACGCTCCACTTCGCGGCGAGCAGCGGCGTGAGCGTGAAGGAGACGAGCAGCGAGAAGAGCGTGGCGATCACCACGACCGCGCCAAACTCTTTCAGATATGCGCCGACGATGCCGGGCAAGAACGCGATCGGCAGAAAGACGATGACGTCGACCATGGTGATCGCGATTGCCGCCGCGCCGATCTCCGAACGCCCGTTGATGGAAGCCGAGAGCGGATCCTCACCGAGGTCGCGGTGGCGCGTAATGTTCTCGAGCACGACGATCGAGTCGTCGACGAGGATGCCGATGATCAGCGAGAGCGCCATCATCGATAGCGAGTCGATGTGGAAACCGAAGATCTTCATCACGATGAAGGTCGCAAAGATCGAGGTCGGGATCGCGAGGAAGACGACGACGGCGTTGCGCCAAGCATGCAGGAAGAGCAGCATGACGAGCGCGGTCAGGAAGATGCCCTGCAGCAGCGACCAGCCGACACCCGTGAGCTGCTGGCTCGTATAGTCTGCGGGCGCGTCGATCTCGTTGAAGATCAGTTGCGGGAACTTGGCCTCGATCGTCTTGAGCTGTTCGCGCAGGGTTTCGGTGGACTTGATCTGGTCGGCGTTGAAGTGCGAGATCGAGCGCATTTCGATGTGACTGTCGTAAGCGTCCGCTACGTCACCGACGTGCAACAGTTTGAGCGGCGAATTCGGCACCGTGAGCGGTATCCCGAGGATGTCGGTCGCCTGATCGATGTACGAATGGATCGCGACGGTGCCTTCTTGCGTCGGCTGCGTCATGATACCGCCCGGGACGTTCAGGTTGTTGGCGGCGACCGCATTGAAGAGGTCTTCGAGCGTCGCGTTGGTACCGACCAAGCGCGTAGGATCGGGTTGAACGTGGAATTCGCGATCGGCCGTTCCGTAGACGTCAACCGTCTGCACGTTCGGCACTTGCTGTACGAGCGGCGAGACCTGGTTGTTGACCACGTCGGCGATCTGCGGTTGACTCAACGTCTTCGAGCTTATCGCGATATCGAGCAAGGGAGGCTCGGATTGGCCCTCTTTGCTCACGGTCGGGGGGTTCAGGTCCGACGGCATGTAGACGCGCGCCGTGTCGACACGCCGCTGCACGTCGATCGCCGCCAGGTCGATGTCGGTTCCCATCTTGTACTGGGCGACCACGACCGCCGTGCCTTCTTGCGCGGTCGCATCGAGCTCATCGAGATTCTCAACGCCGGTCATTTGGTCTTCAATCGGCTTGATGACCATGCGCTCCATGTCTTGGGGAGACGCACCGGGATAAGCCGCGAAGACGACGACGACGGGGAAATTCGTGTTCGGCGGATTCGAGCTTCGCCCAAGTTGGAAGAACGAGACCGTCCCGAACACGATCAGGGCGGCGAAGACCATTAGGGTGATTACCCAACGGTTAATTGCGAAGCGAGTCAACCACACGATACGTAAGCTCCTCGGAAGCGTTCCACCAGGCTCTACAGACCAAACGCCCCCGGTGTTTCGGTACCCTCACTCAGCCTAGCACCGCGCGCCTTAAGATTCCCCAAAGGCGCATCAAAATTGGGTCAGGCGGGCTCTCGGGACGACCGTACCCCGTCCAACCAGCGCTGCGAGCCGGGCGTGGTGAGCAGGCCGCCCGTTTCGAGCAGCGTTTTGAGGCCCGAAAGCACCATCATCCAGCCGCCGTAGAGCTGGGGGTTGGCGTCTTCGCGCAGCTCGCTGTGCGTAACCGTGAGCCGGCATGAGTCGCCGAACTGCTCGATCTCCCAGGTAATGCGCGACTGCCCTTCGGCGCGAACGTCGTCACCCCAGAGCGCGCGGTAGGTTTGGACGAGCAGGCGAGGAGGATCCACTTCAATGTTTTCGCCTTCGAAGATCGGCCGATCGTGGCCGCGTGCTTCGTACCGCGAGCCGGGCGTCCACGACGACGTGACGACCGCGCCGAACGTGTACTTGCTGCGCATCGCGGGGTTGGTGATCGCTTCCCACAAATGCTCGGGCGTCGTCTTGATGTAGATTTCGTAGACGCGTTCCATTCTTATTGCTCCAGATCTCGGGCAAGCTGCGTGAGCGCGGCGGACACGCGGCTCCGGTATTTGCCGACCCATCGATCGTAGATCTGCTGGATCGGCACGGCATTGAGATAATGATGCTTCGCGCGCCCCGTGCGGCGCACGACGACGAGATGTGCCTCCTCGAGAATGCGCAGGTGCTTCATGACGCCGAAGCGCGTCATGCCTTCGACCCGCCCGGAGAGCTCCATGAGGGTCTGCCCGTCCCGTTCGAAAAGCGCATCCAGGATGAGCCTGCGGCTCGGGTCGGCCAACGCCTTAAAAACATCCAACGCGCCGATTATATGTGACCATATAGTCACATGTCAATGCGCGAGCAGCCGGCGCGCCCCAAAAAGCGAAAGGTCCGAGGCGATACCCTCGGACCTTTCGTTTCTGAAAATATGCACGGGCCGAGACTCGAACTCGGACGAGATTGCTCCCGCTAGCACCTCAAGCTAGTGCGTCTACCAATTCCGCCACCTGTGCAGAGGCAGGCTGCATTTTAGCGCCTACTTCATGTTCGGGTCAAGTGCATCGCGCAGACCGTCGCCGATGTAGTTGATCGAGAGGACGGTGAGCAGGATGCACAGACCGGGGAAGACGGCCGCCCACCAGGCGACCGTAACGTTTGCCTCGGCGTTGGCGAGCATGCTGCCCCAGCTCGCCTGGGGCGGCTGGACGCCGAAGCCGAGAAAACTGAGCACCGATTCAAGCACGATGACGCCGGCCACGTCGAGCGTGGCTTGGACGATGATCGGGGCCACGGCGTTCGGGAGCAAGTGCCGGAAGATGATCCGCAGATCGCCGTTGCCCACCGCCCGGGCCGCTTCCGCAAACTCCCGCTCGCGCAAGCTCAAGAACGATGCCCGCACGAGCCGCGCGACCGATGTCCAGGAGAGCGCGCCGATGATCAGCACGATCACCCACAAGCTGAGCGACGCCTTGTTCGAGCTGGCCACCACCACGCCGGTAAGCACGAGCAGCAGCGGCAGCAGCGGGATCGAGAGAAAAACGTCGGTGACGCGCATGATGACCCAGTCGATCCAGCCGCCGTAGTAGCCGGCGACCGCGCCGAGCGTCGCGCCGATCAACACCTCGACGATCACCGTCACGAACCCGATCATCAGCGAGATGCGCGCACCCCACAGCAGACGCGAGAGGAGATCGCGGCCGACTTCGTCGACGCCGAGCCAGTGCCCGAGGCACGCCGACCCGTTCGTAAAGCACGGCGGAATGGCTTCGCCCGTCCAGCGCGGATCGATCGCGGTTGGATCGTACGGCGAGATCCACGGTGCCAAGAGCGCGCTGACGGCCATGACCGCGAGCACGACGAAGCCCGCGATCGCCATGCGATGACGGCGCAAACGGCTCCAAAACGTGACCTTGCTCGTCAGCGTGTCGGAGTCGTCGAACTCGGGGCCCTGCAGCACCATCGCCATCCTAGTCGTACCTCACGCGCGGGTCGAGCACGGCGTACAACACGTCGGCGAGCAGATTCGAGAACACGACGAAGAACGCGAGAATCAGCAGATAGCCCATCATCAGCGCGATGTCGCTCTGCTGCAACGCATTGATGAACATGCGGCCGGCGCCCGGCCAACTAAAGATCGTTTCGGTAACGACCGCTCCGCCGATCACGCCGGGGAGTGAGAGCGCGAGCACCGTAACAACCGGAATCAACGCGTTCTTGAGTTCGTGCTTGAAGAGAATGGTGCGGTTGTCGAGGCCTTTGGCTTTGGCCGTGCGCACGTAGTCGGTCTTGGTCACTTCAAGCAGCGAGCTGCGCATGAACCGGCTATACAGCGAGAGGCTGAGCAGCGAGAGCACCACCACCGGCATCACGAGATGCGAGGCGGTATCGCCGATGTTCGCGCCGGTGAACAGGTCGCTGAAATTCGAGTAGTCGCTACTGATGCCGGCGGACGGCAATTTGATCTGATACCCGGCGGGCAGCGGAATGCCGTGAACGGCGAGCAGCAACTGCAGCATGATCGCGAACCAAAACACCGGCATAGATTGTCCGAAGAAGGCGAACGTCGTGATGAAGTAGTCGGCGAACGAGTAGGGCCGCACGGCCGAAAAGATCCCGGCCGCGAGGCCGATTGCAACCGACACGACGAACGATACGCCCATCAGCAGCAGCGTCGGCGGAATGCGGCTTGCAATCGCGTCGAGCACGGGCTCCGAGTTGCTCGTGGACCAGCCGAAATCGCCGTGGAGCACGGTCCACAGCCAGCGCACGTACCGGATCGGCAGCGGCTGGTCGAGGCCGAGGTTGTGCTTGAGCCGCGCGATGTCGGCCGGCGTAATGTGCGGATTCTGCAGGTAGGGGCCAAGGCCGCCGCCCGGTGCGTTGCTCAAGATCACGTAGAGGATGATCGAGATCAGGATCAAGAGCGGAATCGATACCAGCGTCCGCCGCACGATATAGGTAAACACGAACCGCGCCTAGTTAAAAGGTGGGGGCGGGGACACCTTCCAGCCCGAGGATCCGGCGGGCTTGCGCGGGCGTCGCCACCGGGCGGCCCGCTTCTTCGGCGATGCGCGCAACGCGCGCAACCAGCTCCTCGTTGCGCGCCAAGCGCCCCTTGCTGTAGTAGAGGTTGTCCTCGAGGCCGACCCGCACGTGCCCGCCCATCGCGATCGCCGCCAGAGCGAGCTGCAACTGCGCGCGGCCGATCCCGGCCACCGACCACGTGCAGCCCCCGGGCAGATCGTCGACCAGCTCGCAAAGATTCTGTACGCTGGCATCGAGCGCTCCCGGAACGCCGAGCACGAAGTCGACGTGCTGCGGGAACGTCAGCAGGCCTTCCTTTGCCAAGCGTTTGGCATTGGCGAGGTGGCCGTGATCGAAGATCTCGAGTTCCGGCTTGACCCCGAACTCGTGCATTTTCGCGAGGATGCCGCGCATGATCGGAAAGCTGTTCTCGAAGATATCGTCACCGAAGTTCACGCTGCCGCAGGTGAGCGTGGCCATCTCCGGCCGCAACTGCAACACCGAGGCGCGCTCCTCGGGCGTCATCCCGATCGCGCCGCCGGTCGAGAACTGCACGATGAGATCGCTTGCGCCGCGGATCGCCTCGTAGGCTTCGCGGAAGCGCTCCACGCTGTGCGTGTTGGTGCCGTCGTCGTTACGGCAATGCACGTGTACGATCGAACCGCCGGCCTCCCGCACGGCCCTCGCCGTTTCGGCCAGTTTGGCCGGCGTATACGGCAGATGAGGCGTCTGTTCGGGGGTGATCTCCGCGCCCACCGGCGCACACGTGATGATCAGCGGTTCCATGGCGCAAGCCTTTGCGGCCCCACCACGCCGAGCCTTTATCAACCGGTATCAGCCACGCCCATCGCCATCGAGAGCCGCGTACGCGGCCGAGGTCAGCGTGTCGTCGAGCCCGAGCAGCGCGGCAAGGGCGATCGCGTCGGCACCCGCGCGGCCGTCGTCGGCGACTTCCACGATGGTGTAATCCATCGAGGCACCGAGTATCTCGAGCGCAGCGGCGAGGCTACTCGCCGCCGGGCGTTCGGGGATACCACGCAGCCCGCGCACCGCAAAATGCCGTACGCCGGCCGATTCCGCTACGCCGTCGAGGTGCGTCGCGGCCAGGCCGCGGGCGCGTAGCGCCTGCAGGCGCTCGATCACCGCGACGAGGAGCGCGCGCCCCTCGCGCGGGGTCGTCGTCCGGGCGAATTCATCGAGCAGGACGCACGCGGGCCCAGAGACACGGCCGAGCAGGTCTCGCAGCCGCACCACCTCCCGCGCAAACGACGAGAGCAGACCGCCGGGCTCGTCGCCGCTCCCCGCTCCGAGCCAAGCAATCTCTTGGAAGAGCCCGACGGTCGATTCGCGGGCCGGTACCGGGACGCCGAAGGCGGCACACAACGCGACGAATCCGCACGTCCGCAGGCACACGCTCTTTCCGCCCATGTTCGGGCCGGTGAGCACCGCGACGCCGTCGAGGTCGACGTCGATGGGCGTGAACGCACGACCTTCGCGCGCCAGTTCGATTGCAAGCGGAACGAACGTGCCGCGCGTAAACGAGAGCGCCGGCTCGGGCACGATCCGGGGCGCGTGCGCGCCGTGCGCCTGGGTGAAACGCGCTGCAGCCACCAGCACGTCGAGTTCGCCGAAGCGTTCGCACGCGGCATCGAGCGCCGCGGCACGCTCTGCGATCACCTGCGAGAGGCGCGCGCGCACCGCTTCTTCGGCGTGCGCGACCGCGTTCGCGGCCGCATCACGCCGTTCGAGCGCCGCAAGCGTCGCCTCGTCGGCGTCGAGTTCACACAAGACATACGTGGGCGCCTCGCGGATTACGCGGACCCCGGGCGGCAACGGCCCGGCCAAATCGGCACGCATGACGATGAATTCACTTCCCGAGATCTCGCGACCGAGCAGGTTTGCGATTGCCGCCGACGCGCGCCCGCGCACGGCATCGTACTCCGCCTGAGCGGCGGCGTGCGCGGAGCGCGCCGCAGCCAGCCCCGCGTCGAACGCATCGCTGAGATAGAAGCCGAAGCTGCCGGCGCGGCCGAGCTCGAGGGCGCGCGCTCCCTCGCGCACCGCTCCGGGAGCCAACGGCGCGACGAGGCCGCCCGAGGCAAACAGCGCGTCGATCCGCTCGCACGCGTCGAAGAAGCGCTGCAGTTCGAGCAGATTGGCGTCGCTGAGCGCGTCGCCCATCGACGCGCGGGCGATCGCGCCCGCGGCATCAGGGACGTTGCGGAACACCTCGCGCGCGGCGTCGAGTACCGGCGCGTGATACGTGCCGGCGATCTTTGCGATGCGATCGGCGCGTTTCTGCGCGAGCGTTTCTTCACCCGGGAGAAACGGCTCGCAGCGTTCGAAGACGCGGTCGCCATAGGAGCTGGCAGGCGCGAGCGCGTCGCGAAGCCACGCGAACTCCAGCGCACGCGCGCTCGATGCATCGAGCAGTCGGCCGGCTTTCACGCGGCGCGCTCCGCGGTGTAGACGTCGAACGTCGGCAATCCGGTCGCTTCGGCGACGCTGCGCGCGAACGCGCGCGGCTCGAACGAACCGTCGCGTCCCAGCGACGAGACGGTCACCGCAACCACGCGCAGCGGGCGGCGCGCGCGCAGCTGCAACCGGCTGAGCGCGTGGAGTGCCGCCTTCCCGGTAAGCGCGATTTGCGTCGGATCGCGAACGACGATCGCGCGCGACTCCTTCGCTCGAATCAACTCGCTAGCTCGCGACGGCGTGAGCGCACCGTCGATCTCGAGCGCTTCGCCGCCCTCGTACGCGGGGACGCGCAGCCGCGCGACGAGCGCCCGCACGTCGTCGACGGCCTCTTCGGGTGTCGCCGCCGCAGAGGCACCGCACGCAACGACGATCGCATCGCCGCCTCCCGCCAGCGCCGCGATCCGATCGATCGCGCCGTCGACGATCGCATAGGGCGCGTGGCGCAGCAGGACGGCAACGCATTCGCGGATGCCCGACGCCGTCGGAGGACCGACCAGCTCGTAGAGCGCGCTCGCGCGCACGCGCGCCACGACGAGCGAACCCGCGGCGGTCTGTAGCCGTGGGAGTTCCAGCACCTCGGTTGCGGGCGAGCGCGGCAGGACGTCGCGCGCGGTCGCGATCACGGTTCCCGGGGACAGCCGCAAGCGTGGTTTCGGCAACGCGTCGCCGGCATCGACCGCTTCGCCGTCGCGTCCGATCGACGCCAATCCCGGGGCAACGCCGTCGCGCACGCACGCTTCGTAGATCGCGCGCATCGTCACGGTCTTGCCGACGTTCTTTCCCGTACCGACGACGAAGAGCGAACTCGCGCCGGTTTCGCGCGCAAGCTGCAAGATCGATTCACCGACGCGGGCGTGCATACGCCGCCCGTTCGTCTAGCCGGCGTGGAGTGCCTTGAGCAAGATGAAGACCGCGCCCGTGAGCGCGAGCAAGACGCCGCCGATCAATTCGGCGCGGTCCTCGATGAGCGAACCCAGCCGTTTGCCGAGGGCGAGGCCGAGAGCGGTGGCAAGCACCGACATGGCGGCGACGGCGGCGAGCGAAAACCACACCGGCACGCCGATATACAGGATCGAAAAGCCGATTCCGAGCGAATCGAGGCTGATCGAGAGCGATGCGAGGAACAGTCCCCACCCGCTCGCGAGATTCAAGCTCCGTTTTTCCGCGTCGCGGACCGCCTCGACGATCATATAGCAGCCGACCGCGAAAAGCGCGGCGAAGCCCAAATAGCCCGCAAACTCGCCGAGCAGGCGACCGGCGACCGCTCCGAGCAGCGCGCCGACGACGTTCATCACCACTTCGGCCGTGGCGAAGGCGATGCCGATCCGCCATTTGAGCGAAGGCGCCACGCCGCGTACGCCGACGCCGACGCTCACCGCAAAAACGTCGAGCGCAAGCGACACCGCGATGACCGCGACCTTGATCGCGCCGGCTAAGGAGATCACGTGAAAGACGTTAGTACGAGGAGGTGCCGGTGTACGTGTCGCGCTTGACCGACTGCTGGAGCAGCAGCGTCACGGCCGAGCGCAATTGCGAGATCGTGAACGGTTTGTTGAGGAAGAGATTCGCGCCGGCGTTCTTGGCGCGTCCGTCCATCGCATAGTTGGTGTGGCCGGAGATCATCAGAATCGGCACCCCGCGCGTACCTTCTTTGGCACGAATGCGCTCTACCAGGTCGATGCCGGAGATACCGGGTAACATGAAATCGCAAATGATGATGTCAAACGGGCCCTGGCGGTCCACGGCGACCAGCGCGCTCTCGGCATCGTTGCACATGACCATTTCGTACGGGCCCTTGCGCAGAACCGTGTCGATCAGCGTGCAAATCGCGGTCAGCACTCGCCAGTTGCGCTGCATCATCTCGTCTGCCATTCGCGCCCAGTACCCTCCCGCCTCGCCGGGCCCGTGAGGCTTTGGTAAACTTTCCATGATGGCCCGACCGGCGTCCGTGTGGTTCTTCTCGTTATCGGCATTTCTTTTGCTCGCCGCCGTAACCGCCCCGGTCCTCTACGTGCTTGCGACCGTCTCCCCGCTCGAGGCCGCGACGGCATTTTCCGCGCCGGCCGCAGCCGAGGCCGTCCGCGTCTCACTCGTGGCCTCGCTGGCCGCGACCGCCGTGGCCTCGTTCCTCGGCATCCCGGCCGGCTACTGGCTCGCGCGGCTCCCGGCCCGCGCCGGAGCTCCGCTCCTCTTCCTGCTCGCCCTGCCGCTGGCGTTTCCGCCGGTGGCGTCGGGCATCATGCTGCTCTCGCTGGTGCGCTTCACGCCGCTGCCCGATACCCTCGCGGGCGTTGCCTTGGCCGAGTTCTTCGTATCGGGATCCTTCGTTGCGGTGGCTTCGGCCGCGGCTTTTTCGATGCGCGACCCCGTCTACGAAGAGGCCGCGCGAACCCTGGGCGTGAGCGAATGGCGCATCTTCCGCGAGGTGGCGCTGCCGGCATGCGCGCCCAGCATCGCGGCCGGCATCGCCTTCGCATGGCTCCGCGCGATCGGCGAATACGGCGCAACGAGCATCGTCGCATACCACCCGACCTCGCTCCCGGTTGCGCTTTATGTCGCACTGTCGGCCTCCGGCGTGCGGGCGTCGCTGGCATTGACCTACGGATTCGTGGTCTTGGCCTCCGGCGTTCTCGCGGCCGCGTGGGTTTTGCGCCGCCGCGTCTAATCACTAGGCCCAATATGGCGATCATCGACCGGCTGCTTGCGCCGGAATCCACCTTTTCGAAGAACTTCTTCTTCCTCGCGAAACGCTTCGTCGCGGGCGAATCCATCGAGACGGCCCTCGAGGCCGTCGCCGAACTCAACGCGGCAGGCATGACCGCCACGCTCGATTTCCTCGGCGAGGACGTCCTCGAGCGAAGCGCCGCGATCAAGACGCGCGACGCCTACTTCGCGATGCTCGACGCGATTCGCGCGCGCGGCGTGAACACCAACGTGTCGGTGAAACTCACCGCCATGGGCCTGCTCGTCGACGAAGACTTCGCGCTGGAGAACCTGACGTCGATTCTCGAACACGCGCAAGCCAACAGCGACCCGTTCGTGCGCATCGACATGGAGGGCTCGAGCGTCACCGACGTCACGCTGCGCGTGTTCGAGCGCGCCTTCGCTCGCTACAAGAACGTCGGCCCGGTGCTGCAGGCCTACTTGAAGCGCACCGGCGACGACGTCGAACGCGCGATCGCGATGAACGCCCGCGTGCGCCTCTGCAAGGGCGCCTACAACGAGCCGCCCGACATCGCCTACAAAGAGATGCCCGCGATACGCGAGCACTATCTCGGGCTGGCCAAGGCGCTTCTGGAACGTGGCAACTATCCGGGCATCGCCACCCACGATCACGGACTGATCGACGCCGTGCGCGCGTTCGCGAACGACCGCGGCATCGACAAGGACCGCTTCGAGTTTCAAATGCTCTACGGTTGCCGCCCGCAATTGCAGCGCGACCTCGTTGCCGCCGGGTACCGCGTGCGCATCTACGTCCCGTTCGGCACGCATTGGGCGGGCTATTTCTATCGACGTGTGATGGAACGGCGCGAGAACGCTGTGTTCGCGCTCTCGTCGATCTTCTCGAGATAGTGCGAGCCGTCGTCCAACGCGTATCGCGCGCCAGCGTCCGCGTCGGCGATCGCCTGACCGGCGAGATCGGGCCGGGCGTACTGGCGCTCGTCGGCGTTTCCGTCGAGGATACGGACGACGACGCGCGCTGGCTCGCGGAGAAGATCGCGAATCTGCGCATCTTTCCGGACGGCGAGGGGCTCATGAACCGCTCGCTGCTCGAAACTGGCGGGGCGGCGCTGGTCGTCTCGCAGTTCACGCTGCACGGCGATGCGCGCAAGGGCCGCCGGCCCTCGTTCATCACGGCCGCCAAGGAACCGCTTGCGAGCCGGCTCTACGAACGCGTCGGCAACGAACTGGCCGCGCTGGCGATTCCCGTGGCATACGGCGAATTCGGCGCCGACATGGACGTCGAACTCGTCAACCACGGACCGGTCACGATTCTGTTAGATTCGCACCGAACGTTTTAGGCGCGTGCGCAGCAACCGCATGGCCATCTCGGCGTCGACGGCCATGCCGTAGTGGTAGCCTTGCGCGTAATCGATACCGAGCCGCGCGAGGCGTTTGGCCTGTTCCTCGGTTTCGACGCCTTCGGCGGTGACCTTGAGGTGCAGGGTCTTGGAGATCGCCACGATCGCGCGAACGATCTCGGCCGACCGCTCGTTGCGCAGCATCGAGGCGATGAACGAGCGATCGATTTTCAGCTCCTCGACGGGAAGCCGTTGCAAATGGCTGAGCGAGGAGTAGCCGGTGCCGAAATCGTCGATCACCACGCGCACGCCTTGATCGCGAAGCCCGGTTAGGACCGAAAGGCCCTTCTCGTCGTTCTCCATCACGGCGGTCTCGGTGATCTCGACCTTCAGCGCCGACGGCGGCAATCCGCTTGCGGAGAGCGCGCGGCGTGCAACCGCGAGCTCATCGACGCGCGCGAGATGCGCGGCCGATGCGTTGACGGCCACGAATACGCCGGGGAACTCATCATTCCACATGCGTGCCGCTTCGGCGGCCGCCGCCACGACGCGCTCGTCGATCTCGACGATGAGGCCGGTTGCTTCGGCGATGCTGATGAAGGTCTCGGGCATGACGCGGCCGCGCGTGGGGTGACGCCAGCGCGCGAGCGCCTCGAAGCCCGCGATGCTGCCGTCGGCCAGGAGCACGATCGGCTGATACTCGACGAAGATCTCGCCGCGTTCCAACCCGCGGCGCAGATCGGTCTCGAGCGCGAGCCGCTCGACGGCGACGTCGTGCATCGAGCGATCGAAGAGACGGAAGGTAGCGCGGCCGGCGCGCTTGGCCTCGTACATCGCAGAATCGGCGTCGCGCAGCAGCTCGTCGGGTTTCTCGTACCACTGCTCGCTCGTCACCACGCCGATCGAGCCCGAGCAGAACAGCTCGTGGCCGGAGATCGTGAACGGATGGCGTAGCGCCTGCAGGATCATCGAGGCGCGCGCCCGGACGGCCTGCTCGTTTTCGACTTGCGCGATCAGTATGAATTCATCGCCGCCGAGCCGCGCAATCACGTCGCCGCTGTGCGCGCGTCCCGCGATTCGCCGGCCGAACTCGGCAAGCAAACGATCGCCCGTCGAGTGCCCCAAGCTGTCGTTGACCACATTGAAGCGATCGATGTCGATATAGAAAAGCGCGAATCTGTAGCCGGGATCCATGCGCGAGCGCTCGAGTTGCGACGCGAGTTCCGCCATCGCGAACGCGCGGTTCGGCAGTCCGGTGAGTTCGTCGCGATACGCGTACTCGCGCAGGCGTTCCTCAGCCCGGATCCGCTCGGTGATTTCCGTTTCGAGGATGCGGTGCTGTTCTTCGAGGGCTTGCGCGTGCTGAATGTGGCGCCGGCTGCGCGCGAGCGCGACGATCGCGAGCACGGCTCCGCTCCAGATCGCGAGGATCGCCAACGCGCCGAGCTCGTAGATTTGCCCGGCGCTCGCGTACAACGTGCGCGGATCGGCAACGATCGTCACGATCCAGTTCGCGCGCGCGATCGGACGGGCGAAGCGAACGCCGTCGGGCCCAGTCACCTGACGCACGTATGCTTCGACGATCGAGCGCGGAACGCCGAGGATGCTGCGAAACGAGGCCCGTTCTCGAGCGAAGGCCAGCAAGCCGCGATCGTCGGACGACGAGAGCAGCGAGCCCTGCGCCGTCGTCAGCAGCGCGATGGCGCCGGGCACCCGCAAGCGGAGCGGGCCTCCGAGCGTCGGGCCGATCGTATCGACCGTGACGACGCCGGCAAGCCGTCCGCGATCGTAGAAGCTGCGAACCGCCGTGACGTAGACGTGGTCGGTGTCGAAATACGGTTCGGTGAACGCGACTTCGCCGTGCGCCCGCACGCCGGCGCGATACCATCCTTGGGTCGGAAAGTTGTACCCGGCACGCATCCAATCGTGCGTGACGACTATGCCGTTCCCCGTTCGGTGTGCGCGCGGTCCATAGAGCCGGATCGCCGGATCGAACGTATACGGCTCGTACCACACGCCGATGCCGTATACCGACGAACTACGCGACGACGCCAGCAAAGCGGTGAGCGTCTTCTCGACGAGCGGCGCGTCGCCACGCACCGGGGCGAGCAGTTCGCGCGCCGATGAGGCGAGCTGGCGAACGTCGAGCACGTACGCGTCGGACGACGAACGGATGTCGTCGATATTCTCGTACACCCCGTCATTCGCTGCGTGGCGAAGAGCGGCTCCGCGCAGCGTGACGTTCATGACGATGATGACGGTGAGCAGCACCGCGACCAAGACGGTCGCGCCGATGGCGATCCAGGAGCGCCGTTCACGACGCGAGAGGATCCACGAGTGACGCTGGTTGCGCACGGCGATCCCCAGAAACCGCGCGATGGCCCGAAGCAGGCGTTGATCTTCGTCATCGAACGCGTTGCCGGCAGACCCGATCACGGAAAGCACGCCGAGCGTGCGTTCGCGGTACACCACGGGCACGGCCATGCGGAAATTCGACGCATCGAGCGAGGCGGTTCCCGAGCGGTACGCAAGTTTGGCGTTATCGTCGGCGAGCAGCCGCGGCTCGTCGCTGCGAAGCGCGACATACACCTCGGCGGCGCCAAGCTCCGACGCGATAACATCGCACATTCGCTCGATCAGCTGATCGAGCGGGTATTCTTCCGAGAAGAGCGCCGCCGCCCGTTGAATGAACCGGCGGTCGCGCCGAGCGCGTGCCTCCGACATGGGAGGGGAGACGTTCCGCGGCTCCCGCGCGCTTTACTGCCGGACGCGCGCTCGCGCGTGCGAAATACCTAGAGGTTTTGGTCCGAAAGTCGCTCGATGCGCACCACTCGGTCGGACTCCACGAGATGCGCGAGCACGTCCGCGCCGGACGTGACCGCTCCGAAGACCGTGAACGATTGACCGAGGTGGAACTGCGGCGAGAGCGTGATGTAGTATTCGGACCCGGCCGAGTCGCGCTTGGCTTTGGGTCCGTCGTAGTCGAGGCCCATCGAGATGATGTCGCTGGTCTGTTCGAGCGGGTTCTCCTCGGCGTCGATCGTGTAGCCGGGACCCGGCGCGTTCTTGTCGTCTTTCTCGCCCGTCTGCACGACGAAGTCGGGCACGATCCGGAACCAGCGATTGTTGTCGAAGAATCCGCGCGCCGTAAGGTTGAGAAAGTTTTCGACCGTCAGCGGCGCCCACTCGGGGTAGAGCACGACGTACAGGTTGCCCTTGGTCGTTACGAAGCGCAGCCGCGGATGCGGCCCGTGCGCGGGTGAGGTCATGTCCTCGGCGGTGCGCGGCACTAGCAGCGGGCCGAGGGCGGCGATCGCGGCCTTCGGCGCGCCGGGCGCAACGTGCGGACGCGGCAGCGCGGGCAGGTTCGCGAACGGATCGGCCGCGATCGGCGGCAGATGTACGGACGGCGCGATCGACGTGAGGTGCTCGGTGAGCTTGCCGCCGCGCAGTACCTTGATCGACTCCATCGTCTGTTCTTGCACGCGCCATGACGGGTCGGAAAGCAGCGGGACCAGCTCCGATGCTGCGGCGGCGTCTTTGAGCTTGCCGTAGGCGCGCACCGACTCGATCCGCACGACCTCGTCGGGGTCGTGCAGGCCCCGCTGCAGCACCGTGCGCGGAACGTCCTTCGCGTATGCGCGAAAAACGCTCCACATGACGCGCTCGCGAACGTAGCGGTTCTTCTCGAGCGTGAGCGCATGCAGCAGCGCCGCCACCGCCGGCGTTTGCGCCTGCGTACCCGCAAAGGTGTAGAGCGTGATCGCCGCGCGGCCGCGGACGATCGGATCGGCGTCGTGCGCGAGCGCTGAAGCGACCGCGCGCTCCGAGCCCGCTTCCGCCATGCCCTCGACGGCGGCGGCAGTCTCGTAGCGCCCGAGCGCGTCGAGCGCGGCGATGCGGACCGCGCCGCTTGCGTCGTCCGTGGCGAGGCGCGCAAGGGTCGTTGCGTCGTCACCGCGGCCGATCAGGCCCAAGCCGTACACCGCAAAAGCCCGCACGCTCGCACGCGCGTCGGAGACGTGTCCTTCGAGGGCCTGCGCGCCGGCAGGAGCTTTCGTCCGACCGATCGCCAGGGCGGCCCGAGCCGCCGTGGCCTCGTCGGCCGAGTCGAGGTAACGCGGAAGGTCCCCCAGTGTGCGCCCAGCCTCGAGCGCCAGAATGTGGTGGAGGGCCTCGTTTCCGGCAACCCCGAGGAGCAACACGAGCAAGCCAATAACCGGCGCTCGCCTTGAAACCGAAAAGAACCTCACGCGTACCCCCAACCATTAGGCTCGAACTTGCGTTCTAGTATATGCAGAACGATCGCCGTCCTCCCTGGGCGGCCCAGAAGGTGAAGAAAGATCATGTCGACCCCGGAAACCCCCAAGAAGACGAGCGGCATGTCCGTTCGCGAAGCCGGCCAAAAAGGCGGCGAGACCGTCAAGAAAAAGTACGGGCCGGAGTTCTACGAGCAGATCGGGCGCAAGGGCGGCCTTGCGACCAAGCTGGCCCACGGTCACGAATTCTACGAGCAGATCGGTAAGAAGGGTGGGAAGAAAGGTGGCGAAGCAACGCGCGACCGCTACGGCCCGGACTTCTACGAACGCATCGGACAAAAAGGTGGCCAGAAAGTTAAACAACTCATCGAGGAAGGCAAACGCGCCGCTGCCGCCGCTGCAGAAGCAGCCAAGGAAAAGCGCGCCAGCTAAACTCGCCATCGCGGTAGCGGCGAGCGCCGTGCTCGCCGCGTTATCGCCGTTTGCAGCGTCGCCCGTCACCGCGGTGCCGATGCTCACGCCTGCGCCTACGCACGCGCCTTCGAGCGCACCCGAATCCACGCCGACGCCCGCCGACCGCCTCCCCTACGATGCGAGGCTGTCGTTCGTGCTCGACGGCACGATCTCGTCGGCCTCGTCTAAGGCCGGCGACGAGATTCCGGCCCATCTTCAGAACGACTTGATCGTCGGCGGCAGAACGCTCGCTGCGGCGGGAACCATCGTCCATATCCGCGTCCTCGACGCGAAGCCCGCGGACAACCCCGACATCTACGGATTCATCGATATTTCGTTCGGGTCGCTGGCGCTGTCCGACGGCAGCATTCTCCCGCTGCGCACGCCCGCCCAGCACCTGGATGTCAACGTTTCGGCAGGCCATCAATCAACCGCCGAAGTCGAGAACACGATCGGCGACGTCTATGCGCCGACGCTGCTCTTTCACATCTTGCGCAAGGGGCGAAACCTCACGCTCCAGCCGGGCGCGGTCGTTCATGCGATGACGGAGGCGACCGTAATCGTGGCGCCAAATGGCACGATAGCGATCACCACGCCTGCGCCGATGGTCCTCGATGTGCAGACGCCGCTCGCGACCTATAAAGCGGCACCGCTCATCACGCCGAACCCGCAGTACCATCCGCAGGCTCCGTTCCAGACGCTGACGCCGGGAACACCGACACCCCGTCCGTAACCCAGCTGCTAGGAGGCTTCATGTTCCAACGAATCAGCCGCGCCGCGGCGCTGTTCACCGCGCTTACCTTCGCGATAGGCTCGGCGGCGGAGACCGTTTCGCCCAAACCGCAAGGCGCGGAAGTCGCCTTCGTGACCGCGATTCAAAAAGATTTGGGCACGCGCTTCGCCACCATCGCCGAGGCCGAGAAGGCCGGCTATTTCCGCTACACCAACGAAGATTCAACCGGCGCGATCAGCTATGCCAACCTGCAGTGGACCTCGGCCGACGCGCAACATCCGAGCCAGCTCTGGTACAGCGTGAAGGGCAAACTGCTGGGCGCCGATTTTTCGGTGCTCAAAGCCGACTCGCCCAAACAGCCGTCGCTGTGGGGCATCAATCCCGCGCGCTGGGATGACTTCGGCGCGCACATGCATTGGGTCATCGTCGTCGACGGGAAAGAAAGCTACGGCGCGACCTCGGTCAAGAAGTTCACCGCGGCCGGCGGCGATACGGCCGACCCGCAGGCGGCCACACTCGTGAAGATGGGCGTCGTGAAAGATGCCGCGCAGGTCAAACGGATCTTCGAGTTCCCGTCAATCTGGGACCTCATCGTGTGGATTACACCCAACCCGGACGGTGCCTTCGCCGAGAAGAACCCGCTCGTGACGCCGAGCGCCGGGGCGAAAAGCGACGACATGTAGACTTTATCCGTCAAAGCTAAGCTTTGCCGTCTAAAGTCACGAAGACTCCGTCATGGTATACGTAGTCGTTGACACTAAAGGGGCGGGGCGGATCGTCGGCGTCTTCGACGACGAATCGAGAGCGCAAGCGATCCGCCAGATCGACACGGGCTATTTCCGTGTCATCGCGATGGAACCGAACGCGGTCAATCCGATCGCAATCGACTGGCTCCCGACGCAAGCCCAACGCGACGCCCTAAAAACAGCCTAGCAATCAAAGACTCGCTCTTTTCAGAGCGAGTCTTTATTCGTTGGACCAGTAGTCTTTGAGCGCTTTCCCGCGCGACGGGTGGCGTAACTTGCGCAGCGCTTTCGCTTCGATCTGGCGGATGCGTTCGCGCGTGACGCCGAACTCTTGGCCGACCTCTTCGAGCGTCCGCTGGTGGCCGTCTTCAAGCCCGAACCGCAGCACCAGTACCTTGCGCTCGCGCTCGGTGAGGTTTTGCAGGACGTCTTGCATCTTCTCTTTGAGAAGCATGACCGACGCCGCTTCCGCGGGCGCGACCGCCTCTTGGTCTTCGATGAAGTCGCCGAGATGCGAATCTTCTTCTTCGCCGATCGGCGTCTCGAGCGATATCGGCTCCTGCGAGATCTTCATGACCTCGCGCACCTTCTCGGGCGTAAGCGCCATGGCTTCGGCGATCTCTTCGACCGACGGCTCGCGCCCCAGCTCTTGCAGGAGCTGGCGCGAGACCTTGATCAGGCGATTGATCGTTTCGACCATGTGGACCGGGATGCGGATCGTGCGTGCCTGATCGGCGAGCGCACGGGTGATGGCCTGACGGATCCACCACGTCGCATACGTTGAGAACTTGTACCCCTTGCGGTAGTCGAACTTCTCGACGGCGCGTATCAACCCGAGGTTCCCCTCCTGGATCAGGTCCAGAAAGAGCATGCCGCGGCCGACGTACTTCTTCGCGATCGAGACGACGAGGCGGAGGTTTGCCTCGGTGAGCTGCCGTTTGGCCTCTTCGCCGTCGGTGACCAGCCGCGCGTCGGCCGTGCCGTTTTTCGAGAGTTCGAGCTCGCCGGCTTCGATCCGCATCGCGAGCGACTTCTCTTGCTCCATCGAAAGCAAGGGAACGCGGCCGATCTCCTTGAGATACATGCGAACCGGGTCGTCGAGCGAAAGGCCGTCCGGGATGGGCTCCTCTTGCTCGGTCTCGGCGTCGGCCTCGCTCTTCTCTTCTTTTTGCTCGTCGATGATCTCGATGCCGCTGGCAGTGATCTCCTCGAAGAGCCCGTCGATCTCATCGGGGTTGACGTCGTCGAGCGCATCGAACGCCGAGTTGATTTCCTCGTACGTAAGCGAACCACGCTGCTTGCCGCGCGCGATCAGTTTCTTCTTGAGTTCATCCAGCGTCAGCGTCGGCTGCTGCTCGGCTACTGCGGCTTTCTTGCGTGCCATGACGACATCACCCCCTTTCTCCTACGAATCGCGACGCACGTTGCGCGTCGCTCTTGCACTTCGTTCACCCCCACGGCGACTTCGCGGTGTGGGACCCCAATTTCTCTACGAGCTTGGGCTGCTCTAACAATTAGACTCGTTATTTTCCGTTTACTTCTTTAGTTCGGTCTTCACCGCCTCGAACTCGGCAAGGAGTTCGCGCGGCACAGGCTTTCCGGCCTCGATCAGTTCGTTGAGCGCGCGGTCCAGGGCGTGGTACCGTGCCTCGCGGTCATTCCGCTCTAACCGTTCCACGACCCGGTCGAGATGCGCGCGGCGCTCGTCCGTGCCCTCGTACCGAACGATCGAGCTCCGATCGCGCGCCCCGAGCGACGCGAGCACCCCGAGCGCCTCCTCGTCCGCAGCGAATGCGGCAAAGACGCCGGCCGTATCGCGCAGCTCGGCACCGAGCTCCACGATGCGTTCGTACGTCCGTCGGTACACCTCGTTGCGAAATCGTTGCGGCGGAATGCGGTGCCCGTACTCGGCGGCGAGACGCGGGTCCTCGAGCATGATGCTCAAGACCTCTCGCTCCATCGAGAGCGGTTCCACGCGCGCTCCGGCGGAGCGCTGGTGGACCGGGGTGTGACGGCTGCCGTTTTGAGCGTTCGTTCCGGAGACGCGAGGCGCAAAATTGGCAGGGTTTGCGAGGAACCGGCTATTTCTCAGGTCATCGACGTTCACCTTCAGCCGCCCCGCGACGTAGACGCGCCACCGGTCCCACTCCTCGCGCGGCGTTAACTCGCGAATGAGCGATTCCGCTTTTCGCGCGATCGCCGAAGGCGAGTCGAAGCCCGTCGCAAGGCGGTCGATCTGGGGATCGAGCTTGAACTCAATTGCCGGCTTTGCCGAACCCAACAGCGCGCGAAACGCATCCGGCCCGTGCTTACGAACGAAGCTATCGGGATCTTCGCCGTCGGGGAGCGCGACCACGCGGACGCTCGATCCGGTGTGCTCGATTACTCTAGACGCGATATCGACCGTTTTGGTTGCAGCGCTGCCGCCGGCCGCGTCGGCGTCGTAGCAGAGAAACACGTTGTCGGCGTATTTGCGGAGCTCGCCCGCTTGCTTCTCGGTAAACGCCGTCCCGAGACCGGCCACCGCGTTTTCGAAGCCCGCCTGATGCAGCGCGATGCAATCCAGGTAGCCTTCGACGACGATCAGCGTGCGGTCGGCCGCGGCGGCGCGCCTGGCGAGGTTGAGTGCGTAGAGGTGTTCGCCCTTGGTATAGACCGGCGTGGTACTCGTGTTCAAATACTTGGGCTCGCCGTCGCCCAGCTCGCGCCCGCCGAACGCGATGACCTCGCCGGTCGTGGCGTAGGTCGGGACCATCAAGCGATTGCGGTAGAAGTCGTAAAACCCGCCGCGCTGCGAGGGTTTGAGCAGGCCCGCTTTGACGCCCGTCGGCCCGTCGATCCCGTTCGCCCGCAACTCGTCGGAGAGGCCGTTCCAGCCGTCCGGCGCGTAGCCGAGATTGAAGCGCTCGATCGTCGCCTGCGTAAAGCCGCGCCGGGCACAGTAATCGCGCGCAATCTTGCCCGCCTCGCTCCGCAACATGCGCGCGAAATACGCGGCCGCGAGCGCGTTGGCTTCGTAGATCGCTTCGCGCTCGCTGCGTGCGCGGCGCGCGCCCGGGTCTTCGGCTTCGAGTTCGATCCCCGCCTTGGATGCGAGCACGCGCACCGCGTCGGGGAACGGCACGTTCTCCAGTTTCTGCACGAAGGCGATCACGTCGCCGCCCACGCCGCAGCCGAAGCATTTGAAGAACCCGCGGTCGGGATGCACGTGGAACGACGGCGTCTTCTCACCGTGGAACGGACACAGGCCGACCAAGTCGTTACCGCGCTTCTTGAGCGTAACGTACTGACCGATGAACGTCGCGATGTCGACCCGCGAGTGGATTTCGCGGATGACGCCTTGGTCGAATCTGGGCACTGCTTAGAGGCTTCTTCTCCGGACGGAGAATCCCGGTCCCGCACGAACAGGAAGCTCCACGTGAAGCGGATCTACGACCCCGTCCATCACTTCGTCGAGCTGGTTCCGGCGGAAGCGCGCCTGCTCGACCTGCCCCCGATGCAGCGCCTGCGACGCCTGCGCCAACTGGGTCTGGCCTACTTCGCCTTTCCGTCTGCCGAGCACTCGCGGTTCACGCACGCGCTCGGCGCGCTGGCGATGGGCACGCGCGCCTTCGACGTGCTGGCTCACAACGGCGCATCGTTCTTCACGAGCGCGGAGGACCGGGAGTATCAGCGCCGATTGGTGCGATGCGCGCTGCTCCTGCACGACATCGGGCACGGCCCGTTCAGCCACGCTTGCGAAGCCGTGCTGGGCGTGCGTCACGAAGACCGCACGCGCGAGCTACTCCAGCTTCCCGACATGCGTGACGGCATCGAAGCGCTCGACCTCGACCCGAACGACGTCCTCGCGCTCATCCTCGGCACGGGCGGCCGCAATCCGGCGCTCGCGGAGCTCGTGAGCGGGCCCAACCTCGATGCCGACCGCATGGATTATCTGCAGCGCGATGCGTATTTTACCGGCGTGGCGAGCGGGCGCTTCGATGCCGACCAGCTCGTCGCGTCGCTGCGCTTCTTCGAGCGCGAAGGCCGGACGATCGTCGGCATCGACGCGCGCGGCGTGCGCGCGCTCGAATCGTTCGTCGTCGCGCGCTACATGATGTTCGCGTCGGTCTACTTTCACCACACCACGCGGCTCTTCGAGCGCATCCTGCAAGACGTGCTCCAGGAGCTCTGGCCCGACCCGCGCGCGCTCGCCCCGATCGATGAGTTCCTGCGGTGGGACGACTTCCGCGTGCTCAACGAGCTGCGCGACCGCGAGAGCGAAGCGGCGCGCGCGCTGCGCGAGCGCGTGCGCATCTACGCCCTCGCCGCCGAATTCAATTCTGCCGACGATCGCGCGGCCTTCGAGGCCTGCAGGGCGGCGCTGACGGACCGCTTCGGCGTGGGCGCGGTCTGGGCCGACGAGCAATCGCAAGTGCTGCATCGGCTTCCCCTCGGTGCCGATCAGGGCCGCACCGTCTGGGTCGGAACCGCATCGGGGCTGGTCGACGCGCGCCAAGCCTCGGACTTGATCGCCAAGCTCAGCGGCACCGCCTATTGGCGCAAGCTATTCGTGCGCCGCGACCGAGCCGACGTGCGCGAAGCACGCCGGCTCTGCGCCGATATCACCGCGGAGTTACGCGGCTAGTACCCGTGTGCGGCGGCGTACTGCTCCGCGGCGTTGAGCTCGGCCTGCGCTTTCTGCAACTGGGCAACCGCGGCCGCACGATGGCCGCCGTAGTCTCGCTGGTCGTTTTGCAGCTGTTCGGTTAGGCGCCCAACCCAGCGGCCGACGTTCGCGATGTTGTAATTGCTGCCGCCCTGTCCGCGCGTTCCGCCGCCGGTGCCGCCGGTCGGGCCGGACGCTTGAAAGCATGACGGATCGTCGTGGTCGACGTTTACCGCGTATTGCTCGGCCGCCACGAGGTCGCCGCGGGCCGCTACGAGGTCGTCGACCGCCGCCGCGCGGTGACCGCCGTAGTCGCGCTCATCGTGCTGGAGCTGGCTGATCGCACCGTCGAGGCGGCGATGGACGTGCCAAAGGTTCTTATTGCTGCTGCAATCCGGCGCGGCCGACGCGCGCGCACACGTGAAGCCGAACGAGAGCGTGCCTGCCGCGAGCGCTGCCGCGGCGGCAAGGGCGGAGATACGGCGCGAAGACATTGACGGTGTTCCTCCTCAAGTTCCGGGGTGTACGAGCGAACAACGCGCCCATTACGGCGCGTCGTTCCCGGATCATGCCGGCGAACGGCAGTTCTCACCGGCGTTTAAGGCGGCCGATGAACGGCGGATTAGGTCAACGTGCCGAGCGTGGCTTGAGCCGCGGCAAGACGCGCGATCGGCACGCGGTAAGGCGAACACGAGACGTAGTCGAGCCCGAGTCCGTGACAGAACGCGACGCTCGACGGCTCGCCGCCGTGCTCGCCGCAGATACCGATCTTGAGGTCGGGTCGCGAGCCGCGCCCGAGCGCCACGGCCTGGCGCATCAGCGATCCCACGCCTTTGCGGTCGAGCACCTGGAACGGGTCGTCCTTGAGGATCTTCTTGTCGAGATAGACCGGGATGAAGGTGCTTTCGGCATCGTCGCGACTGTAGCCGTACGTCGTTTGCGTGAGGTCGTTGGTTCCGAACGAGAAGAACTCGGCGATCTGCGCCAGATCGTCGGCCACGACGCACGCGCGCGGGAGCTCGACCATCGTGCCGATGTGATACTCGAGCCGCGTGGCGCGCCGTTCCAGCACTTCGGTCGCCGCGGCCTTGGCCGCATCGTAGGTGACGCGCATCTCGGACTGCGAGCCGACCCCGGGAATCATGACTTCCGGACGCGCGTCGATGCCGCGCGCCTTGAGGTCGCACGCGGCTTCGAAGATCGCGCGAACCTGCATCGTGTAGATCTCGGGATACACGATGCCGAGCCGGCAGACGCGCAAGCCGAGCATCGGGTTCTGCTCGTGCAGCTGCTGCACGCGCTTGAGGACGGCGTCGCGCTCGCGGTATTCCGGCGAGTCGACCCCTTTGGTGAGCCGCAGTTCGGTGGTTTCGACCAGCAACGCTTCGAGCGAGGGCAAGAACTCGTGCAACGGCGGGTCGAGCAGTCGAATCGTGACGGGCAGGCCCGCCATCGCCTCGAGAATGCCGGTGAAATCGTCACGCTGGAAGGGCAAGAGCTTGGCGAGCGCGTCGGCGCGGGCTTGCGGCGTGTTCGCGAGAATCATCTGCTGCACGATCGGCAGGCGCTCTTGCTGCATGAACATGTGCTCGGTGCGGCAGAGTCCGATGCCCTGCGCGCCGAGCTCACGCGCCTTGCGCGCATCCTCAGGCGTGTCGGCATTAGCCCACACTTGCATCCGCCGCAGCCTGTCGGCCCACGACAAGAAGGTCTCGAGCCAGTCGGGCAGCTTCGATGGGGCGTCGATGAGTTCGAGTTTGCCCAGCATCACGTTTCCGGTCGAGCCGTCGATCGTGAGCCAATCGCCCTCGTGCAACTGCTTGCCGCCCAAGGTCGCGGTCTTGGTGCGGCGGTCGATCTCGAGCGCCTCGCAGCCGGCAACGCAGGGCGTGCCCATGCCGCGCGCGACGACGGCAGCGTGCGATGTGGCGCCGCCCTTGGAGGTGAGCACGCCGCGCGAGGCGATCATGCCGTGAACGTCGTCGGGCGTCGTCTCCACGCGCACGAGAATCGTATCTTTGCCGGCTTCTTTCCATGCGACCGCGTCGTCGGCGGTGAAGACGACCTGACCGCACGCGGCGCCGGGCGACGCGTTGAGCCCTTTGGCCGCGATGTCGTAGGTCTGCGCCGGGTCGATGCGGGCATGGAACAGCTGATCGAGCGCGTCGGCGCTCACGCGGCCTACGGCGGTCTTTTCGTCGATCAGTCCTTCGCGAACCATGTCGATCGCGATCTTCACGGCGGCCTCGGCGGTGCGCTTGCCGGTGCGGTTCTGCAGCATGTAGAGCTTGCCGCGCTCGACCGTGAACTCGAGATCCTGCATCTCTTTATAATGCGACTCGAGCAGACGCGCGATTTCGAGGAACTGCTTGTAGATCTCGGGCTGCGTGCGCGCGAGGTCGGCGATCTTCTCCGGCGTGCGGATGCCGGCGACCACGTCTTCGCCCTGCGCGTTGGTGAGGTACTCGCCGAAGAGCACGTTCTCGCCGGTGTTCGGGTCGCGCGTAAATGCCACGCCGGTGCCCGAATCGTCGCCCATATTGCCGAAGACCATCTGCACGACGTTCACGGCCGTGCCCCAGTCGTCGGGGATTTTATTGAACTTGCGGTAGTCGATCGCGCGCTTGGAGTTCCACGAATCGAAGACGGCTTCGATCGAAAGCTTGAGCTGCTCGTGCACGTCTTGCGGGAACTCGCGCCCCGATTCGTGTTTGACGATCTCTTTGAACCGCCCGACGAGCGTCTTCCACGAGGCCGCGTCGATATCGGGATCGTTCGCGATGCGGAGTTCGCGCTTGCGGTCCTCGATCAGTTCCTCGAAGTGATCTTTCTCGATGCCGAGCACGACGTTCGAGAACATCATGATGAACCGCCGGTAGGCATCCCACGCGAAGCGCTCGTTCTTGGTCTTTGCGGCAAGCCCGGCTACGGTATCGTCGTTGAGGCCGAGGTTGAGGATCGTATCCATCATGCCCGGCATCGACACGCGCGCGCCGCTGCGTACCGACACGAGCAGCGGATCGGCCGCATCGCCGAAGCGGCGGTTCGTACGGCGCTCGAGTTCGGCCATGCCGGCCTGCACCTGCTCGTCGAGCCCCGGCGGGTACTGTTTGCCCGCATCGTAAAAGCGCAGACACGCCTGCGTGGTGATCGTGAAGCCCGCGGGCACCGGCAGCTTCGCGCGCGTCATCTCGGCCAGCCCGGCGCCCTTGCCGCCGAGCAGCTCTTTCATCGTGCCGTCTCCTTCATCGAAGAAGTAGACGTATTTTTCCGTGGCGATCACCTAACGAAGGATCCGTTCGTTGAAATAGCCAGCCAGCGCGTCGGCCGAGATGCGTGCTTGTTGCATGGAGTCGCGCTCGCGCACGGTAACGGTGCCGTCTTCGAGCGTGTCGTAGTCGACGGTGACGCAGAACGGCGTGCCGATCTCATCTTGACGGCGGTAGAGCTGCCCGATGTTGCCCTCGTCGTATTGCGTGCGGTAGTGCGGACGCAGCCCGCGCTCGATGCCTCGCGCGCGCTCGACGAGCTCGGGCTTGTTGCGGGCGAGCGAGAAGACCGCCAGCTGCACCGGAGCGATGTACGGATGGAAGCGCAAGACGGTGCGCTCGGTCTCTTTGCCGTTCGGATCCACGCTCTTCTCCCGTTCGTACGCGTCGATCAGCATCGTGAGCGTCGTGCGGTCCATGCCCGCCGAGCTCTCGATGAGGATGGGCGTGTAATGCGTCTTGGCCGCTTCGTCGAAGAAGCGCAGGTCCTTGCCGGAGAGATTCATGTGCGCGTCGAGATCGTACGTGCCGCGGTGCGCGATCGATTCGAGCTCGCCCCATCCCCACGGGAAGAGATATTCAACGTCGATACCGGCCTTGGCATAGTGCGGCCGCTCTTCGGGCTTGAGTTCGTAGAAGCGCAGGCGGTCGGCTTTCACGCCGTACGCCGAGTACCAGGCTTTGCGCCGCTCGACCCACTCGTGGAAGCAGTCGAGATCCTTGCCGTCGTCGGGAACGAAATACTCAAGCTCGGCTTGTTCGAACTCGCGCACGCGAAAGGTGAAATTGCCGGGCGTGATCTCGTTGCGGAACGACTTCCCGATCTGCGCGATGCCGAACGGCGGGCGCTTGCGCGCGGTCTGATAGACGTTCTTGAAGTTGACGAAGATGCCCTGAGCGGTTTCGGGGCGCAGATACGCCGTCGACGCGGTGTCTTCCATCGGCCCGATCTGCGTCTTCATCATCAAGTTGAAGTTGCGGGGCTCGGTGAAGCTGTCTTTGCTGCCGCAATCCGGGCACTGACGCGGGTCCTTGAGGTGGTCGAAGCGGAAGCGATGCTTGCAGACCTTGCAGTCGACCAGCTTGTCGTGGAAGGCATCGACGTGACCGGAGGCCTTCCAGGTGAGCGGATGCATGATGATCGACGAATCGAAGCCAACGACGTCGTCGCGCAGCTCGACCGTGTCGCGCCACCAGGCGTTCTTCACGTTCCTTTTCAGGATGGCGCCAAGCGGGCCGTAATCCCAAAAACCGTTGATGCCGCCGTAGATCTCGCTCGATTGGAAGATGAACCCGCGCCGTTTGGCAAGGGCGGTGATTTCATCCATCGTCACCCGGGTGTCGGTCGCCGCTGTCTCCATGGGACCTTATAGATTTATCAAGCCCGGCAAAATCCCCGGTACCGCCTCTGGATTGCTCCTAAGAGGGCTGCAGGAAGGGCAGACCGTTGCCGAGCGGATTCCCCGCCGCGAGAGCCCCTTGCCGCACCGACACAAAAGCAATGCCGTTCTCCTGCAAGATCGTCGGGATCCACGACACATCCGGAGCAACCGGCGCCCCGAATGCCAGGACAGGCTCGGCACCGGCGAGCTCAGCCCGGTAGCGAACGCCGTAATCCATGAGTTGGCCCATCCCATATCTCATTCGGTTTACGGCGGAGGTCGGATTGGTAAGGCTCTTGGCTTCAATCAGGAAACGCCGCTCGCCGAGCTTCGCATAAAGATCAACGTTATTGTTATAAAAGCAGCTTCCACCGAGGCGCTCCACCGACCGGCGCAGCAATTCCAGTGTCTCCTGATGGTCTTTTCTGGCGCGCTCGTGCAGGGCCGCACTCTCATGGCGATCAGGGGGCTGATTGTCGCGCGGAATGTAACCGGTTCCCGGAGGCACAAACGACATTTCTCGAAAGGCGTCCGTCGGCGCCGATGCGGGCGAGAAATCTCCTGAATCCGCCGCATAGAGTTCCCGGCCTTGGGGCGCCAGCGAATATGCCTGGCCGGCGGCAAGAATCGCGAAGTAGCGCATCGGATCGATGTACCGTATGGAGCGCCCGCGTAGCATCAAAGGCTTCGCCTCTCCCGATTCGTAGTACACCCCGCTTGAATCGCGGAGCGGAACCGGTCGGAGCGGCTGCGGATCGATGATATCGACGAAAAAATGGCCGGCGGTGCTTGGGTCTTCGTAAGGCTCACCCAGCAACCCGTAGCCAAAGTATGTTGCTGACTCGCCCTTCGGTGCACCGTGCGATGGGCGTTGGTAAAGGAATCTCCGGTCCCCGGCCTCGAGCACGACGCGCCGCACGAGAGCGACGTATTGAGACGGGAAGTGGTAGATGACCCATTCGCGATCGAGGTACCGGTTAAGATCGCGCGAGTAATGCTGCGTTAGAATCAGCGGCACAATTTAGGTACCTGCCCGGCCCCGGCAAAATCCCGCTAACGGGTGGCGCGTTGCCAGTAGGACCAGGAAATCCAAGCCCAAACCGCCGTCAGAACCGCTTGGAACGCCACGAGCCACATGTTGCCGCGCTGGTAATCTAAGAAGCAGACGACCAACGCTACGGCGGCAAGGATTCCGAAGATAATCGCCGCCAGCCGGTTCTTGCGTGCTTGACCGGCGAGTTCGTCGGGGGTGGGTTGCTGTCCGTTCATCGAGTTTCTCCACGTTGGCGACGGTAGCGTTCGTACACGAGCAGCGCCAGCACGAGCGTCAGGACGCCGAGCAGGATCTGACCTAGCGCCACGTTCGGCGGGGCGCGATCGAACCGAATAGCGCCGAGTACGATTTCGGCAGCCCCCAGCGCAGCGAACGCTACCGCCGGCGAAAACAGCGAGAAGGTACGACGTCTTTTCACTCCGGGTCCGCCTTTCGAGGATTGGTTTTCGCCGTTACCGCCGGGATGTGCTCTTCGCACCTTGAGCAAGCCACGCTTCGGCGATATCGCGCAGTTTGCCGCGCGCGATCTTCCCGAGCCTCACCAGCACGGCCGGATCGCTTGCCGCAGGAGGCCCTCTAACCGACCGGCTCGCTGAAGGTCACACGATTGTTGAACGGATCGATGACCGTAAGTTCGCGCTGCCCCCAGTCTTGCGTTTGGATACTGGGGTTGTAGTACTTGTAGTGCTTCGCGTTGAGCTCCGCTAGCAGCTCGTCGATACCGTCGACATCGATCCGAACATGCGTGCCGGGCGTTCCGTCGCCATGGTGCTCGCTCAAGAAGATCTGCAGTCCGCCGCGCGAGATGCCCATGAAGAGCGGCGCATCGTCGTGGAAGCGGTGCTCGAAATCGACGTTGAAACCGAGAAACCCCAGATAGAACTCTCGCGCTTTATCGACATCGAAGATACGCAGAATCGGTATCGCACGTTTGAAGATGATCGTCATGTGATATGTCTGTCTTTGCGCCGCAGCACCGCGGTGCCTCGTTATTTTTCGCCTGCCGAAGTCATCCTTTGACAAGCTCGCCCTCGGGCTACGGTGCGCAGTTGGCGCAGTCGCCGACCCTGCGACCGTTTCAAGCCGGCAGGCGCGGCGAGGGATAGATGCGCGTTGGGGCGCTTCGCCGGCGACGTCGCGGTCGCGGGAACCTGCGGCCCCGCTCGCACCAGCATTTGAGAGATAGGCCGTTTGGTTGAAGGGCGAGCGGATGAACAAAGGGAACGCGCGCGTCCAAGGTGCGGGCGACGGAATCCGGGCGTTCCTCAAGCCCCTTTCTCTGTCACCGGAGCTTAAGGAGCTAACCTTGAGGAGAATTTCGTCCAGCATTTCCGTCGTTCTTATCGCTGCGCTGCTCGCCGGCTGCTCCGGCAGCTCTCTTAGCAACCAGCCGCCCACGGCGCAGCTCTTGTCAATTTCCCACGCACCGAACGGCGATCGGGTCATGACGATAGCGATTGGAGCCGGTTCCGTCACCCGCAATATCACCGTCGACGAATCAGTGACGACCACGGCAGCCGGGCGCATTGTTCGGGACGAGGCGACGATCAATGGGAAGCCGATTTCGGTGACCTATACGCAAAACAACGCGTCCAATACTACGACGATCGCGTATACCGGGCAAGGCGGGACGATGCAGACGTTGGTCAAGCCTGGCTTGATCGGTTACGCGTCCGACTCTCAACTGAGCACAGCAGTGAGCTCAGCATTGAACCATCACCATAGTGAGGTCCATCCCCTTGACGTAGGCGGCGCCGCTCAAACCTGCGCGGTGGCTTGTCTAGAGTTCCTACTTGTGGAAGGCGTCGGATACATCGCTTGCTACGTCGGGTGCCTTGCAGCTGCGGGCCTCCTCAACAATTAGCACCAATGGGCACGATTACTGAACTCGTTCGAGCGATCAATGAAAAGCAGGACATCGGCGGTGCTGATTTTATTGAATACTTGGTTAGTGCTGAACCCATGGCAACGGCGCTCCGCGTGGCTGGAGTTAAGACCGATGCTCTGATCGATGCGGTCAAGTCCCTTGGCGAAGAATCCGCGCGCGGCGCGGAGCTTCGCCAAACGGCAGCGCAGATGGGCGGGACCCTCGGCTCACTCGCCCCAGCGCCAACTATGAAGGGTCGGATGTCGGATCTGGCACTGGAGTTCGTGGGGTATACCGCCGACCCCGGATTCGCGGAACGCTTAAAGCAGGCGGCGGAGAGATCACCAGAGGCGGCCCTCAGGGACATCGTAGATGCGTCGCCATTACGAACGTTGCCGAAGTACACTACGGCCATCTTAGAGGCCATACAGGGTCGCGTCGTTGATCGCGGCGCGGACGAGGGCCAAATTCGCCTCGCGTTACAGGCGCTGGCCAATCTCGAATGAGACACGGCTAGGCTACGACTGACTAGTGCAACCGTCCCCCGGAGCGCTTAAGCCAAGAACGCATCAATAACGCGCCCCGCGAAAAGCCCCCGGCGCTTTTACACGCCGTGCGAGCCGGTCGCGCGTCTTGCCACTAAGGCTCAAACCTCAGTAGCTCTTGGTGGGTTTGGAGTTGGCCCCTCCCGGCCGAATCCGAAGGCCTTGTCCTGCAACTTGTCCTAACGCGCGCACGGACTTGGCGCAACGGCCCGGTTTTCGCGGGGACCATCCGATTCAGATTCAATTCCCGGGCGCTCCAGCCACATCGGCGACGCCGTTGCGAAGCGCCCATTCGATGTGCTACTGACGGCGAGGGTATCAAGCCGGCAAACACATCAAAGCGCGCGAGGCACCGCAGTAATGCGGCGCCTCGTTTATTGTTTCGCCCTTCGCCCTTCGCCCTTCGCCCTTCGCCCTTCGCCCTTCGCTCAGGATGACAGGGTAAACTCGCTCAGGATGACAGGGTAAACTCGCTCAGGATGACAGGGTAAACTCGCTCAGGATGACAGGGTTGCGGGCGCCTTGCGGGCTATCGGCTGCGTTTCGGCGCGAAGCTGGCCGCAACTAGCGTTTACGAGTCGAACGCGCGAGCATGCTTGTCATCGGCGTGTCAGCGAGGGATGGAGCCACGCTGGGGCGCTTCGATGGCGTCGACTGCCGGCTTGATACACCGGGCAGCCCCGGGTTCGATTCCCGGGCGCTCCAGCCGCGACCGTGCCACCCACCGTT